>ENA-OQKX01000017-OQKX01000017.1-human-gut-metagenome-genome-assembly--contig:-NODE-17-length-28846-cov-3.507260_pt1 | contig 28846 bp, 31 predicted proteins | sample MGYA00242654_ERZ504810 | MGnify/ENA primary metagenome ERZ504810 (study PRJEB26092, sample SAMD00036378) | human gut metagenome | host: Homo sapiens | study: EMG produced TPA metagenomics assembly of... | reverse complement strand
AATAAAGCAGAAGTAAAGAATGGAAAAATAATTCTTCATGATGTTAGTCCTTCAGAAAAGGTTGTTGTGGATTTTCAGGTTTCTGGAAGACAGAACTATGCGATGGGGGTAGAAGTTAGTGGAAATCAAGAATAGACTTTTTCCTTATCCTGTCCTTTGTGAAGATACGGATGACTATACAGAAGGCGAGTTTGTAGTAGACACAGAGGTTGTTAGTCAGGATATAAATACACTTGAATTACGCTTCAGAATGAATCTGGATAATCCCGGTCTCAAAGGCCTTATTTCGCAGGGACGTGCTGAGTATGTTATTCATATTGAATGCTCTAATACTGCATTCAGGACAGTCATTCACACCTTTTCAGAAGAGGAAGTATATCGAATCAGTAATAGCAGAGTTAATGGTGAGGTTGCTCTTTTGGGAATGATCGTATCACTTAACGATATTCCTTTTTACCAGAACAGCAAACTGAACGCAGATTATGATGATATTGATCTTATGATACCGCGTGCCGCAATCTTGGCATATTACAACATGCCAAAAATTAATGTCCTGAAAAATTATGAAGAGTTGGCGCAAGAAGACTCTCTTTTTAGTGTGGTTAAGGAAATGCGATTGGATCAAAATGAGCAGAGACCAATCCATTTTCAATTGGATCGTGAGAGAATCAAAATATTCGTGGATGAAGAAGTATATGGTGCATATCTTCAGTACCAGAATAATCTGACTATGAGACCATTGATTTTGTCTGTGCTTGTAATGCCCGCTCTTACATATATGGTCGAGGCACTACGCAGAGATGATGTCTCAACATATGAGAATACAAGATGGTTTTTGAAATTCTCAAAGTTTTACCAGCAGCAAGAAAAAGATTTTATTGATGATGTGATTTATGGAGAGGATACAATAACTGAAATTGTTCAGGAAATGCTACAGCTTCCTATTGGGAAGACCTTTCTGAATATGCAGGAGATGTTAGGGGAATAGTGATATGAAGCTGTTTTTTATGAAGCAGGATGCTGTTGACTTCATGAAACATAATATGGAACGCCTGTACACTCATTATTTCCAGGATAATGATAATTCTTGGATGGAACAGGAGTACGGCAGTAATCCATTTGCTGAATTCATGGATGTGCCAGATTTTGAGCTGTCAGATATTGAGTCGGGAACTATTGGTGAAGTCGATTTTGGAAACTGCAAGATTTTGTACAACAATCTGAGAATGCTAAGCGAATCACAGTGCTCTGATGAACGACTGTGGGCAGGATTGTGTAATGGGACTTTTTATGATTATGTACGCAGAAGATATCAATACGACAAGAAGCAGCTTAAGAAGAAGGAAACTGATGCAAGTGCGGTAATTAGCCGATTCTTCTTTAGTGGTGGTGGACGAAGTGGCTTTTACAGAAATGTTTTATCCAAGTGTTGGTGGGTAGGAAGAGCAACATTTGATAAGGCAGCAGATAATCATTTTGCTAAGTTAGACATTATTGGATCGGCCGATCTGACAACAAAGATAAGTGACATTTTTTACAGCAATACATTTTCTTCAAACCCGGTTATCTTAAACGGAATCTGCGATGCTCTTAAATTTTTTGCCGACAGGGGGCAGACGCTTGATGAGAAAACGCATATCAGAGCTGCGATGCAGTATTTAAATGCTGTAGGCGGTGCTACACTTCTTGATGCATTATCCGAAGATGATATTTCGAGGATAATGATAACAAGAATCTCCGCAATACTTAAAGGTCAGGCTGTAGATATCGATGTTGATGAGTCTGAAGAGGATCAATTATTTGAGGAAATAGATGAAGATTTGGAAGAAGCTGAAATGACACTTCAGGAAGAGGAAGACGAATATGACGAGGCTTCGGATTCTGATGAGGAGTATGAGTTTGATGAAGATTCTGACGATGAGTTTGATGATGAAGAGAATCAGGAAGATGAGGATGTTGAAGAGTCAGTAACTGAGAACTCCGCTGAATCACAATCACTTACATGGTTCGACATGCCAGAGGAAGAGGACGTATTACCTGCACCTGATTACATAACATATGGTTGCTGGGTAAAAGTTCTTAGAGATGAAGACAATAAGGAGCTGGATTATCACATCCCGCTTAAGGATGATAAAACAACAAAATGGTATGAAATAATGCGAAGAATGATGGGACAGCAGAAAGGATTCCGCATGTTTTTGAGCGGTAAGCACTATGTTGTAACTGATTTTGGGTGGGAGTAATTGTAACTAATCAGGCTATTTATTAAGGAGTGAAAACATGGCATAAGTCGGTTGAAACAAATAAAAGTTGAGGATAAGAAACTCTTCCGGTATAACAGTGATGTTATGAATGCTTTGGTGAAAATTATAATCATTATTTTAATGATGCCGTGAAAGATGTATATGGAGGCATGGTATGGTTCCAAAAAGAGCGTGTGAAGGATAAGAATGGGGAATGGAAACCTAGTGATTGAAGGAATAACTTCGTACTGAAAGTTCGTTAAATGTTACCAAAAATTCGTGATAGCCAAACACTTCATAAATAATAATTGGAGACTATGAAGAAAAGTCTGTAAATAATAATCTTCTATGATAATGATTGAGCTGGAAGTGCTAAAATAGGCTTCCAGCTCTTGATTTATATATACGACATGATTTCGAGCATGTCAAGAGCGGACGTCAAAAACGTCCTTCACGTCTCTATATTTCTTGTTGATAAAGCAAAAGGAGCTTTCAGAATAATCTGATTGCTCCTTTTAAATGTTCTGTTATTGAACAATTCTCAAGAGCCAATCCCTTTATTTAAGCCATTTGTTGATTTTTTACTTATTAAAAAACAACCAATTCTTGTACGGTAAAACAATATTATCGTTGATGATATTTAGTTCAAAGGAACTTAAAGACCACTTAGAACTAATTCTATCTCTTACTTCTTTAGAATAGTCAAACGCTTTGTGATAACTAATGATTTTGTTTAAGTACTCGTTCTTCTTTTTGTATTGTAAACGCTCCATAGTGGGTACATCCACACAAGCAGCCGCTCCTTATAGAGCGGCTTACAAATCAGTTTGCTTCCTGCATTCCGCAGGCAGCTTATCTGACCACGGAAGCAGATCTTCACAGAATCCAGTATCATGATCATCCATGTGTTTCGGGATTTCTGCCAGAAGATGTTCAAAATAGTTATACGGTTTAAGGCTATTCGCTTTTGCTGTCTCGGCAATGCTGTAAATGATTGCGCTCGATTCTGCTCCGGCAACGGTGTCAATCATTACCCAGTTTTTCTTTCCGATACAGAAGCCGCGGATGGACTGCTCTGCAGCATTGTTGTCCATCGGAACCTCTCCATCTTCAAGAAAACATCTCAGATACTGTTCCTGATTTAAGGAGTAGGTAAATCCATTCGCAGTTTTGCTTTTTGCCGGAACTTTCATCAGATTCTGTTTTACCCACGCAAAATAAGCATCCACCAGAGGCTTTACAGTCAGCTGGCGATGTCTCAGGCGCTCTTCCGGGCTCATTGTTTCCAGTTTGTTTTCCTCGCGATAAATTGCCTGGATCTGCTTCAGTGCCATATACGCAAGGGTGTTTTTACGTTTTTCCTTCGGCTGAGCTTTGACAGCTTCATCAAAACGGCGCCTTGCATGAGCCCAGCATCCGGCAATCTTTAAGTCATCACGCTCTTTTTCGATTGTATGATAGACCTGATATCCGTCTGTGACGCAGACACCACTGAAATTTTTCAGAAACTCCCTTGGATGGTCTGCTTTACGTGACGGCTGGTAAATCATACAGGACGATCTGCTTATCCGCATACATTTTTCCAGTACGGTATACCCACATGTAATGCTTGTCACCTTCGGTACGGTCTTCTTTTGTTACACGCACCGGAGTTTCATCGGCCTGGATTACATGATAATCATACAGACACTTATGCAGATAATCATAGAGGATGGAAAAGATATCTCTCTGCAGAAACGGTATGTCCAGTGTAGCCATATCGTGCGCGGTTCAAATGTTAACTCCATCCTCTGAAAAACTCCTGCTCCTGACGGTACAGCGGAACGGCATTGACATACTTTGCATTTATGATGCCAGCTTCTAGCGATGGTGATACCAGGCTGTTGCGAAGCAGATATCCGGGATGTTCAGCTTTCTTAAAGTGGTTATCTTTCTTCGATTTATATACACCGACATGATGTTCTTCGATTTCGACTTTCATCGGGGTAAAGCGATAACGCCTGAAGATTTCATCCTCAAGCTGATACCATCCGTCTTTACCGAATTCGGCCGTTAGTTCTTCTTCCGACAGCATGTGTTCCACAGGAACAACCGGAAGATTACGGATATCGGCAGCGCGCCTGCCTTTGGTCTTCGTTGATCTTGGTTTTTGTGTCTTTTCATCGTCTGCTTCCGACTCCGCAAGCGCATCAACCGCTTCCGCTTCGTTAAAGTACACGATGTTGCCATCAACTTCCATGAAACAGATCTGGTTTTCGGTATCCAGCTTTTCGGAAGACCGTCCATAACGATTGTTGTTTAGTACAGCGACCTGCTCCAGTAACAACTGCAGTTTGGCATCGATATCCTTAAGCTGTGACTGTTGGACAAGAAACAGCTGGATGAGTGTGGACTTGTCAAAGTTATTCAGTTGTTCTTCTGTATACTCCATCGCCATAACGAACCATCCTTTCGATGCTTCTATTATAACGGATATGGACATAAAAAGCGAATGTCCGTCATTTCAAAAATCGTCATTATGCCTATAAATACAAGGCTTTGTAAACGGTATGCATCGGTTGGGATTTCTGCCCTCGTGAAATGATAACTACAGATTAAAACCGCATGGAGGTCATCATACGTTCCTGACAGATGCTTTGATGCACTTACAAGTATTGTCAGTATACTGCTTTCTTCATGGTGAAAAGCAGTTTGAAAATTTTCACTTTTTGCAACAAACATCATGCCTGATATTCAGGTGGCTCTGCCGGCTGGACAGTATTTCTTCGGTGTGATTGTAACGTCCCTCCATCAGCCAGCGGAACTGCCTGGGGGTAAGGGACTGCACATCAGATTCGGTGCGGGGCCATACAAACTTTCCATTTTCCAGCCTTTTGTATAAAAGAAGGAAACCGTCCTGTTACCCAGACGAGTCCCTTGATACGATCTGCTTTCCGTCCGCAAAAAAGATATAGTGTGTCCGGAAGGTAAGGTGGATTGCCCGTTTTGGAATTGATGATAGAAACAAGCGTATCAATCCCGGAGCGTAAATCGGTGTAGCCGCAAACAATATAAATCTGTTTGAAACATGTGGCGTCATTTAACATCGCGAATCACCTGCAGTACCTTTCTGAGCAGTTCAGATGATGTCAGCTCTGTAACACAAAGAGTGATATCATTTACTTTTATTTCTAAAGAAGCGGAAACAGATTGCCCCGATTGTATCTGTGTTGCATCAGCCGGAATCTCCATGGTCATCAGTTCTGCCGGAACCGGAACAACTGACTGCTCTGCAGGTTCTTTCGGAATCGCTTCCAGACAGGCTTTGCAAAACTGTTTCATCCGGTAATAATAATTCGCTTTCGTGATAGAGTGGCTGTTACACCATTCATCAACAGACATTCCGACTGGGCGTTGGTTACATTCACGGATCATCGATGCCCATTCGCGAAGACGGTATTGGCGTGCAACTAAACTTGTTTTACTCATAGACTTAACCTCCACATAGGAGTCAATTTTCTCAAAGAAAGAGGCGTACTTCTATATACTTGCTATGGAGCGTTTACATTATTTGTGCCCATGATTTCCGTAATTGTGGATTCGCAGAAATCAATGACTTCCAGAGCTGAATCATATTCCTTATTCTGCACCAGCATATTTGCAAGGGATAGTGTCTGCTGCAGGGTATCATTATTCTCTATCAATCCAAGACTGGCATATTCCCTGCGTACTGTGAAAGCTGTCTTTAATTCTGTTACAGCTTCTTCACGTTTCTTCCGGAACAGATAAGCAGTAGAGAGGTTGTTATGCAGGTTTGAAAGCAGATTGGCAGAACGAGCATCCACAGCATTGGTCTTATGGTAATTTTTCATGAGAGCAATCGCTTTCTTATATTTCTTGATGGCATTATCATATTCCTTGCGTGGGAACAGAAGCTGTGCCTTGTAATCTAATAATAATGCTTTGTCACAGGCAGAAATGTGGTTGGTTTCTTCCGTAATCTCTGGTGTGATTCGTTTAACAGGTTCGGAATAATCTTATCTCTGAAATCCTCCTCCATCGTATCCCATTCATCTTCTTCATAAGTCCTTACCTTGGTATTGGACAGACGAAAGCAAGAGAATTGCTTTCCAATCCGGCCAATGGTTTCACGGTAAGAATCGGTAACAGACTATATACTCATAAGGGCAGATTAGACCACTGGTTACTGAATCAGATTCTTTCATAATAAGAACACGGAGGAGTTTCAAAATGAGAATTCAATTTTTGAAACGGATTGATAATTGTAAGGTTTTATGGTAAAATAGGGACGATATTTGGAATCCTTCCTATTCTACACTTAGGAAGGAGGCACATATGGGTAAATCCCTTAATGGTAAAGAATTAGGTAAAGGCTTATCACAGAGAAAGGATGGTCTTTATCAGGGAAGATTCGTGAATCGTTTTGGCAAGAAGCAGACGGTTTACGCAAAGACGCTGAATGAGGTAAGACAGAAGCTTAGAAACGAACAGTATGAGGATGAAAAGGCACTCAATGTTGTTGCGAAGGACGTAACGCTTGACGAATGGTATGAAATCTGGATGGATACCTGCAAGAAGAATTGCAGAGCCTCCACCAAGGAGACATACGCAGGTCATTATCGCAGAATACAGAAGGCTCTGGGATGGAAAAACTCACATCCTTGAATTTACTGATTATGCAGCAGGCGATTAACGAACTGGAAACAGACAATGAGCGTAAGAATTCGAAAAAGATTCTGGTCGATATGCTGGAGAAAGCAATAGACTCTGATTTACTTATCAAAAATTCTGCTAAGCAGATCAATACTGTGATTTCTAAAGAGGTTAAGAAAGAACGTAGAGTATTAACGGTAAGTGACGCGGAGCTTTTTTTAGCTATGCGAAGGACACATTCTACTACAATTTATATGTGGTAGCAATCGACACAGGAATGCGTATTGGTGAGTTGATGAGGCTTCAGTGGTCTGATGTAGACTTTGAAAAAATGGAAGCGGTGTAAAAGTGTGTAGTAAAGCAATTTGAGACAATAATAAAGGCGTGAAAGCCTTATAAACAGGAGGTTTTAATAAAATGGAAGCATACAAGCAGGAGTTTATTGAGTTTATGGTAGAGAGTGATGTTCTCAAATTTGGCGATTTTACACTGAAAAGTGGAAGAAATCGCATTTTTTATGAATGCGGGTGCTTATGTGACCGGTTCCCAGTTAAAGAAACTCGGAGAGTATTATGCAAAAGCCATCCATGCCAATTATGGGGACGATTTTGATGTACTGTTCGGACCAGCGTACAAAGGTATTCCGCTGGCTGTGGTTACCGCAATCGCATTCAGCGAATTATATGGAAAAGAAATCCGTTACTGCAGTGACCGCAAGGAGGCAAAGGATCACGGGGCAGACAAAGGCGGATTTTTAGGAAGCAGTTTAAAAGGATGGAGATCGTGTCGTTATGATCGAAGATGTGACAACATCCGGCAAGTCCATGGAGGAAACGGTTCCAAAAGTACGCGGTGCTGCAGACGTGGAAATCGTTGGGCTTATGGTCAGCTTAAACCGTATGGAAGTCGGACAGGGCGGTGTCAAGAGTGCGCTCGACGAGATCCATGAGAAGTATGGATTTGAGGGAAAGGCCATTGTTACTATGGAAGAAGTGGTAGAACATTTATATAATAGGGAATGTCAGGGTAAAATTGTAATTGATGACACGATCAAGAAAGCCATTGATGCTTATTATGAGCAGTATGGATGCAAATAAGCCAAAAGGTTGTGGGAAAGAGAGATATATATATGAGAAACCGGAGAAGACGTGGCTATAAATTTACAGAGAAAAAACATTCCAGACAGGGAATCCTGGCCACGATATTAGCACTTGCGCTTCTGGTATGGTATCTTGTGTTCCTGGAGCTGGCTTTTCGTGGAGGCGGTTCGCTCTCGCCTTATTACGGGAGTGCAGGAGTGGTTGCCATGATTGCAACATTTGTTGTTCTGGTGATTGCAGGCAAAAGTCTGCGGGAGGAAGATTCGTTTCCGCTGTTCCCGCGGCTGGGACTGGGACTGACCCTATTGGATATGGTTTGCTGGATAGGAACCTATACTTGGGGATTTTTGAGCTAAAAAGGATAGAGAAGGAAACTTAATAATATGAGCTTTAGAGAGATCAATCACAAAAATAATGAGGAATACTGGGAACGGCTGGAACTTGTGATGGAGCGCATAGAGGCAGTCAGTGAGGAGGAAGCTTCTGGTGTGGAGGAACTGTACCGGGGATATTTCTTTGAAATGTCGGAACTGTTTGTCGTCTTATACAAGTTGGCAGAAGCGTCCCTGAGCGGAAAACTGGCAGAGATTTCCACTCTGGAAGGGGAAAAAATCAATCGCCGCCTGTATTTGGACGTGGAGGAGGATTATGCAGATAGTTATGCAAACCCGGCATATGCTGTCAGTCGGATGGGCTGGGAGTACGGACCGCTGTTATCCGCCCTGGATGCCAGATTGCATGGAATTTATACCAGCTGTATGGAAGGCAGTATCCGCTATCTGTGTATCTATGCAGAGCTTTTTGTGGAAATTTATAACTGCTTTGAGGATGTGCAGAATCTGAATGTACAGGAGATTAAAAAATGTATCTATTCTTTTATGCACGATTATACAGAAATTTTCAATGCAGATGCGATTTGCAGGCTGATCGATCCGGCCTATGATTATTTCACACAGATTGTTATGGAGGCAGATCTGGATCATCCGGCATATCTGTACCGTTATGGACTTTATATCGGAAAAGACGAAACCGAATCGGCGCATTTTTTGCAATCCCTGACCAGGCAGCAGGTGCAGGCGATGGCAGATACCTTTACTGAGGGATATCGCATTGGATTTGAGACAACCGGCAAAGATATTACGAAAAAAACGGTTGTGGAAATCCGCTATCCGATCGGATTTGAGCGGATGGTACGCGCGGCTATCCACAATTTTAAAAAGATTGGATTGCAGCCGGTGTTGCGCCCGTATTCCATTTCTTTGAATAAACAGTATATGTACGATCATAAGGAGGATCGCGGACTGTGGCTGGATAAGGCTTTGGTTGAGCGGGGCCTTGAAGTAGATCGTACTGTCTGGGACAAGCACAAAGAAATGGCTCCGAATTACGGAGGACCGGCCGTGATCGAAATTTTCGGGACAAAGCCGTTTTCGCCGGAGCAGAAAGAGGAGCGCGTTACCTATACCGACAAACAGAGGGAAATCGATGTGTATGAGCGCAGCGAGAAGAGCCAGCTGATCAATCATTACATTCACGGGGAGGAACGCAGTTTTACGATTATTGCTTATCCGGTTCCGTCCATCGGAGAAAAATACGAAGAAATCTTTGCGGAAACGGTGCATATCAATACGCTTGATTATATGCTTTACCGCAATATGCAGCAGAAGATCATTGATGTGCTGGATACGGCGGACCGTGTGCACATCAAAGGCTGTAACGGAAACCGCACGGATCTGTATGTAAAGATTCATCCGCTTTCCGATCCTGCCAAAGAGACCGCATTTGAAAACTGTGTGGCAGATGTCAATATTCCGGTCGGGGAAGTGTTCACATCTCCGGTATTGCAGAAAACAGAAGGAAAGCTGCACGTCACACAGGTCTATCTGGGGGAATTCCTTTTCAAGAATCTGGAACTGGATTTTGAAAACGGAGAATTACAGCTTATCCTGTACAAATTTTGATTCTGAGGATGAAAACCACAAGTATATAGAGGACAATATTCTGTTCCATCACAAAACACTTCCGATGGGAGAGTTTGCAATCGGAACAAATACCACGCATACCGGATGGCACGGAAATATCAGATCGCGGATAAGCTTCCGATTCTGATTGCGGAAAAGACAGGTCCGCATTTTGCGGTCGGAGACACCTGTTACACGTACGATGAGGACAACATGACATACAATCCGGATGGAAAAGCGATCATCGCAAGGGACAATGAAATTTCGATCCGGCGCAAAGAAGATATTTCAAAAGCATATTTTAACTGTCATACCGATATTACGATTCCGTATGATGAGTTAGGAGCGATTACAGTAGTACGTGCAGATGGCACGACGACAGATATTATAAGAAACGGGCGGTTTGTCGTTCCGGGAACGGAACCGTTAAATGAGCCGCTGGATGCAATGGAACCATAAATTTTTTCACATATAGGAGGATATTTAAAATGGCACAAGTAGGAATTGTAATGGGCAGTGATTCAGATATGCCGATCATGGCAAAGGCAGCAGACATCTTAGACCAGCTGGGCGTCAGCTATGAGATGACGATCATTTCCGCACACCGCGAGCCGGATGTATTTTTTGAATATGCAAAGAGTGCGGAGGAAAAAGGATTTAAAGTGATTATCGCAGGTGCAGGTATGGCAGCACATCTGCCGGGCATGTGCGCAGCAATCTTCCCGATGCCGGTCATCGGAATCCCGATGCACACCACTTCTCTTGGCGGAAGAGATTCCCTGTACAGTATCGTGCAGATGCCGACCGGTATTCCGGTAGCAACCGTAGCAATCAACGGCGGAGCAAATGCCGGTATTCTTGCAGCAAAGATTCTTGCAACCAGTGATGCGGATTTACTTGCACGCCTGAAAGAGTATTCTAAAAACTTAAAAGAGCAGGTTGAGGCAAAGGATGCCAGATTGCAGGAAGTGGGATATAAGAACTACTAATTAGATTTATTAACATTTATGATTGGTAAAATCGAAAAATACCCGATATACTATAAGCGACAATAATAGATTAAAACACAGATATTAGGAGGAAAAATAAATGGATTACAAGAACGCGGGCGTAGATATCGAAGCAGGATATGAGTCAGTGGAACTGATGAAGAAGTTTGTAAAGGGAACCATGCGTCCGGAAGTGTTAGGCGGACTTGGTGGATTTTCCGGTGCTTTTTCGCTGGATGCGATCAAGAATATGGAAGAGCCGGTTCTTTTATCCGGAACCGATGGATGCGGAACCAAGGTAAAACTGGCTTTCCTGATGGACAAGCATGATACGATCGGTATTGATGCCGTTGCAATGTGTGTCAACGATGTAGCCTGTGCCGGTGGTGAACCGTTATTTTTCCTGGATTATATTGCATGTGGAAAAAATTATCCGGAGAAAATTGCAACGATCGTAAGCGGTGTGGCAGAGGGTTGTAAGCAGTCCGGATGTGCACTGATCGGTGGAGAGACTGCAGAGCATCCGGGACTGATGCCGGAGGATGAGTATGATCTGGCCGGATTTACCGTAGGTGTGGTTGACAAGAAGGATATCATTACCGGAGAAGACGTAAAAGCTGGGGATGTGCTGATCGGTATGGCAAGTTCCGGTGTACATTCCAATGGATTTTCTCTCGTGCGCAAGATTTTCCGTATGGACAAAGAAACCTTAAATACATATATTGATGAGCTTGGAACAACGCTTGGCGAGGCTCTTCTTGCTCCGACCCGTATCTATGTAGGCGCATTGAAGTCTATCAAGAACGCTGGAGTACGTGTGAAAGCCTGCAGCCATATTACCGGTGGTGGTTTCTATGAGAATATTCCACGTATGCTTCCGGAAGGAAAGCATGCCGTAGTGGAAAAGAACAGCTACCCGGTTCCTCCAATCTTTACCCTTATGGCAAGAGAGGGAAATGTAGATGAGCATATGATGTACAATACTTACAACATGGGACTTGGAATGGTTCTTGCAGTCGATCCGGCAGACGTGGACAAGACGATGGAAGCAATCAAAGCAGCCGGAGATACTCCATATGTGGTTGGTAAGATCACAGACGGAGAGAAGGGTGTAACATTATGCTAAAAATCGCAGTATGTGTATCCGGCGGCGGAACCAATCTGCAGGCCATTATCGATGGAATTGAACAAAAAACAATCACAAATACAGAGATTGCGGTAGTGATCAGCAATAATCCGGGAGCATACGCTTTGGAACGTGCAAAAAAGCACGGAATTGAGGCAGTATGCATCAGCCCGAAGGAGTATGAGAGCCGTGCGGCATTTAATGAAGATTTTCTGCGCAGACTTGATGCGTATGAGGTGGATCTGGTTGTGCTGGCAGGATTCCTTGTCGTCATTCCGGAACAGATGATTGCAAAGTACAGAAACCGCATCATCAATATTCATCCGTCTTTAATTCCGTCTTTCTGTGGAACCGGATATTATGGGCTGAAAGTGCATGAAGGTGCACTTGCCCGCGGAGTCAAAGTCACAGGTGCCACCGTGCATTTTGTGGATGAGGGAACGGATACCGGTCCGATCATTCTGCAGAAAGCGGTAGAAGTGCAGGAGGGCGATACGCCGGAGATCCTGCAGCGCCGTGTCATGGAGCAGGCAGAGTGGAAGATTATGCCACAGGCGATCGACCTGATCGCAAATGGAAAAGTGACGGTGACGGGCAAAACCGTACATATCAGTAAATAGGAAATGCATCACATATAGGAGGATAATCATGAAAGTTCTTGTAATTGGAAGCGGTGGACGTGAGCATGCAATCGTAACAAGTGTTGCCAGAAGTCCGAGAGTTGACAAAATATATTGTGCACCTGGAAATGCAGGAATTGCAGCTTTGGCAGAGTGTGTGCCGATCGGAGCCATGGAGTTTGACAAGCTCGTTGCATTTGCAAAGGAGAAATCCATTGATTTTACCATTGTTGGTATGGATGATCCGCTGGTTGGCGGAATCGTGGATGTCTTTGAGGCAGAGGGCTTAAAGGTATTCGGACCGCGCAAAAATGCAGCGATTCTGGAAGGATCGAAAGCATTCTCCAAGGATCTGATGAAAAAGTATCATATTCCGACGGCTGCTTACGAGAACTTTACCGATCCGGAAGAAGCTTTAAAATATCTTGAGACGGCAAAGATGCCAATCGTGTTAAAGGCAGACGGTCTGGCACTCGGAAAGGGTGTGCTGATCTGTAATACACTCGAAGAGGCAAAAGAAGGCGTGCGTACGATCATGGAAGATAAGAAATTCGGAAATGCTGGAAATACGATGGTAATCGAAGAATTTATGACCGGACGTGAAGTATCGGTTCTGACCTATGTGGACGGAAAGACCATCCGCATCATGTCTTCCGCACAGGATCACAAACGTGCCAAGGATGGAGATCAGGGACTGAATACCGGCGGTATGGGAAATTTCTCTCCAAGTCCGTTCTATACAAAAGAAGTAGATGAATTCTGTAAGAAGTATATTTATCAGCCAACTGTAGATGCTATGGCTGCGGAGGGAAGACCATTTACCGGAGTTATTTTCTTCGGACTGATGCTGACAGGGGAAGGACCAAAGGTTCTTGAGTACAATGCCCGTTTTGGAGATCCGGAGGCACAGGTCGTTCTTCCACGTATGAAAAATGATATCATTGATGTCATGGAAGCATGTGTCGATGGAAAACTTGACACGATTGATCTGCAGTTTGAGGACAATGCAGCTGTCTGTGTTGTACTTGCATCTGACGGATATCCGGTTTCCTATGAGAAAGGATTCCCAATCAGCGGACTTGAAAAGTTCGAGGGCAAGGATGATTACTTCTGTTTCCATGCAGGAACTGCATTCGATAAGGAAGGACGCATCGTAACAAACGGCGGACGTGTCCTTGGCATTACTGCAACCGGAAAAGATTTAAAAGAAGCAAGAAAGAAAGCCTATGAGGCAACCGAATGGGTGGATTTCGCAAATAAGTATATGCGCCATGATATCGGAAAGGCAATTGACGAGGCATAATGAAAAAAGGAATCATATTTGATATGGACGGAACACTCTGGGATTCCGCTGCGGAAGTGGCAGAGTCCTGGAATGAGACCGTAAAAAGAGCCGGCTACGACAGAAAACCGATTACGGTAAAGGACATCCAGTCAGTAATGGGAAAGACGATGGATGTGATCGCACGGATTCTGTTTCCGGATCTGGAAGAAGACGAACGCCAGAAACTTCTGGCACAGTGTGGGGAAGAAGAAAATGAATATCTCCGGATACACGGAGCAACTCTCTACCCGGATATCCGCAGGACAATGGAACAGTTGAAGAAAAAATATCATCTGTATATTGTAAGCAACTGCCAGTCCGGATATATAGAGGCTTTTCTGGATTATTACAAACTGCACGATCTGATAGAGGATACTGAGTGCTACGGAAATAATGAAAAATCAAAAGGAGAGAATATCGCGTTACTGTACAGGCGGAATGCATTGGATGATGCGGTATATGTAGGTGATATTCAGGGAGATTACGATGCAAGCATGGATGCGGGGGTTAAATTTATTCATGCGGCATACGGGTTTGGTACAATAGAAGACAAGGTTCCTGAAATTCACAAATTCTGTGAATTGGAGAACGTGGCAGATCAGGTTCTGCAGTAGATAAGAGGTTACTATGCGGGAGCAGAAAGAACAGGAAAAGCAAAATGAACTTCTCAGGGTGGTTGCAGAGCAAAACCATGAGAGATTGATAGAATATGATGTAAAAGAAGATCGGGCAGTGGTTTATGCGATAGAAAATGACCGGTTCGAGGTCCTTTTTGATATCGAAGATTATGTAAAGAAGAACCATTATGGATCTGTTTTTATTGATCCGGAAGATAAAAAGGTATTTCGCAGAGCGATGCATGCCTGCCTGCAAAAAGAAGGGACTGTTACGGTCGATGTCCGTTATTGCGAAAAAGAAAATCAACCGGAATGGTACCGTTTTTATCTGGTGAGTATTGCGGAAGAAGATGGAAAAACAGACCGTATGGTGGGGCGTTTTTGCTGTGTGCAGCAGGAGAAAGCCATCACGGAACGCATGCGGCGCCGGGCAGAGATTGATGTACTGACGAATGTGTATAACCATAAGGCATTTGAGGAATACTGCGCAAAAGAGCTTGCGGAATGTACAACAAATGCCTTATTTGTCATGCTTGATATTGATGATTTTAAAATGATCAATGATACGCAGGGACATGCGGTAGGGGATATGGTCTTAAGCCAGACCGGAAGTATTTTAAGTGAAGTGACCGGTGACCGGGGAATTGTCGGCAGGCTTGGGGGAGATGAATTCGCGGTGTTTGCTTCCGGCTTTCAGAATTCTGTTGAAATGGAAGAATTTTGTGTCTCCCTGCGTGAAAATTTGAAAAAGATTATCTTTGATATGGAATATTCCGTATCTATCGGTGCTGCGAAACTGGATGGACGAAGAATCAGTTTTCCGGATTTTTATTATGAGGCAGACCGGGCAGTTTACGCGGCGAAAAGAGGCGGAAAAAACCGGATTGTTTTTATGATCAGATCAAAGAAAATCAGGAGCCGGAAACGGCAGATCCGGTGGAACCGATTCTCGCACAAGGCAATGAAAAATCCATGTTAAGACAGCTCCGTACCTGTATGGAAGCGCTTGGAAGAGAGGGAATCGGAGATGCCCTTATGCAGACATTTGAAGCGCTGCGCCAGTATTTTGACGCGGACTGTGTTGTGCTTGCCTATGCAAAAGAGGGCGGTATCCGCTATGTGGAAGAGTGTCACAGGGATACGGCACAGATGATGGCAAGACTTGTGACCGAAGAAATTGAGTCAGGAGATGCAGAAGGAGTTATTCAGGAAATAGGACAACTCGGGGATGTGGTGATTCCAGATATCAAGTCGCTGAGAGAAAGTCATCCGGTAATCTATGAGCATCTGGCAGAACTGCGTGCATGGTCTGCAACCGGAATTTCTTTGTATACCGGAGATCATCTGCTTGGAATTTTAATGGTTTTAAACCCACACAGACACCTCGAGGAGGCCGATGTTCTTTCCATGCTTGGCACGACACTGGCTGCGCGGATTGAACTTCGCAATCTGCAGGAACAGCAGGAATATGACCGCACACATGACAAACTGACAGGTCTCTGGAACCGGGAGGGATTGTCCGTTATGGCACGCACTGGTGCGGACAATATGTTCTGTTCACTTGGCGTGATCACGACCGATGTGATCCATCTGTCGGAGATTAATAAACAGTTTGGCTATATCAGCGGCAACCGCAGACTGATGGAAGTTGCGGATTTATTGAAATCCCTGTTTCCCAATTACCGGATTTACCGGTATGACGAGGACGAGATGCTGGTTTTGTGTATCAACATTAAACGGCAGGAAATGGAGCAGCAGGTGGAAAATCTGCAGAAAAGGCTTGCTGGACTTGGCTTTGGCGTGGCGATGGGATACAGCTGGAGTGCACATCCGCAGACACGCAGCCAGATTGCAGAGGCAGAGGTTCTTATGAGCAACGATAAGCTTAAGCTGATGCATGGCACAACCGTGATGAAGCGCATGGAGCAGAGCGTGATAGATGAGATCAACGATCTGATGGAGCGTGGAAGGTATCTGGTATATCTGCAGCCGAAAGTGGATATCCACACAGGGCGCACAGAGGGCGCGGAGGCACTGATCCGGCAGCTGGATGATGAATTGGGCATTGTGGGACCGGGGATGTTTATTCCGGTGCTGGAACACTACAATCTGGTGCATATGATTGACCTGTTTGTTCTGGATGAAGTATTTCGTTATCAGAAGGAACAGATCCGGGAAGGACATCGTACGGTGCCAATATCCGTGAATTTCTCGAAGATGACGATCATGTATCCGGAACTTATTGAAAAAGTAACGCAGATGGTTCAAAAATATGATATTCCGGTGGAACTGATCCATATTGAGGTAACGGAGACCGTGGGAGACATGGATCATGTTCTGATTGAAAATGTTGCAAACAGCCTCAAAGAACTCGGATTCAGACTGTCAATGGATGATTTCGGAAGTCATTATTCCAATCTTGCGGTACTGATCCAGTATGATTTTGATTCTGCAAAGATTGACCGGTCCATGGTAACCGAAATTACCAATAACCGCAAAAGCCGGATTCTCCTCGACTATATGACTTCCATGATCAATGATCTGGGAATTCACTGTATCGTCGAGGGAATCGAGACAAAAGAGCAGGTAGATATTTTAAAGAAAACAAAGGCAGAGATGATCCAGGGATTTTACTTTGGAAAACCTGTGCCAAAAGAAAAATTTTATGAAGCCTTTATCGCAGAATAGTGGAGCATATCACACAAACGTCAGGCTGCTGCTGACGCAGAGTGCTCCGTATCCGCTCTGCGGATTGGGGTAGGAAACGGAAAATGGAAGCTGTCTGGCACCTCGGATCAGATATGCTTTCATTTTTTCGCCATATAGAAAGGGATCATTGTTCTGTAGAATGCCCCACTGCATGAGCAGTGCGCAGCTGCCGCTTACAAAAGGAGCAGCCATGGAGGTGCCGCTTCGGGATTCGTAACCGCCCCCGACAGCACAGCTGGTGATGTCGACACCGGGAGCGACCAGATCCGGTTTGACCTGTCCGGTATTCCAGGTATATCCTCTGCCGGAAAAAGGGGCGAGCGTATTGGTGGAAGAATCGTAGGCACCGACGGTAATGACATTTCCGGCGGTGGAAGGTATCGTGAGAGTGGTTTCCGTTGTCGGCGTGAGAAATTGTGTGGCAGTCCCGCGGATAGCGGCCGCCGGCATCCACAGATCAATAATTCCTTCGATGACAGACCGTGCTTCTGCGGTAAAAAACCAGACACCTCCCGAAATATAGTCCCGCCGCGGCAGCAGATCGATGGCAATTTCCTGATACAGACTATAAGGGGAGGGAAGTCCGTAGTACACCAGAATCTGTGTGGTGCCAAAGGAAAAGCGCCAGCTGCCGGGCTGATTGGGAATTTTAAATGAGGTTCCGAGTCCCGGAGGAGTCAGCTGAAAACGAATATCATCCCAATAATTTTTCCAGATCTGAATCGAAAGAGAAGATTCATAATTTCCAACGGCAAATTCAATTCTGGCAGATTCTAAAGAAGCCAGTCGGGCGCTGGCATGCCCGCCGTTGTTTCCCTCATTTCCACTTCCGACAACAATATTAATGCGTCCGAGATTTGAGACATAGTCCAGGTAGGTTTCCAGAAGGGATGTTCCGCTGTGGGAGCCGTAAGTATTTCCAAAACTCAGGTTGATGACAAGAGGCACGGTATGTTCGATGGCATATCTTACGGAAAAATCGACCGCCTGCATCAGTTCGAGCGTGTTTGGAAATCCCTTTGGATCGGGCGAGCCGAGTTTGACGGCAAGAAGTGAGGATTCCGGGGCAACTCCGCGGTAGAGTCCGCCGGAGGCACGGCCGTTTCCGGCGGCAATACCGGCGACATGGGTTCCGTGCCCTGTGACATCTGTGCTGGGTACAAGTTCCATGCGCTGCTCAAAAGTGTCTGCCTGAAGTGCCGCATTGATCTGTTCCGGAGAAAAAAGTGTACCCTGTGAATAACCGGCGGGGGCAAAGCGTCCAGCAGAAGGATCAGCGAGGATGGTCTGGTCCCAGAGAGCAACCAGCCGTGTGGTTTTGTCCGGATTGCAAAAATCGGGATGCGCATAGTCAATACCGGAGTCTATCACAGAAATCAGAATGCCTTTTCCGGTCAGACCATAGCTGCTGTTTTCCTGAATGGCACTCAGACAGGAAGCCTGCCGGGCAGAAACAATCTCAAAGAAAAGCTGTCTTGGACGTTCGATATATATTACTTGTGGAAAGGCGGCAAGTGATGGAATGTCGTCCTCGGAGATTTTCACTATGGCATAATTTCCAAGGAGAAAGGTAAAGGAAGAGGAAGGAAATTCATTCTGTAACGTCTGTGGAGAACCGGTGTACAGAACAATCAGGTTCCAGAACCCGTCAGAGCTGCTCCCTGTGGACAGATCATCGGAAGCGTTTCGTTCGACGGGTAGTTGCCTCAAGCGAAGCGCGCAGAGAAACATCAATTTTCTGATTGAAGTCCATCGTATTCATATTATCCATAAAATCGCACCGCCTGATGTATTTTGATAGATACATCTATAGCTTTTTAATGAAAATTTATGTACAATAAGAACATATTATGCTTAATAGAAACCACGAAAAAGCAAAGGAGATTTTATGTACGCTGATGAAAATGTAATCAAGATCAAGCATGCGGTTCTGCGTGAAGTCGCAAAACTGGCATTTGAAGGGACTCTTGATGCTCAGAGAGACCACATCGCGGTTCGTCTGATTCCGGGTCCGACACCACAGTTCCGTTGTTGTATCTACAAAGAAAGAGAAATTATCCGCCAGCGTGTCCGTCTTGCAGAGGGCAAAGCCCCGGGACCGGAGGATAATGGAAACGTGATTCAGGTAATCAGTGCAGCCTGTGAGGACTGCCCGATTTCCAGTTATACCGTTACAGAAAACTGTCAGAACTGTATGGGAAAGGCATGTATCAATGCATGTAAATTCGGTGCCATTGAGGCGGGACGTCATCGTTCCCACATTGATCCGCAGAAATGTAAAGAGTGTGGACGATGTGCAGCTGCATGTCCTTACAATGCAATCGCGCATTTGAAGAGACCATGTAAGTTTGCATGTCCGGTCAACGCTATTACATACAATGAATATGGTATTTCCGTGATTGATGATTCCAAGTGTATCCGCTGCGGAAAATGTATCCATAGCTGTCCGTTCGGAGCAATCGGATCTAAGACATTTATGGTTGATGTCATCAATGCCTTAAAGTCTGATAAGAAAGTATATGTGATTGCAGCACCTGCTACTGAGGGACAGTTTGGTGCAAACATCACAATGGGAAGCTGGAAGAAAGCTATGCAGGAAGTTGGATTCAACGGATTTATCGAAGCCGGATTAGGTGGAGATATGACCGCTGCTTCCGAAGCCGCAGAGTGGGTAGAGGCATACAAGGCAGGAGAGAAGAAAGTAACTTCCTGCTGTCCGGGATTTGTCAATATGGTGCGTCTGCACTTCCCGGAGATGGCAGATAAGATTTCCACAACCATCTCTCCAATGTGTGCGGTATCCCGTATGATCAAAGCACAGGATCCGGATGCTGTGACTGTATTTGTCGGACCATGTGTAGCAAAGAAGTCTGAAGTTGTCGATCAGAAGATTGAGGGCAATGCAGATTATGTACTGACATACAGTGAGATGCGTGCCATCATGAGTGCCAAGGGCGTAGAACTGCAGCCAAGCGATACCAGCTATCAGGAGTCTTCCGTATACGGCAAGCGTTTCGCAAACTCCGGTGGAGTTACCGCAGCAGTTGTCGAGAGCATGAAAGAGATGGAAGCTGGCATTGAGCCGAAAGTATGCAAGGCAAACGGTGCCGCAGAGTGCCGCAAGTTCCTGATGCTTATGAAGGCTGGCAAGCTGCCGGATGACTTCATTGAAGGTATGGCATGTGAAGGTGGCTGCGTCGGTGGACCAAGCTCCTTTAACGATATGCTTGTGACAAGAAGTTCCGTGACGAACTTCTTCAGAAAGCAGATGATCGTCAGATTCTTGACAATTTGAAGAATTATCATATGGAAACATTCTCCATGCACAGAGAAGAAGAGTAATATTAAGATGGGGCCGTCGCTTGCGATGGCCTCGTTTTTTATTCCACAGTGGTTAAGGACAATAACAGTAGCTGGTGAGCAGATGCAGTCCTTTGTAAATGCACTGGCAGATAATGAGAACGCATGGCTTATTACAGAAAAACAAAGTGGAGCATGCATCGGATATGTTACGATGGATATTCCGTATCCACAGCTTGCAATTGGGGAGATCGGTTATGTGATTGGCGAGAAATACCAGAGGAAGGGCGTGGGCAAATGCGCGAAGAGATATTAAGGAAGCGTTAAGGTTTTTTAAGGAAAAGAAGATGGTTTGCAGCAAATGAATGTGATATCGTAAACACATGGAACATGTTAGTAAGAAAAAGAAAGGGAAATGGTTATGTTAGAAGTTGTACATGTGACGAAACGATACCGCAGGGTGCTTGCAAATGATGATATCAATCTTACCATAGAGGATGGGCGCATCGGAGTACTGCTTGGACCTAACGGTGCAGGAAAAAGCACGATTATAAAATGTATTATGGGATTTCTGAAATATCAGGGACAGATACAGGTAAACGGTCTCGAAAATAAGTCCATCGAGGCGAAAAAGATCATGGGATATATTCCGGAAATTCCATCGCTGTATCCGAACCTGACTGTGGATGAACATATGGAATTTATTGCACGGGCATATAAATTAAAGGATTATAAAGCCTATAAAGATGCATTGCTGGAACGGTTTGATCTGACAGATAAGAAGAAAAAATTCGGGGATGAGCTGTCAAAAGGGATGCAGCAGAAACTGTCCATCTGTTGTGGACTTTTGCCGAGACCACGGCTGGTACTGTTTGATGAGCCAATGATCGGACTGGACCCACATGCCATCAAAGAACTGAAAAAGGTGTTTGAGGAATTGCGGGACAGTGGCTGCATGGTACTGGTCAGCACGCACATGATTGACAGTATGGAAGAATTATGGGATACCACTTATATCATGAAACAGGGGCGGGTAGCCGCTGTGGTTGAACGTGAAAATTTAAAGGATAACAATAAAAGTCTGGAAGATATTTTCTTTGAGATTACAGAGGGCGCGGCTCTGGAGAGAGAGGTGTAGGCGATGCGGTTATGGGGTTATTATGCATGGCATACCTTTTGGAACACGATAAAAAAGATGTTTCGAAGTACATTTCTCGTGATCATTCTTGCCATTTTTGGATTTGGAATCATATTTGGACTGATTGCTGGCGTGGTCGGTTCCATGGTAGAAAAGCAACAGTCGGTGGAAACCGTGGAATCGTCTTCGGAGGCTGATCGCGTACAGGAAGAAGCAACGGAAGAGGAAGAAACGCAAAAAACGCCACAGGAGATTGCCGCAATCAAAACCTATGTGGAAGCCGGAGTGATGATTGTTTTTCTTGCGATATTACTTTGGGGAATGTATTCCGGTTCTAAGGACGGTACGGATATTTTCCAGATGGCAGACGTGAATCTGTTGTTTACGGCACCGATGAAACCACAGTCCGTGTTGATGTTTCGACTGAGTTTTCAGATGGTGGCAACAGTTTTCGCGTCCATATATCTGGTTTTTCAGATTCCAAATCTCGTTGTAAATATGGGATTGGGGGCATCGGCAGTTGTAGCCATTTTTGCAGGGTGGATTCTGCTTCTGGTGTTTCAGAGACTTATGATTGTATTGACATATACGGTCTGCACCACACACGAAAAATTAAAACCATATGTGTTTCCTTTGATCGTGGGAATTGTTGTACTGCTTGGAATGATTGCAGGAGGAACATATCTGGCGAATGGGCAGAACCTGCTTGAAGCAGCACATATGACTTTTGCCAGTCACTGGCTGCGGTATCTTCCGGTCATCGGCTGGTACAAAGGCATGATTATGTGTGCAGTGAATGGGGAACTGTTTTCGTTTCTGGTTTATCTGGGATTGCTGCTTGTAAGTGTGGCGGTACTGATTTTTGCCATCTGGCATATGAAAGCGGATTTTTACGAAGATGCGCTGGCTTCCGCGGGAAAACGTGCACAGATGCTTGAGGCAGCAAAAGAAGGACGGGTTATCGCAGGAAAAGCACATGCAAAAAAGCAGCAAAAGGAAGGAAACTTAAAGGGCTGGGGCGCATCCGTGTTTTTTACAAAGGAAATTTATTGCCGTAAACGTACGGCAAAATTTGGAATCATAACCAATACGATGCTGTTTTACCTGCTGGTCAGTGTCGGTATTTCCCTGTTTTGTGTCAGGATCATGGAGGTGTCCGGATTTCTGGTGCCGGGCTGTATTTTGTTTTTTGTACTTTTCTTCCGGAATATGGGAAATCCGATTGCACAGGAGACTGCGCGAAACTGGCTGTTTCTGGTGCCAGAGAATCCATACAAGAAAGTTTTCTTCGGGGTGCTTGCAGGAACATCCCTCTGCGCGATGGATCTGCTTCCGGCACTGGTGGTTTCGGCATTGCTTTTGCATGAAAACCCGGGGATTATGATTCTGTGGTATCTGACGTATCTGGTGGCGGATTTTATGTTTTCGGAAGTTGGGCTTTTGCTGGAAGCTCTTGTTCCGGCGTCTGCGATGGATACGGTTAAGAGTATGATCCAGATTTTGCTGCGTTGCATTATTTTAGTAATTGTTGCCGTTTTTCTGGCAATTGGATATTTCTTTGGCGGAATTGCAGGGGCTTTAGTGTTTACCTGTGCAGCTTCTGCCGGAATCGGCGGAGCGATTTCACTGATTTATCCATGGATGCTGCATCAGGGCAGATAGGAGACTGCTCGCAGGTGCCTCTGTAAACCGCAATACAAAGAGTACATTACGGTTCACGGATTACTCTGCGAACAGTAACTTCGCAGCCCATATAAAATAAAAAAAATTGCGCTTGCCGAACATTTGTTCTTGTGATATGATGTAAAAAGAACGGATGTTCGGCGTTTTTGCGGAGGGATACTGGATATGAGAGAAATTTTGCAGATGGATCGTATCATGGAAAAACTAACCATACTTTCGGCAGCTGCCAGATATGATGTTGCGTGTACTTCCAGCGGGGTGCAGCGTGGAGGAGATGGTACACATACGGGAAACGCATATGCAAGTGGAATCTGTCATGCATTTACCGGGGATGGGCGCTGCATTTCACTGCTTAAGATTTTATATACCAATGATTGTATCTATGACTGCAAATATTGCAGGAACCGTTGCAGCAATGATGTGAAGCGTGTCAGTTTTACACCGGAGGAAATCTGTAAGCTCACGATGGAATTTTACCGCAGAAATTATATCGAAGGATTGTTCTTAAGTTCCGGAATTTTACATTCTCCGGATTATACCATGGGACTTTTATATGAGACCCTTTATTTATTGCGCACAAAATATCATTTTAACGGATATATACATGTAAAAGGAATTCCGGGAGCATCAGCGGATCTGCTGGAATTAACGGGGTATCTTGCAGACCGCATGAGTGTAAATTTAGAACTTCCCACGGCCGATGCGCTGCGGCAGATTGCGCCTAACAAAGTGCGTAAAAACATCCTTTCCCCGATGCGCCAGTTACAGAATGGAATTCGGCAAAGCCGCGAGTTTCACGGGGTATCGAGTATGAAAAGCCGGATGTATCTGGATGAGAAAACCTATTATAACCAGATGGCAGAGATGAAGGAAAGTTATGCCCGTCTGCAGGACTACCACGACGGAATTGCTGCCATCCGGGAGCATAAAGCGCGACAGAGTGCAGTACAAAGCTGGGGAGAAGAAATTGCCGGTGGGGAGAATTCCAGCAGAGTGAGAAACGTGCAAAAGAAGCTTCCGCAGACAACGCGGGGATTGATGCGGCCGGATCATTATTTTGTGCCGGCAGGACAGAGCACACAGATGGTGATCGGGGCATCGGATGAAAGTGATTATCAGATCATTTCGGTTTCAGAAGCTTTGTATCAGAAGTTTGAGATGAAGCGGATATTCTATTCTGCATTTATCAATGTGAATCATGACAGTTCCCTGCCAGATTTGCCTGGGCCACCATTGTTACGTGAGCACAGGCTCTATCAGGCAGATTTTCTGTTGCGGTTTTATGGATTCCGCGCAGATGAATTGCTGTCAGAGAAAAATCCGAATTTTAACGAACAGATTGATCCGAAGTGTAATTGGGCAGTGCACCATCTGGAACTGTTTCCGGTGGAAATTAATCGTGCGGATTATTATACGCTGCTTCGTGTGCCGGGGATCGGAACAAAAAGTGCCCGCCGGATTATGGCGGCCCGGCGGTACGCAAAGCTGGATTTTTCAGATTTAAAGAAGATCGGTGTTGTTCTGAAACGTGCAGTGTATTTTATCACCTGTAAAGGAAAGATGATGTATCATACCCGTATGGAGGAAGGATATATTACACGGAATCTGATGTATCAGGAACGTCCGATGCAGATGCTGCTTTCGGATGGAACGGTGCAGACCTATGAGCAGTTATCACTGTTTGATGACAGGGGGGAAATTGTAGTATGAGTGAACAGATCGTGCTTCGATGTGAGGATTCTCTGGAAGGAATTTTTACAGCACTTTTCGATGCGTTTGTGTGCAAAAATAAAATGAAAGCTCCTTATACAGACAGTATTTCCATTGCGGCCGGTGAAGGAGAAATGACTTTGTTTGCCAGGGAGATCGAAGTACAGACAGATGCGCAGAAAGTGCAGAAGACGGTTTACAGTATACAGTCGAGACTGGGGTATCCGGTGTATGATACACTGCTTCATGCATTATGCCATTTTGCAGAGGATCGGGGGACAGCAGTTCTTGGATATCTGGTGCGTGCATTTGCACAGGGACGCGGTATTTCCGATCAGCTTGCCGATCCGTTTGCACTTCGGGTGATGGAGTTGTCCCGTAAGGTAGGTAATGAGCTGGATAAGCTGCTGGGATTTGTGAGATTTCAGGATCTGGGAAGTATTCTTGTGGCGCAGCTTGCACCAAAATGCAATATGGTTCCATTGATGATGGATCATTTTTCGGATCGTTTTCCGGATGAAAATTTTATTCTCTACGATGAAAACCGAAACCTTGCTGCCGTCCATGAAGCCGGACACAGCTGTGTTCTGGTGAGCGGAGAGCAGTTTCAGATTCCGCAGGGGCATATGGATTATTTTGCTGTGCTATGGAAACAGTATTTTGCCACCATGGAAATCCGGGAGCGTCACAATGAGCAATGTCAGAATCATCTTTTACCAAAATGGTATCGCAAATATATGACGGAGTGGAATTAATAAATAGAAACGAAACTTGAAAACATTTCTTAAAACCAATATAATGAATAGAGTTGCAGTTATAAAACTATGGCAGAAAAGAATGATAGCAGCTGGCACATAGGAAAATTGGAGGAATGGAAATGGAACGTTGGGATATCTACGATAAAAATAAAGTGCGGACAGGAAGAACCATGGAGAGGAATCATTTCAATCTGGCAGATGATGAGTATCATCTGACGGTACTTGGCGTGATCAGGCGTCCGGATGGCAGATTTCTGATTACTAAGCGTGTGATGACCAAAGCATGGGCACCCGGATGGTGGGAAGTTTCCGGTGGTGCTGCGCAGGCAGGAGAAGAATCGGAAGAGGCAGTGCGCAGGGAAGTTTTAGAAGAGACCGGACTGGATGTAAAAGAAGCGGAAGGTGGTTATGTATTTACCTATCACAGAGAAAATCCGGGCGAAGGAGATAACTATTTCGTAGATGTTTATCGTTACACGATGGATGTTACGGAACAAGATGTCCATCTGCAGACGGAAGAAACAGACGGATGTCGGTTTGCTACACCAGAAGAGATCAGGGAACTCGCAGATCAGGGAATTTTCCTGCATTATGATAGTATCAAACGGGTATTTGAGGACTAATTACAATGGATAGGAGAATATTTTAAAAGATGTATTCCCATACGCAAAAAAAGGAATGTTGCAGAAATGCAACATTCCTTTTTTTAATCGTTGTATCCAATATCTTATTCTAAAGAAAGAAAAAGGTACATAGAAACTAGATTAGTCGGCAATTATTTCACTACTGTTACGTTAACTGCCTGAGGACCTTTAGCGCCATCAGTGATTTCGAATTCTACTGCTGCACCCTCTTCGAGAGATTTGAAACCCTCCATGTTAAGTCCTGAGTAATGTACGAATACATCGTGGCCGTCTTCAGCGGTGATGAATCCGTAACCCTTCTGGTTGTTAAACCATTTTACTGTACCTTTGTTCATCGAAAGTACCTCCAATATATTTGTGTTGCCTTGCAACTATGCTAAGAATAGCATAACCAATTGGAAATGTAAAGCAAAATCTTCGTAAAATAGCCGGATTTTAAAGCACTTCAAAAGAAATGTCGTGTTGTGAGAGAAATTGTCTGACAAATTTGTCCCATTCCGGTTCTAATGTCTTATCTGTGGAAAAAATGCGGTAAGAAATTCCGGTAGTCAGTGTAAGCATCTGATTTTGAAATTTGATGTTCATGGACATGGCGGAAATATCTGCCGGGGTATAGGAACTTCCGATTCGTTCCATGGTACGTTTTTGATTTTCCGGCGACAGCATCAGGACGAATTTAAAGGAGGATGGAGCCTTTTTTCCTTTGATCAGGTCAAAGATGCGTGGACGGAGCATGGAAAATGGAAGAAAATGAAAAGTTTTAATACCGAGTTCTTCGGCTTCTGTATCTGTATAGAATCCTTTGGTAATAGTTCCATCAATCACATAGCTTGCAAAAGAAACGACAATGCCCTCCTGAAGCAGAAAATGGTCAAAAATTTCAGTTTTGAGAAATTTATTCATAAAATCTTTTTTGTTTGTTAATGCAAGAGCCAGCATAAAAAACCTCCCCATTGTGAAACCGATAAAACGGCAGCTGATATAGTTTAATTTTAGCATGAGTGACTTCATCTTTTCAATCATAATGTGTTATAATGCCACTGATTGATAGAAAATGCACGGTTACTGCTCACAGGTTCCCCTGCGAACCGTAACGATGCAATCACTTAAGAAAAGAAGGGAAACTATAACTATGAAAGAATCATTTTTGATAGATGTTTTAAAAAAAGGAGTATCACCGTTTCATTGTGTGGAAGCAGCCATGGAGACGTTAGAGGAATCCGGCTTTGAGGAACTGGAGTATGCCAGACCATGGAATCTGAAAAAAGGAAAGGCTTATATGATGAATCATCATGGAACAACGCTCTATGCATTTACAGTTGGAGAAAACTTCCGTGCGGATGCAATGCTGCGCATGGCAGCTGCACATACAGATTATCCATATCTGCGGATCAAACCAAATGCGGATTTTGTGACAGACCGGTATGCGCAGGTGAACGTGGAAGTATATGGCGGACCGATTTTAAATACATGGTTTGATCGTCCGCTGGGGATTGCAGGGCGCGTGATCGTTCGAAGCAAAGATGTGTTTGCCCCGAAGACCATGCTGTATCGTTCCGGTCGTCCGGTTCTTATTATTCCAAACCTTGCCATTCACATGAACCGGGAAGTGAATAAGGGAGTGGCAATCAATAATCAGGTAGATTTGATGCCGGTTGCGGATATGCTGCCAGAAGAACAGCAGAGTACCGATTATTTCCTGTCATTTCTTGCGGAAGAGCTGGCAGTAAAAAAAGAGGATATTCTGGATTTTGAACTGAATACATACTGTGTGGAAGAACCGGCATATGTGGGGATAAAAGAGACACTGCTGTCTTCTCCGCGACTGGATAACCAGACATCCGTTGCGGCACTGCTGGCAGCCATCGTGGAAGGAACACGGACCGATGGTATCAATCTGATCGCACTGTTTGATAATGAAGAAATCGGAAATACCAGCAAACAGGGCGCAGCATCGATCTTATTGCATGATATGGTAAAACGCATCTACCGGTCGCTTGGCTGCAGTGAGGAAGAAACGGATTGTGCGATGTATGGAGGTATGCTGCTTTCCGTGGATGTGGCGCATGCACTGCATCCGAATCATAAGGAGAAAATGGATATTACCAATCATCCGGTGCTTGGGGATGGATTCTGTATCAAAGAGGCATGTTCCCAGTCTTATGCGACGGATGCAAAGGCAATCGGAATTCTGCGGCAGCTCTGCGATCAGAATAAAACTCGCATACCAGAGGTTTGTCAATCGTTCGATGTGCGCGGGGGTGGTACACT
>ENA-OQKX01000015-OQKX01000015.1-human-gut-metagenome-genome-assembly--contig:-NODE-15-length-29994-cov-3.685305_pt1 | contig 29994 bp, 33 predicted proteins | sample MGYA00242654_ERZ504810 | MGnify/ENA primary metagenome ERZ504810 (study PRJEB26092, sample SAMD00036378) | human gut metagenome | host: Homo sapiens | study: EMG produced TPA metagenomics assembly of... | reverse complement strand
GTCGAAACAAGACTTTATAATATCAGGCAGGACAAAATCTCAGAAGATAATGTTTACCAGTTCCTTTTATTCTTTGATAAGCTGTATGATAAATTTACAGATCTGGAAAAGAAGACATTTTTGAAGAGTTTTCTGTCCGATGTATTTATCTATGAGGAAGAGCAAAAGGATGGCAGAATATTAAAAGGTCTCCGGTTTAAATTTCCGATATATATGAATGGCAGAAATGTATTGGGTGTGGATCGGGACAACGAAAGTACAGATGAGACTGTGGTAGCACTACACCATCAAAGGCCGACTGTAGGATCCCAAAACAATCCAATATCCGGCGGGCAATAGGTGAACACGAAAAATGCAACCGTAAGCAACAGCAGGACAGCGGCTGCGGCTTTCGTCGATAGAAGAGAAGACTTGCGATACCGTTTGTTTTCGACAAACAATGCCAGAAGAACCCCTGCAAAATACAAAGCGATATTTAAAGCATCGTAGTTTCGGCCAAGCACACCCCGCAGCGTATAAAATCCGACCACAATCCCGCCCATTCCGGCGAGGATACCGAGAACTCTTGCCGGGAGAAACTGTTCCGGAAGCATATTGCCGCGGAGCAGCACTTCGAGGATGGTCAGAAGCAGAAACGGGAAAAACAAAAGTTTTAAATGCTCCCAGGTGGACTCATTTACAGCTGAGAATAACCCGACGACAGCGTTATCTCCGGACCATTCATAGGTGAAATGGAGAAGAACACCCAGTACAGAAATAAAAATAAAACGGAACAGATTGGTTTTTAAAGACATAGATTCCTCACGGTTTTATAATTGTTAGAAACAGTATATGAAATTTGAACAGCTTTATGCAGGCATCAGCCGTTTTTTGTGAAAATATGGAAAATTCTTACGTTTTTCTTAATCCATTTGAAACCGAAAGCATACCATGGTAAAACAGGGGGAGCAAAAAAGAAGCAGGAGGAAACGAAAAATGAAACGATTAATTACAACAATTTGTGCCGTTTTTGTTTTCTGTTTTGTTCTTTCAGGAACAGCAGTCCAGGCGGCAGCAGAGTATCAGGGAACCTTATCAAAAGATTACCGTATGAGCTGGTCGAACGGAACGAATAAAGTTTATTATGCGACCTATCCGGAAGGTGGAACACACATGAATAAGATGAATGTGTATCGCTGTGACCGGAACGGAAAGAATAATAAACTGTTATTCACACAGAATGTTGATGACGAAAATGGCTATATTATTCCGGAAGAATTTACTGCAAAGAAGATAACATTTGCAGTAAGTTCAGAGAAACTGTCCGGTTCCGAAGAAGATCCGGTAATAGAATATGTTTATGACTGCACCACAGAGCAGATTACAAAAGTGGAAAAATAGTTACTGTTCGCAGGGAGACCTGCGAACAGTGACAGAAAATAAATGATCATATTACATAATGATACATAAAGATAAAGTGACAGACACTTCCACCCATCACGAACAGATGGAAAATTTCATGGCTGCCGAAGTATTTGTGAAGTGCGTTAAATACCGGAAGTTTCAGAGCATAGATTACACCACCGATGGTGTAGATGATGCCGCCCGCTAAAAGCCAGCCAAATGCGGCATGCGGGAGATCCGTCCACAGCCGGGCAAATACCGGCAGGCACGTCCAGCCCATGGCAATGTAAATGATGGAAGAAAACCATTTCGGACAGGTGATCCAGAGTCCTTTGACAATGATTCCTGCCACTGCAATTCCCCATACAAGAGCCAGAAGGGTATATCCAATTCTGCCGCCCAGGATGATCATGCAGACAGGGGTATAAGATCCGGCAATCAGAACGAAGATCATCATGTGATCAAGCTTCTGAAAATTCCGGAGTACTTTGGTAGATACATGACAGATACTGTGATAGATTGTGCTTGCCGCGTACAATAAAACCATACTTGTGGCAAAAATTGTCATGGCAAGCATATAGGTTGCATTTCCGTGAGCTTTTATTAAAAGTGGTGAGGCTGCGATCAAAGCCATCAGGCAGCCGATAAAATGTGTGATGGCGCTTCCGGGTTCCCGAATTGTTAATTGCATAGTAAAATCTCCTTTCTTACAATGTATAAATAAAAACTAACTAATGTAGTATTGAAAACTATATCTAACATAAATAAATACTATGATATATTGGTGCGCATGTCAATAATAATTATGCATAAAAAACGGGAATAAAATGCCGTTTCATTGACACAAGTTCAATGTTTGTGTATTATGCAGTTAGTTAAAGCTAACTGCGTGAATAGTATGAAAAGAAAGGATTTCTGATGTATGAATAAAAATAACAGGAAAGAAAAAAAAGACAATTTAAATATTTTGAAGTTTATCGGCCCCGGACTGCTGGTAACAGTCGGGTTTATTGATCCGGGAAACTGGGCATCCAATATTGCAGCCGGATCGGGATATGGATATACCCTGCTCTGGATGGTAACTCTTTCAACGATTATGCTGATTATTTTACAGCACAATGCAGCACATCTGGGGATTGTGACGGGATTGTGTCTGTCCGAGGCAGCAAGCCGTTACATAAACAGGACATTGAAGAATGTGATTCTTGTAACGGCAGTAGCCGCTGCCATTGCGACTGCGATGGCAGAGATTTTAGGAGGTGCCATTGCACTGCAGATGCTGTTCCACATTCCGATTAAAGTGGGCAGCATGCTGATCCTTGTCGTGGTCTTGTTCTGTGAATTTACCAATGCATATAAAAGGATCGAAAAACTGATCATGCTTTTTGTCTCTCTGATTGGTTTTTGCTTTTTAATTGAAATCTGTATGGTGAAAATTGACTGGGGAGCTGCCGCCACAGGATGGGTAAAACCGGTATTTCCATCGCATGCGATGCCGGTTATCATGAGCGTGCTTGGCGCGGTTGTCATGCCGCACAATCTGTTTTTACATTCGGAGATCATTCAGAGCCGGAAGTGGAATCTGAAAGAAGAAGCGGTGATTCAGAGACAATTGAAATTTGAATTTAAGGATACGCTGTTTTCCATGATCATCGGATGGGCGATTAACAGCGCCATGATTCTCATGGCGGCGGCGACGTTTTATCAGAGAGGGGAAAACCAGGTGGATGATCTGACGACTGCGGGAAATATGCTGACACCACTGCTTGGAAATGAAGCAACGGTGATTTTTGCCATTGCCCTTTTACTTGCCGGGCTTTCTTCAAGTATTACCGCAGGGATGGCGGGAGGAACGATTTTTTCCGGAATTTTTAATAAACCTTATGATATTGCGACGAAAGAAACCAGACAGGGTGTTTTGATTACGATGATTCCGGCAGCACTTATCATTCTGCTGATCCGGTCTCCGTTTCAGGGATTGATTTATTCCCAGATGCTTCTTGCAGTACAGCTTCCGATCACTATTTTTACGCAGATTTATCTTACCTCGTCCAAAAAAGTGATGGGAAAGTATGCAAACAGTACCGGACTTAAAATGGTTCTCTGGGCAATTGCAATTGTAGTTACAGCATTAAATATCGGGCTTTTTGTGACGGGCTTTTAAAAAGACGATAGTTTTTTCAGAAATTCTCTGGGTGTCATGTGGAATTTCCGTTTAAAAACTTTATGAAAATAGGAAAGGTTGTGGAATCCTGTGGCAAGAGAGACTTCCAAAATAGAGGTGTTTCCCTGTTCAAACAGTTCTACAGCCTTTTCTAATCGCAGATTGTTGAGGTATTCCACTACGGTCATGTTCATGTGTTTTTTGAAAAAACGCATAAAGTAATATTCGCTGAAATAGCACTGGGCAGCGAGACCGGCAACCGTAAGCGGCTCGGCATAGTGCAGATGGATATAGTCCAGTACGGTTTTTAATTTTTCAGAGGCGTTTGCGGTGTCGACAGATCGTTTCCCGTCCGGGGTACGGTACTGCAGGAGCAGGAAAATAACCTGCAGCAGTAATGCCTTAATGGCCAGTTCGTATCCCTCAACCGGATTTGCAAAGAGAGAACTGATCTGTGCAAAAATTTTGCGCAGAGATACATAAGCCGGATGGGTCGGACGGATCAGACAGGGAACCGACAGTTCTTCATTGGTCAGTGGCATCAGATAACGGGTGGAGCAGATATCGGTCGCATTTCCACCGAGAAAGTTCATGTGAAATACATAGGTTTCGGACTGGTAAAGCGCAGACTGTCCGCGGGAGACCGAGTGCAGCAACAGAGGCGGGATAAAAATCAGATCGTCTTTTTCCACAGCGTAGGAAGTAAGGTCGATCTGGTAGCTGGCATCTCCTTCGGTGATGAGTGTAAATTCAGCCTCTTCGTGCCAGTGCGTTGTTATGACCGGATAATCCGGTTTTAAAGAAGTGATATATTTCTGTATGGGGAAGGTTGCGTCACCGTGACGGGCATCTTCTTTCTGTTCAAGGGCAAGTGTCTGTAACCGTTTCATGGAAAATTCTCCTTTGTCTTATGAGAGCAGTATTGTGTTATAAAAAGTAAGAATTATGCAAGATAATTTTGAAATTTCAAACTATAATGACAGTATACTGTTACAGAAACAAATTGTCAAAGGACATGGAGATACAGGCGAAGGAGGACATGGACATGCAGAAAAAATGGTGGCATGACAAGGTGGCATATCAGATTTATCCAAAGAGTTTTTGCGATACAAACGGAGATGGGATCGGTGACCTGCGGGGCATTATTTCCAAACTGGACTATTTAAAGGAGCTGGGAGTTGACATTATCTGGCTTTCTCCAATCTATAAGTCCCCGTTTGTGGATCAGGGCTATGATATTTCGGACTATTATGCAATCGCCGAAGAATTCGGAACGATGGAGGAATTCGACGAACTGCTTGCAGAGGCAAAAAAGAGAGATATGTATCTGATTATGGATCTGGTTGTCAATCACTGCTCCGACAAGCATGAATGGTTTCAGAAAGCACTGGCGGATCCGGACGGACCGTATGCCGATTATTTTTATTTCCGGAAGGGAAAGAATGGAAATCCACCGAGCAATTACCGTTCTTATTTCGGGGGAAACTGCTGGGAGCCGGTACCGGGATCGGACAAATATTATTTCCATATGTTCGCAAAGGAGCAGCCGGATTTAAACTGGGAAAATCCAAAACTGAGGGAAGAAATCTACCGGATGATCAACTGGTGGCTGGACAAAGGACTGGCAGGTTTTCGGATTGATGCGATCATCAATATTAAAAAAGATCTGGCATTTCCGGATATGGAGCCGGATGGTGACGATGGACTGGCAAGCTGTTGGCGTATGGTCGAAAATGTAGAAGGTGTCGATGAGCTGCTTGAAGATTTAAAGAATCATACATTTGCCCAAAAGGATGCATTTACGGTAGGGGAAGTATTTAACATTGGGGTGGAAGACCTGCCGGACTTTATTGGAGAAAATGGACATTTTTCTACAATTTTTGATTTCAGCGCCCATATGCTCAGTGACGGGGAACACGGATGGTACGATGCGCCACCAATTTCTTTTGATGCGTGGAAAAAAGCAATCACAGATTCCCAGATGCGGGTACAGAATGTCGGGTTCGAGGCAAATATCATTGAAAATCACGATGAGCCGCGCGGCGTTTCCCGTTTTCTGCCGGATTATGCGCAAAATGCGGACGGGGCAAAGATGCTTGGTACAGTAAGTGTTCTGCTGCGTGGAATTCCGTTTATCTATCAGGGGCAGGAGATTGGCATGCAGAATGCCAGATGGAACAGTGTGGATGAATTCGATGATATCAGTACCAAAGACCAGTACAGGGTGGCGCGTGAGGCCGGACTTTCGGATGCAGAAGCACTTGCCGTATGTTCGGTTATGAGCAGGGACAATGCACGGACGCCGATGCAGTGGAAGGATGCGCCGCAGGCGGGCTTTACCTCGGGAACTCCATGGCTGAAAGTCAATGATAATTATCCGGTGATCAATGTGGAAAAAGAGGAAGGGCAGCCGGATTCGGTTCTGCATTATTACAGAAAACTTATCGCATTGCGCAAATCTGGGGAATATCGGGAGTTGTTTACTTATGGAAAATTTGAGCCGGCATATGAGAATGCAGATCACGTAATGGCATATTACCGCATCCTGCAGGGGCGCCGGGTTCTGGTAGCGGCAAATTTTGGAACAGATACCATAGAACTGGATTGGGAAGTTCCGGCAAAAAAGGTACTTTATCAAATAAAAACGAACAAATGCTGAAAATAAGCTGATTTTAGAGAAATGTGAAGTGTTTGTGACGGAATGTAAATAGCGTTGCAATCTTATCGGATTTTGATATAATGAGAGCATACACGAATGTCTGTTTGGGGAGAGGAAAGGTATGCCGCAGTATATCGCAATTGATCTGAAATCATTTTATGCATCCGTAGAATGTGTGGAGCGTGGACTTGATCCGCTGACCACCAATCTGGTGGTGGCAGATGAAAGCCGCACGGAAAAAACCATCTGCCTGGCAGTTTCTCCATCCCTGAAAAAATATGGGATTCCGGGAAGGGCCAGGCTTTTTGAAGTGGTTCAGAAAGTAAAACAGGTAAACCGCAGCCGAAAAACCGGTGAGCCGGAATTGTCGTACATTGCGGCACCTCCGCGGATGGCACTTTATGTGGAATACAGTACGCGGATCTATGATATATATCTGAAATATGTGGCGCCGGAAGATATTCATGTATATTCGATTGATGAAGTGTTTATGGACGTGACACATTATCTGAAAACCTATGGAATGACAGCTTATCAGCTGGCGCAGACTATCATTCTGGATGTGCAGGATCACATTGGGATCACGGCCACTGCCGGGATCGGAACCAACCTGTATCTGTGCAAAATCGCAATGGATATTGTGGCAAAGCACATCGATGCGGATGAAAACGGTGTGCGCATTGCCCAGCTGGATGAAAAAGTTACCGGAAACTGCTTTGGGACTACCGGCCGATCACGGATTTCTGGCGTGTCGGACCGGGATATGCGAAGAAACTGGCAGAAAACGGAATGTATACCATGGGAGATGTGGCGCGCTGCTCCATCGGAAAAGAAACAGATTATTATAATGAAGATCTGCTTTACAAACTGTTTGGTGTGAATGCAGAACTTTTGATTGATCATGCCTGGGGGTACGAACCGTGCACGATTGCACAGATCAAAGCGTATCGTCCGCAGGCGAACAGTTCCGGATCGGGACAGGTATTGCAGTGTCCGTACCCGGCAGATAAAGCAAGGATTGTTGTGCAGGAAATGACAGACCAGCTGGTACTGGATCTGGTGGAGCATGGATTCGTGACGGATCAGATAGTGCTGACGGTTGGCTATGATATCGAAAATCTGACAGACCCGGTGCGGGCAAAAAGATATCACGGGGAAGTGACTACGGATCGTTACGGAAGAAAGATTCCAAAGCATGCGCATGGGACGGCAAATTTGCAAAATCATACATCTTCTGCCATTACGGTAGTAGAAAAAACACTGGAATTATATGACAGAATTATAAATCCGGATCTTTTGATCCGCAGGATCTATGTTACGGCATGCCATGTACGCACAGAGCAGGAGGCACAAAAAGAACAGACTTATGAGCAGATGAGCCTGTTTGATTTTGCGGAAGAAACCGAGGAACAGAAGGCACAAAAGCAGGCATTGCAGAAGGAAAAACAGATGCAGAAAGCCATGCTTTCCATTAAGCAGCGTTATGGGAAAAATGCCATTTTAAAAGGAACCAATTTCAAAGAAGGGGCAACCATGCGGCAGCGCAACGGACAGATTGGAGGACATCGGGCATGAACCGGCTGGAAAATACGCATCGTTATGATGACATCATAGATCTGCCGCATCCGGTTTCGAAAAAGCATCCGCAGATGCCATCGGAAGACCGGGCCGCACAGTTTTCTCCGTTTGCAGCATTGACCGGTTATGAACGCGCCATCCGGGAAAAAGAAATGCAGCATGAGGAACGGATGATGCTCGGGGAGGGCATCAGCAGGGAAACTTATGATTCAGAATAAGGACAACATATTTTTTATGATTAAATTCATACGATATACTAAGCAGGAAATTTGTGTGGTATGAAATGGCAGACAAAAAACAATGGAAAAGATATGTGGGGTATGCACTGTTTCTTTTCCTGTCATACAGCATTGGAAACGCAGCGGCTGTTGTAAGTACAATGACACTGCAGCCGGAGAAAGTGGAGAAAGAAATGAAAACAGTTGCAATTACCTTTGATGACGGGCCGAATCCGGAATATACACCGAAATTGCTGGACGGATTAGAAAAACGTGGTGTAAAAGCCACTTTTTTTCTGCTGGGAGAAGAGGTAAAACAGTATCCGGATGTCGTCAGACGGATGCATGATGACGGACATCTGATCGGTGTTCATTCTTATAAACATGTTAATTTTAAGGAAGTGGGCACGGCATGCACTTTGCAGCAGATTGAAAAAACACAGAAGGCGATTTATGATGTGACGGGAGAATATGCAGGATATATCCGTCCACCTTACGGATGCTGGCAGAAGGAACTGGATGCGCAGGTAAATCTGATCGAAGTACTGTGGAATGTAGATCCGCGGGACTGGGCAACGACCGATGCGGATACTGTGGTTCAGAGAGTTCTAAAGGATACTAAGCCGGGGGACATTATTCTGCTTCACGATGCTTCGGCGTCATCTGTACAGGCGGCATTTACGGTCATAGATACCTTGCAGAAACAGGGATATTCGTTTGTCACGGTCGAGGAGCTTTTGTTAGAGTAGCATACTTGAATGTTCCGGTGATCTCGTGGTAAAATAACTAGCAGACCTAATCATTACAAGCTGAAAAAGAAGGAATAAAAAATGAGTAACGATAAATTTGACACGGCACGGCAGGTGCTTCGTCAGCAGAAATTAACAGGAGAACGCGCACTGTTTCAGTCTGAAAATCTGGCGGTATATGACAGTGTGTTTGAGGATGGGGAATCCCCGTTGAAGGAGAGCAGCAGTCTTTATCTGGATAATTGTCTGTTCCGGTGGAAATATCCGCTCTGGTATTGCAAACATGTCGATGTAAAGGAATGTACCTGGTTTGACATGGCGCGGGCCGGGGTATGGTATACCGATGATATTTCGGTAAGAGATTCCATTGTAGAAGCACCAAAAAATTTCCGCCGTTGCAGGGGAGTAACCCTGACAAATGTAAATTTCCCGAATGCAGAGGAAACCCTCTGGAACTGTACCGATGTAAACCTGTCCTATGTGCAGGCACACGGGGATTATTTTGCCATGAATTGTAAAAATATGCAGCTGGATCATTTTGAACTGGTTGGAAATTATTCATTTGATGGTGTGGAAAACATGGAGATCCATCATGCACGCATGCTTTCCAAAGATGCATTCTGGAACAGCAATCATGTTACTGTGTATGACAGTTTTATTTCGGGAGAATATCTGGGATGGAATGCCAGAAATCTTACACTTGTCAACTGTACGATTGAGAGCCTGCAGGGCATGTGTTATATAGAAAATCTGAAAATGGTGAACTGTAAATTGATTAATACGACACTGGCATTTGAGTATTCCACGGTGGATGCACAGATTGTAAATACCGTGGACAGTGTGCTCAATCCTTCCGGCGGAATCATCCGGGCGGATAAGATTGGAAAACTGATTTTGGAAAAAGACAAGGTAGATCCAGGGAAAACCACAATTATATGTACAGAAGATGAAGGGGAGGGACAACGATCATGAAAGCAAGTCACAGAAAAGACGTCATTATTGCCAGAATTATTTTTGCCATAATCTGCGCAGCACTGCTTGCAGGAATTATATCACTTATCGTATGGCTTCATGGGCGGAATGCAGGGAAAAACCAGACACCGGAAACGGAAATCACAAATAATGCACCGCCGGCAGACAACAGCAATCTGCCACCGGTAACGGAACAGCCGCTGGACGAAGACGGACAGAGTGTATGGACAAGCACGGATGGCGTAAATTTCCGTGCAGAGCCGAATACAGACAGTGAAATTCTTACCGTTCTCGTGACGGGAACGAAGCTGACACTGCTGGGAGAAGAAAACGGATGGGTGCAGGCAGAATATAACGGACAAAAAGGATATGTCAGTTCAGACTATGTTACCGATCAGGAACCGGATATAACAACGCAGGAAACAGAGTAACGGAAAGGGGAAACAATGAGTACAGCAGGAAAAATTATGTCCTTCCGACAGGATGGAAATGAGATTTGTGTGAAGTATGAACAGCAAAAACTGGTGGTGAAAGCCATAAGGGATGATATTGTCAATATTTTTGTGCCTTACAGAACAAAGGAACATTATTCTAAGGCCATTGATGGAGACAAGGCGGTTGCGACAGAACTGACGGCAGAGCAAAAAGGAGAAGATCTGGTAATTGCAACCGATAAGATCCGGATGCAGTTTGGAGAAAATCTGGAAATGGTGATTACGAGACCGGACGGGACTCCGCTTGTCCGGACACACCGGCAGGGCAGAAGTGTTTGCGGGGAAGTCAGTGAGCAGATGAAACAGATTCTGGAGTCGGAAGGGCATGATACGTCGAATCTGGGCGCACATGATTATCCGGTACAGATGATGTTTGATCTGGACGAGGGGGATGATTTTTACGGTCTGGGTGATAAGACCGGATTCCTGAATAAAAAAAATTATGAGTATGAGAACTGGAATTCCGATATTCCACAGGCACACAATGAGGACTATCATGCGCTGTACAAGTCGATTCCGGTGCTCTTTTGCAAGAAAAAGAATGACGTATATGGCATGTTTTTTGATAATACGTTCCACAGCTATCTCAATCTGGGCAAAGAAAATCCGGAATATTATTTTTACGGCGCGGATGATGGCAATCTGGATCTGTACTTCCTGGGTGGAGAAAAACTGACGGATCTGATTGAAGAATATACATATCTGACCGGGCGGACACCGCTGCCGCAGCGATGGACGCTTGGATACCAGCAGAGCCGCTGGGGCTATCAGTGCGCAGAAGATATCCGTGATGTGGCAGAACATTTCCGTGATCTGGATATTCCGTGTGATGCCATTCATTTTGACATTGATTATATGGATGGGTATCGTGTGTTTACATGGAATGATGCAAAGTACGGAAAACCTGGGGATCTGATTGCGGAAATAAAAAAACAGGGCTTTAAAACGGTTACGATCATTGATCCGGGAACCAAAGTCGATCCGGACTATTTTATGTGTAAAGAAGGCGAAGAGAACGGATATTTTGCGACCGATACACAGGGAACTACCTATGTCAATGAGGTTTGGCCGGGAGATGCAAATTATCCGGATTTTGGACGCCGCAAAGTACGCGACTGGTGGGGAAAACACCATAAGTTTCTGGTCGACATCGGTGTGGACGGTGTATGGAATGATATGAATGAGCCGGCAAGTTTCCGTGGCGAGCTGCCGCAGGATGTTGTATTTCATGATGAGGAGCGTACGACAAATCATGCGGAAATGCACAATGTATATGGACATTATATGAGCCGTGCGACCTTTGAGGGACTGCAGAAACTTTCCGATAAGCGTCCGTTTGTTATCACACGTGCAGCGTATGCAGGAACACAGAAATATGCGACCGTGTGGACCGGAGATAATCAGAGTCTGTGGTCGCATCTGCAGATGATGGTGCCGCAGCTGTGTAATCTCGGTATGAGCGGATTTGCATTTGCCGGAACCGACATTGGCGGATTCGGTGCGGATACGACCCCGGAACTTCTGACCCGGTGGATCGAGGCTGCCGTATTTTCTCCGCTGTTTCGAAATCATTCCTGTCAGGGAACACGCAGACAGGAGCCGTGGCAGTTTGATGATCAGGTGGTGGGAATCTATCGAAAATATGTAAAGATGCGTTATCGTTTCCTTCCGTATCTGTATGATCTGTTTTATCAGGGAGAACAGACCGGACTTCCGGTTATGCGTCCTCTGGTTCTGCATTATCCAAAGGACCCGGAAACCTATAACCTCAATGGGGAGTTTCTGGTAGGGGAAAATCTCCTCGTTGCCCCGGTATTGGAGCAGGGAGCCACGAAGAAAATGGTGTATCTGCCGGAAGGGGAGTGGTATGATTACTGGACCGGAGAGAAAATTACCGGAGGAAAGTATTTCCTGCGGGATGCACCGATTGATTTGTGCCCGATGTACCTGAAAGAAGGAACGATGATCCCGATGTATGAAAAAATGGCGTATGTTGGAGAAAAGCCGTATCGTACGCTGTATCTGCTGACAACTCCGGGAGAGGCTTCTTACGATCATTTTCAGGATAATGGAGAGGACTATGCCTACCGTAAGGGTGTGTATAATTTATATCATTTCCATAAGAATGCACAGGGAGTACTGGAAACGGAAATGCGGCACAAAAATTATCCGGAATACGAGCAGATATGCTTAAAAATAGTAGGAAAATAAGCACAAAAAACCGTTGCATGGCATAGTCTATAATGATGACAGGATGGAGCATGCAAGTGGATTATTCAAACGATTTTTACCCAAAGATTCCGTTTTATATGACATATCCGATGCAGAGTATGTATCTGACAGAGATGGAATATGAAAAAGATATGGAACGAATGAAACAGTACTATCCGGCAGAGACAAAAGAGATCATGGAGCTGGTGGAACAGAGGCTTGACCAGCTGGAGTATGAGGGAAGCCGCATCTACGATGAGGAACCGGACCGCCTGATGATACAGATGGAGATTGATGGAATTTACCGGAAGCTGTCCGAAGTGCAGAAAAAGAAAGAGAACCGGATCGAAGGAAACATGCAGGCGGCATCATATTTCGAAATGGTTCCGGCTTCTATCGCCGGAGAAACTATGACAACACAGGAACGGGAATGTGGGAATCCGTGGCTTTGCAGTATGATCGGTGTGCTGTTTGGTGCGGAAATGTGCAAACGGCGCTGCCGGCATCGCAGATGCAGGAGATGGATGTAACGGCGGAAATTACAGCCATAGTAAGAAGGAAAAGATAAATGAACAGGAAAGTAATTAAACCAGTGGTGCTGTCAGGGCTTTTTCTGGCAGCACTGATTGTTTTCAGTATCATAACCAATCAGGATAATAAAGATATGACAACGGCGATGAAGGAGGCAACCCTTCCCATCGTCCAGTTTTATGAAGGAAATAACAGCGTGGCACAGCTGCACGGATACGTATCGGAAATGAATATTACAAAGATGCGGGATGGAATTGTGCCGGTAGACCATACACGACTGCTTCCGCTGAAAATTAATACATATGGACAAAAAATCAGAGGCATTGCTTATGAAATCCGGAGTCTTGATGATTCCCGGCTGGTTGCAAAGGGAAATGCACAGGAGATCAAAGAAAAAAATGATGAAATCTCTGCAAACCTGAAAATCCAGAATATTCTCGGAAAAGGGGAAGAATATGAACTGATTGTTATTCTTGCTTCAGGAAAAAATAAGATCCGGTATTACACCCGGCTGATGCAGACACAAAACGATGATACTCAGGCATGTATGGATTTTGCACTGCAGTTTCATGAATATACATTCCGGGATGATGCAAATAAATTTATTCCGAAATATATGGACGCGGCAACAGGTGATACCAGCACGCTCAATTATGTGGATTTAAGCTGTACCTTAAACCAGATTACCTGGGCAGATTTAAAACCGGAGCAGATGGGAGAACTCGAGGCATCTTTCAAGGAAATCAATGATTCCTATGATGTGATCACACTCCGGTATGTGGTGACCATCAAAGGAACCGGCGGGGAAACCGAGTATTATAATGTGGAAGAATATTATCGTCTGCGTATGACAGAATCCCGTATGTATGTCTTAAATTTTGAGCGTACTTTAAATCAGATTTTCCGTGGGGAAAACCGGTTTATTACAGATAATAATCAGATCCAGCTTGGCATACGTGACAAAAATATTGAATATGCTGTAAGTGAGACCGGAGATGTGATCGCGTTTGTACAGCAGGGAGAACTCTGGTGCTTTGACCGTGTAAATAATAAGATTGTACAGGTATTCAGTTTCCTTGGGGCAGAGGGGATCAATGCGAGGGATAACTGGGATCAGCATGATATCAAAATTGCCCGTGTGGATGAAGCGGGAAGTATTGATTTTGTTGTATATGGATATATGAACCGTGGGGATCATGAAGGCGAAGTGGGCACGGCAGTATATCATTATGATGGTCTGGTACACACTATAGAGGAAGAAATTTTTATCCCGTCGGATGTTTCCTATGAAATACTCAAAGCACAGATGGGGCAGTTAATGTATGTGAAACGAAAGGGGACAGTTTTACCTGATCATGGATCAGAAACTTTACAGTATAGATACGGACAAGCGGACTCCGGAAGTGCTTGTGAAAGATCTGAAAGAAAGCTGTTATAAAGTGTCGGAATCGAATCAGTATTTTGCGTGGGTAGACAGCGACAAAGAATACAAAAGCGATGTGATTCACCTGATGAATTTGAAAAATGCTTCTGTCTATGATATCAAGGCAAAAAAGGGAGCGTATATTCTTCCGCTTGGGTTTATCGATGAAGATTTTATTTACGGAGCAGCAAAGAAAGATAAGGTGATGGTTGCAGCAGCGGGAAATACGGTTTTCCCGATGAAAAATTTAACCATCATGGATACTTCCGAAAATTCACACAGTATCTTAAAGGCGTATGAACCGTCCAGGGGAAGTATCGGTTCCATTTCGGTGGAGGATTATACAATTACCATTCATCTGATCAAAAAGTCCGGCGGACATTATGTGGCTGCAGGAACCGATGCGATCATGAACCGTGAGGGAGACACGGAAGAAAAAGTTACCGTGGGATCAACCGTGACAGATCGCAAGGAAACACAGTACCAGCTTGTGATGAAAAACGGGGCGGATGCATCCAAAATTAAAATGCTGACTTCCAAATCTGTTTTACTGGAAAATCCGCGTGACGTTTCCGTGAAAAATAAGGAGTCGCAGGAATACTTTTATGTGTACAAAAAAGGTGATGTGCTGCTTGCAACCGATGAGATCGCGGATGCCATCGTCTGCGCCAATAATCATATGGGAGTTGTGGTGGATTCCAAGCAGCAGTATGTATGGATGCGTGCGCGTAAATCGGCACAGACGGCATTTAGCAGCCTGAAAGTAAACGATGCGGATAAGAGTTCATCATCCGTGGTTCAGGCGGTCAGTGCCATGCTTAATTACAGAGGAAACGGGCTCAGTGTAAAAGAACTGATTGACAATGGAGGAACCCCGAAAAGCGCGATTGAAAATACATTAAAAGATTCAGTTGTTCTTGATATATCCGGCTGCACAGTAGAGGAGATTCTGTTTTATGTCAGCAAGGGCAGCCCGGTATTTGCAATGACCGGAACAGACAGTGCCGTATTAGTGACGGGATATACCTCTGGAAGCATTTATTATTATGATCCGCAGACCCATTCCACGAGGTCAAAAAGTTATAAAGATGCGGATGACTGGTTCCGGAAAGCAGGATACATTTTCTTTACTTATTTGGACCGTTAATTTTCATTGTAAAAATGAACAATTAAGGACAAGGTTTTATGGATGATTCGTGAAGATTTAACAGAAATAAAGTTCGTATATTGCAATTCCTGGATAAGTGAGATATATTTGAGAATGAGTTATACAGTTTTGGAAAGGGAGAGCGTATGAGTAAGAAAAATGTGATCGTTTCTAATGTGTCAGAAGGACACGACAATCCAATCGCAGAACTTGTTCAGGTAGCATGTCAGTTCGACAGCGATATTATGTTGGAGAGCGATAACCGCAGAATTAATGCAAAGAGCATTATGGGAATTATGGCGTTTAATCCATCCGATGGAATGTCGGTTGATATTGTGACGGAGGGTGCCGATGAAGAAGCAGCACTTGATGCAATTGAAAAATTTTTAGTATGTGAATAATTCTGGTTAGGAGGAATCGTTATGCAGGAGAAGAAGTTAAACAAAGCAGTTTCTGACGTGAAGCTGATGAAGACACCAGAGGGAAAGACAGAAGTTAAAAATGCGGTTAAGGATGCTACAAAAAAAGTAGAATCAAAAGTCGGGGATGTTGCTGAGGCAGCAGCAAAGAAAGCAGAAGTTGTAGAAGAGAAGGCAAAAGAAGTTGCAAAGGCAACAACAAAGGCTGTTGTTGAGAAGGCAGAACCTGTTGTGAAGAAAGCTGCAACGAAAGCAAAGGCTGCTACAAAGGCAAAGAAAGAAAAACAGCCGGCAAAGACCGAAATCATTGTTCAGTATCAGCAGAATGCTGCAAATCTTGGAGAACTTGAGGATAAGGTAAAGAAACAGTTTGTAGCTGAGGGACATCGTGCCGGATGCATTAAGACATTAAATATTTATGTAAAGCCGGAAGAGTACAAGGCATATTATGTAATCAATGACAAGTTCTTTGGAAGTGTAGATCTCTTCTAAGCGAGTTTTATTACCCATACATGATATAAAGGACGACTGCAGATGCAGCCGTCCTTTTTACGTGGTATGAGACAGGATATTCATAAAAAAGAGTATAAAAAAGAAACCGGATAAACAGTTTCTTTAAAAGAGCGGGTGATGGGAATCGAACCACGTATCCAGCTTGGAAGGCTGGTGTCTACCATTGAACTACACCCGCATATAGTGCCTAGTTCCGGAATCGAACCAGAGACACGAGGATTTTCAGTCCTCTGCTCTACCAACTGAGCTAACTAGGCATTGCAGTGGATTTCTTAATTGAAAATCTCACGCGGAACATTTAGTATTATATCCGAGTGAGATCTTCTTGTCAAGAAAAAAATCATTATTTTTGATTTTTTTGAATATCCTGTGTGTAGCAGCGCAGAATTTCTCCAACGCTCCATGCCTGGGCATAGCAACCACGGCAGGTATGCGGGGCATCACCGTCAAAAATTTCGGAAATAGAACCAATGCAGCCCTCTTCCAAAAGGTGGGTCTGTACCGGTGCAAGATATGCCATTGCCTGTTTTTTTGCTTCCGGAGAGTGGTGGTGGACTTTCATGTAAGCGGTCAGAAAGCCGCCCATCAGAAATCCCCATGCGGTTCCCTGATGGTAAGCGGCATCTCTTTTCGGAAGAGAGCCACAGTAGATCCCGTGATAGTCTTTGTGTTCCGGAGAGAGGGAGCGTATGCCGGGGCCGGCAAGCAGCTTTTCCTCTACGGTATTTACCACCTGCAGAGCCTGTTTGGCCGTGAGCATGGTATGTGGAAGGCTGACGGCATAGATCTGGTTGGGGCGGATGCTTGCATCTTTGCCGTTTTCTTCAATAACGTCATAGAGACATCCGTCTTTTTCGTTCCAGAATTCTTTTCGGAAGGAAGCAGATACACGAGTGGCAAGCTGGCGGTAAACGGAGGAATCTCTTTGAAATGTTCTGCCAGTTCCGCAGTCACGCACAGCGCATTGTACCACAGTGCATTGATTTCTACCGGTTTTCCGTGACGCGGGGTAGCTACCCAGTCACCGACACGGACGTCCATCCAGGTTACCTGGTCCAATCCGCTTCCGGCATGGATGAGGGCGTCATCATCCATATAGATGGAAAAATCCGTGCCGTGTGCATAGGCATGAATAATTTCACACAGAACGGGGTAAATACGCCGCTGTATATAGTCATAATCCGATGGTTGTCCGGTAACCTTCAAATATGCGTCCACGGCATAAAAATACCACAGAGAGGCATCTGCAGTGTTATAGAGAGGATCCTGCCCGTCATCCGGAAACATATTCGGGACCATGCCGTGATGGACATACTGCGCAAAGGTCGAAAGAATTTCCCGGGCATCCGAAAACCGCCGGGTGGCCAGTGTCAGCCCGGAAAAAGCGATCATGGTATCTCTGCCCCAGTCGGTAAACCACGGAAGACCTGCAAGGATTGTCATAAGTCCGGTGGAATCGCGCCGGGCAAGAAACTGGTCTGCTGCCACGACAAGTGTATTGGCAAAAGCATCATCGCCATATCCCGCCTGTTGTTTTAAGGAATTATAATATTCCTGTACGTGTGCGATTTCGATTGCTGCGGTATCTGCCTGCGGGCGGGAAAGCACAGGGGTGTCCTGTACCGGGTGGACGGTGCAAAGCAGGGAAATCTCTGTACTGCTGTGTGCCGGAAGTGTAAAACGCAGATCATATGGGCAAAAATGTGTATCCAGTCCCGCCGTTTCGTTGTCTACTTCCGTCTGGTATTGCATATCCACGTCGTATTGGTTTTCACGTGGAAAAAGTCTGCCGGCACTGCAGGAAAGCTCGATGCAGAGTCCGGGTGCAGCAGCCGGGATCAGAGTGAAACCGCCCACTGTGTTTGGCTCACAGGTAAACTGCAGGTCAGAAACGGCAGACGATGCACTGTGCTCCCGGAAATTCATAAGCGGGGTGATGGAAAGTCCGGCTTCCTCTCCCTGGTTTGTAATCGTATAGGAGATCGCAACTGTGTTTGATTCCCGCAGCAGGGCCAGATGTTTGTCCATACGGATATTGCCGGCGGAATAGGAAAAGCAGACAGTTCCGTCACAGGAGAAATCCGTTAAAAAACGCTGTCCTTGCGTGCGGATGGGAGAATGTCCTTTCCCGGCATGCTGGGAAGTTTCCAGATTGTAAACATGGGTTCCCTGTGTCAGTTTTTCATTGGTTTTGGAAAATACCAGATAGCGCTCGACCGGGGGATGCAGACTGGCAATCAGATATCCCTGATGTGTCCGGTTGCAGGCACCGATGATGGAGCCTCCCGCGTATCCGCCGATTCCATTGGTCATGGTCCATTCACGGCGGATGTTTTTTTCAAAATCTGCAAGTTTTTCTGTTGGAATATGTATCATATGCACCTCCGAAAATAAACGAAAAATAATATCTCTTATTGTAAGGGCTGGGGAACAAAAAATCTACTGTATTTATGAAAAAAATATTCTTTAGTGGAAAAAAAGTGTGGGATGGAGTATAATTAACATTACTACAAATGAAGGAGAGATAGAAGATTGGAAGTATATGTATTAGTACCGGTCCGGAAGACCGTGGTTGCAAAAGTAGTGGGGACATTGATGCTTGTACTTGCAGTAGTGAGTCTGCTTGCATCATGTCTGACCAGTGGCATTACATTACCGGTTGCACTGGTATGCGGAATTGTCTGGTTTGTTCTGATGGGAAACTCCAAGGAGTTTGAGTATTCTTATTTTGACGGGGAAGTCCGCTTCGCAAAAGTTTTAAACAAGAACCGCAGAAAGTCACTGGGAAGTTATCCGATGGATGATGTAATTCAGATTGCACCGGCCGGAGATCGCAGTGTATCACAATACGAGAGAGAGGGTGTCAAGGTGATTGATTATACCTCTCATGACAAAGATACTGCATATTATGATATGGTTCTGAAAAAGGAAGGCGAGACACTGCTGATCAAATTTGAACCGGATGATAAATATCTGGAAGCAGTGGAGTTTAAATACAGACAAAAAGTAATTCGCAGAAGTACACAGGCGTAAGAAAAAGGGGTGCCGAAATCCGGCATCCCTTTCCTGTGAGTGGATAGTTCTTATTTCGTTTTGTCAGAAGGGGTATCGAGATAATGCATGCGTGAATCCGGTGAAATGGCAGGGGCAACGGATCTGCCCTGTGTGTTCATCAGTTTCAGACAATTCGGACACAGGGTACCGAAAGAAACCGGAGCACCACAGCGCTGGCAGTGCATGCCGGAGATAGTGGAAGCTGTGTCGACCTCATGATATTCGATCCGTCCTTCCCGAATCCACTCTTTGATCTGCCGGAGAGGAATATGGAAATGTTCTGCAACTTCATATTCATTTACAGTGTTGGCGCGGATATAATCCCGCACATTCCGGAAAAGCTGTGCTTCCTGACAAGTGGGACATAGCGTTCCTTCATAATGTTTTGGAAGCGTGCGTCCGCAAAATTCACAGTATTTATATTTATCGGAAGTATTTTTTTCAGTCAGCATAGTTGTCACTCTCCATTGCTATTTACTAGTTACTATTATAACAACTGAACCATGTTTTTTACAATTAAGAAAGGATAACAGATCTGTGGAATATCAATTACAAAGAGAAAACCCAATTGCGGTATTTGACTCCGGAGTGGGAGGAATCAGTGTCCTGCGGGAACTGATCCGGATTATGCCGGAGGAAGATTTTATTTATTTCGGGGATTCTAAAAATGCGCCATACGGAACAAAAGAAAAACGAAAAAGTACGGGAACTGACGATCGGATGTGCAAGAAAGCTGTTTGACCAGGGGGCAAAAGGTCTTGTGGTTGCCTGCAATACAGCCACCAGTGCTGCTGTCCGGGAAACTGCGCGAGATGTATCCGTATATTCCGATTGTCGGGATTGAACCGGCACTGAAACCGGCGGCACTTTGCATGGAACATCCCAAAGTCCTTGTGATGGCAACCCCGATGACAATTCATGAAGAAAAGTTTCATGTGCTGATGGAGCGCTACAAAGAGAAAGCACAAATTCTTCCGTTGCCGTGTCCGGGGCTGATGGATTTTATTGAGCGGGGAGATCTCGACGGAGAGGATCTTCATAAATATCTGGAAGATCTGCTTTATTCTTACCGGGAAAACCAGGTGGATGCAGCGGTACTCGGCTGCACACATTATCCGTTTGCCAGAAAACAGATTCAGCAGGTGTTGGGGGAGAATGTGAAAATTTTTGACGGAGGCGAGGGAACCGCACGCGAGATGAAAAGAAGACTGCAGGAGAAAGATCTGCTTTGCGGCCGGCAGAAACGTGGACAGGTGGTATTTGAAAACAGTCTGACCGATGACAGCAAGATCGAATTATGTAAGAAATTGTTAAATATATAAAATGTCTCTAAAATTTTTGGAATATGATTTTAGAATTTGTTTTTGAAGTGGACATAATATGGACACATTTTTTGCATATACTAGACAATGTAAACGGAAATCATTCCTTTACATTATTCCCTTTTTATTTAATAAACATTTTCATAACTAAACTCCTCGAAGAGAAGCCGATCCGGGAACGGAGAGGCTTCTCTTCATTTTGTGGCAAAATGCTGCCTGTGAAATAAAATACACCGTGTGGATGCAGGCTTTCTTTATATGGAGAAAATATACAAAAATAAGTGAAATGGAGATTGGAACTTTGTTAATTATTTGACGAATTAGCGGTTACTTTTTTGGGGGCTGAGGTGTAAAATATACAGAGATTATAAGGAGGTACAAGAAAATGGGTAACATACCGCTTTGGCTGTGCATACCGTTTGCCGGCCTTTTATTATGTATCGCAATTTTCCCGCTGGTAAAAGGAGAATGGTGGGACAAAAATAAAGGCTGGGCGGTACTCATCTGGTCACTTTTATTTATGATTCCGTTTGCTGTAAAATACGGTGCAGGAGAGACTGCAGAAACGGTATTGGAATGTATTGTAAATGATTATCTTTCCTTTATTGTGTTGCTGTTTGGTCTGTTTTGTGTTTCAGGAAACATTAACCTGGAAGGAGATTTCGTGGGTTCCCCGCGTATGAATACCGGACTTCTGGCGATCGGAACACTGCTTTCAAGCTGTATCGGTACAACCGGTGCCAGCATGCTTTTGGTACGGCCGATGATTCAGATGAATTCCTGGAGAAGAAATAAGAGTCATATTATGGTCTTTTTCATTTTCCTGATTTCCAATATGGGTGGATGTCTGACACCAATCGGTGATCCGCCACTTCTGATGGGATTTATGAGAGGAGTTCCATTTACCTGGAGTCTGCGTCTGTTCCCGGTACTGGTATTTAATATGGTAATTCTTCTGATCGTATTTTATTTCATTGACCGCCGTGCATATCGCAGGGATATTGCACTTGGCATGCGTCCGGATATCTCCAGACCGACTACCACGTTTAAGGTGAATGGTCTGCACAATATTATCTTTATGATTATGATTGTGGCAGGTGTTGTGTTAAGCGGAGTTCTTCCGGGAATGAAAGCTTTCCAGAATGCAGATGGAAGTGTCATCAGCGTTCCGATTTTCCGAAGTGTAAGACTGGCTGTGCCGACACTGATCGAGATTGTGATTATTCTGGTTGCGGCATTTCTGTCGTTTAAAACCACAAAATCAGAGGTTCGTACCAAGAACCATTTTACCTGGGGTGCCATCGAGGAAGTTGCAGTATTGTTTATCGGTATCTTTATCACCATGCAGCCGGCACTGATGATTTTAAAGAGCAAGGGAGCAGAACTGGGGCTGACGAAACCATTAGAGATGTTCTGGGCGACCGGTGCACTTTCCAGCTTTCTGGACAATACACCAACCTATCTGGTATTCCTTACCACCGCAGGTACACTTGGTGCCACGACAGGTGTTGCGACGACCGTGGGAACCGTTGCTGTCAAAATGCTGATGGCGATTTCCTGTGGTGCAGTATTTATGGGAGCCAACACATACATCGGAAATGCACCGAACTTTATGGTGAAATCCATTTCGGATGAAAACGGTATCAAGATGCCGTCATTCTTTGGCTATATGTTATGTTCCCTGAAGTTTTTGATTCCGGTATTTATCATTGATACACTGGTATTCTTTTTATAGGAGGTAGAAGGCTATGGACAACAAAGAACAATGCAGAAAGCTGGCGAACCGCATCTATGAACTGGATGAAAAGGTGTACAAGACTTCCGGTTCTGGACTCGGAAAGACATTTACCGGAGAAAAAGCGCGTGTGCTGGATGACCTGACCATGCTTATTGTTTCCAATCCACAGGGGCATTTGCTTCGAAGTGAACTGGCTCTGATCGGAAACATGGCGAGAAGTATCCGGAATAAAGAAGCACGCCATGACCTTTTGGTTGAATATAATGATATTCTGGAAGAAATAGCAAATCTGCCGATGAGCTTTGGCTCGGTAGATATTGTGGACAAAGATCTGGCAGATATGAATTCTTCCATTTTGAGCAAGAAGTTTTCCGAGAAGGATCATCTGGTAATTTGTATCAGCCGTTCCCATGGAAGTGCAGGTACCGATATTGGATTTGCACTGGCGGAAGCACTGCATATCAATTATTATGATGAATCGGTATTGAATCAGATCCTAGATCGCAGAGATGCAAAAGAATTCGGGGCAGATGCGGCAAAAGTCAGCGATTTTAAGCGTTATCATGGTCTGTCAAAGAAAGACGCATCTTTCTTCCGGCAGAGTGCCTTAATCTGCGAACTGGCAAAAGAGGAAGATATGATTATTATGGGACGTGCTGCGGATGTCGTATTGACCGGACAGCATATTCCGCATATCAGTATCTATATTACCGCACCGTTTGCGATTCGTGTGCGCCGTATGATGGAACTGAAGAATCTGGATCTGAAGCAGGCAATCAATCTGGTGCGCAAGATGGATCACAAGCATCAGGATTATTATCATTCTTTTACGGGAAAACGCTGGGGAGATGCGATCAATTACGATCTGTGTATCAACAGTGCATGCTATGGAATTGATGAGTCTGTAGAATTGATCGGACGTCTGATCAACCGGCAGGCAAAATTGGTACATCGAAATAAAGATACCAAATAGTGTGGATAAAACCAATAGACTTCCGTCTTCGTTAAACGGCAGTTTAAGAAAACGTTAAGATACAACAGGTAAAACATTAAGCGTACAAAGATATAATTGGAAACAGATAAAAGAAAAGGAGTTTCAGTCAAATGGAAAAGAAAAAATTGCTGAAAAACAAAATTGTTGATACGCTTCCGGTGCTTTACCTTGAAACTGTGATTCTCATGGTTTTAGGACAATTTCTGGGAAACTTTGTTCTCGGAATCCCGGTGGGGATTGCCTATGCAAGAAACCCTGAGATACTAAATTCTGCGTTTTTGAATACGACACTGATGTATGTGATCTTTTGGGGAATCTGGGCCGTGGCATTGTTCTGGATCGGTATCCGAAAACGGAATCGTCCGATTTTACAGGCAGTCGGCACGAAACCACAGGGAAATAACTGGAAATATCTGCTTTTCGGTTTGGTTCTGGGATTTGCACTGAATGGATTTTGTATTCTGATTGCATGGCTGCACCATGATATTGTGCTGACCTACGATGCCATTCATCCGCTGTGGTTTGTGGTTGTGTTTCTGACCGTGTTTATCCAGTCGTCGGCAGAGGAACTGCTGTGCAGGGGATTTCTATATCAGAAACTGCGCAGGAGTTATAAAAATCCGGTGGTTGCAATTGTCGGAAATGCACTGCTGTTTGCGTTGCTGCATCTGGCAAATAACGGAGTTACGGTGCTTTCTGTCCTGAATATTTTTCTGGTCGGAATTTTGTTTTCCCTCATGGTATATTACATGGACAGTCTCTGGTGTGCGTTTGCCGTACATACAGCATGGAATTTTACGCAGAACATTCTCTTTGGCTTGCCAAACAGTGGGATCAATGTGCCGTATTCGGTATTTAAACTGGATGCAGCGACCGCCAGGGACAGTTTTGCATACAACGTTGGATTTGGTATCGAGGGAACGCTCCTTGCGGATATTGTACTTTTGGCTGCCTGCGTGCTGTTGTATCTCTGGGGAAGAAAGCATGGAAAGAAATCCATGGATGTGTGGGCAGAAACATAATATAATTAGTATTTTACGAAAACGGCACCAGGTTACATCTGGTGCCGTACAACTTTGTATTCGTCCCCGGAACGGTAAAAGGGACATTCTTTGTAATTACTCTGGACAAAACGAGCCATGTCGTCTTCATCCATATTGACGGAGCAGTAGTACGCTTCGTCCTCTTCATCATATTCATTGTATGCACAAAAATCACAACTGGCCATACAAAAGTTCCCCTCCTTTTATGAAGTGAATCAGGCGATTGCCTGTTAAATAAACTGATTCTGCCCCTCATCGTAATGATAATTGATGGCAGCAAGGGTTTCTGTAATTGCATCTGCATCTGTCATATATGCGGCAGCAAGTTCGGTAAGTGTCGGGTAATGATCACGCAGCTGTGTGTTGACAACAGACAGAAGCATGACAGGATCTTTCGGTAAATTCATAGTATATTCCTCCTTTGGAAACGATTATTGCATATCGGTATAACTGCGCAGGATTTCCTGCAGAAAAATTTGGTATTCATTGACAACGGAATCCGGGGAAATCACACGGATATGTGTGGATAAGCCGGTAAGCCAGCCGAAAAACTGTGGACTGACAGCGACCTGTGCCCGCGCGAGAATGTGGGTTTCGTCGTAGGGGCGCATGGCTACACCGGCACCAAAGCGGTCAATGATGACACCGGTCATGGAAGTATCGCACAGAAGCTGTACGGTTGTCTCTTCCCCGGCAAACATGCCGAAATTTTTGCGGGAATAAGAGGCGATATCCATCTGTTCGTAATCGGTCCGTCCGCACCGCGCCTGATCCACAGCGGAGAGATCAAGCATCTTGTCGACACGGTAATGTTTCATTTTCCCAGCATCCGCGTCATAGGCAACAAGATAATAGTTTTCGTCATCCCAGGTAAGAAGCCAGGGGCTGACCTGATAGAATCTGCCGTCTTTGCGCAGCTGCATTTCTTTTCTGACATTCCAGTCGAAGTAGTGGAAACGGATCTGCCGGTTTTCTGCAATGGCAGAGTGGATGACATCCACGCTGTAATAGATTTTTTCATTGCTGGTTTTGTTGCGGTCTGCAACGACAACCTGACGCTGTAGTTTTTTCGCATCGTTTTTACTGACAAGCTGTTCCAGTTTGCCAATCAGCTGCCGTGATTTCTTTGTGGTAATAAATTTGGAAGACTGTACCAGGTCAACAAGCAGTTTGACTTCCGGCAGCTCAAATGTGCGGTCTGCTATGCGGTAACCGGCATGCGCGCCTTCGGTCCGGATGATGTCATAACCATAATCACAAAGCGTCTGGATATCGTTATAGATGCTTTTACGCTCCGCCCGGATGCCGTTTGCCGCGAGATGGTCGATGATCTGTGGGGTAGTGACGGTATGGGTTTCATCCGTGTTCTGACGCAGATAATCCAGAAGGAATAACAGCTTTTGTTTTTGATTCACAGATTTGGGCATGGCAGTTCTCCTCTTTCAAATAAAGCGAAAACCCGGCGGAAAAACCGCCGGGAATTACATTATCGTTTACACTTGGTTGCTGCTTCCACAAAACCACGGAACAGTGGATGTGGACGGTTTGGTCTGGATTTTAATTCCGGATGTGCCTGTGTGGCAATAAACCATGGGTGATCCGGGAGTTCGATCATTTCTACAATTCTTCCGTCCGGAGAAGTTCCACAAAGTTTCATGCCATGCTCGGTGAGAGTGGCACGATAATCATTGTTTACTTCATAACGATGACGATGACGCTCGGAAATCTCAGTGGTTCCGTATACTTCATATGCTTTGGAATCCTTGTCCAGTACACAAGGATAAGCGCCGAGTCTTAAGGTACCGCCGATATCTTCTACACCGTCCTGATCCGGCATCAGTGCAATGACCGGATGTGTTGTGTTCGGGTCAAGTTCGATACTGTGTGCATCGTTGAATCCGCATACGTGACGTGCAAATTCAATGATGGATACCTGCATGCCGAGGCAGAGACCAAGGTACGGAATCTTGTTCTCGCGGGCATAGCGTGCGGCAAGGATCATTCCCTCGACACCGCGCAGACCGAATCCGCCGGGAACAAGGATACCGTTTACATCACCCAGCACCTCATCTACATTGTCTACATTTAATTCTTCGGAGTCTACCCATTTAATGTCGATGGTTGCATGCTCTGGAATACCACCGTGCTTTAAAGCTTCCACAACGGAAATGTAAGCATCGTGTAATGCGGTATATTTTCCGACCAGTGCAATCCGGACTTCCTTGTCCGGATGACGCAGATCATTGACCATGGACTTCCAGTCACTTAAATCCGGTTCCGGACAGTCAAGATTTAAACACTCACAGGCAATTTTCGCAAGATTTTCTTTTTCCATCGCCAGTGGAGCTTCATATAAATACTCAACATCCAGATTCTGCAGTACATGTGTGTTCGGAACATTACAAAACAGTGCGATCTTGTCCTTTAATCCCTGATCTAACGGTTGCTCGGAACGGCAGACGATGATATCCGGCTGGATACCCATACCCTGCAGTTCCTTGACACTTGCCTGAGTAGGCTTGGTCTTTAATTCCTGTGAGGCGCGCAGGTACGGAATCAGGGTAACGTGACAGAGAATCGCATTCTCATGTCCCACTTCGTGCTGGAACTGACGGATTGCTTCAAGGAAAGGCTGGCTTTCGATATCTCCGACGGTTCCGCCGACTTCTATAATTGCAATATGCATATCATCGGATGTGAAATTACGGTAAAAACGGCTCTTGATCTCGTTGGTAATATGCGGGATTACCTGTACGGTTCCTCCGCCATAATCTCCACGACGTTCTTTCTGCAGAACGGACCAGTAAACCTTACCGGTTGTCACATTGGAATTCTTTGTCAGACTTTCGTCGATGAAGCGCTCGTAGTGACCGAGATCCAGATCGGTTTCCGCTCCATCATCCGTTACGAACACTTCACCGTGCTGAATCGGGTTCATGGTTCCCGGATCAATGTTGATATATGGATCGAACTTCTGCATGGTGACTTTGTAGCCACGCGCTTTGAGCAGACGTCCTAAAGATGCAGCAGTGATACCTTTTCCAAGACCAGATACGACACCGCCAGTGACAAAGACGTATTTTACAGGCATAATTTTCCTCCTAAGTTTTTATCTAAACTACCATAGTTTAATATTATACAGCGGACAACGAAAATATTCCACACTTTTTTATAAAAAGTTTAGAAAGGATAGGAAAAGTTCTCGAACAAAATGTTGATTTTGCGTTTCTTATTACATATAATAAGGGTATTGATTACAAGAGATATACAAGTGGAGGGCTTATGGACAATCAGGCACCGAATAATTATAACAACGGAAACTATAACGGTGGCAATAATTATAATAACGGAAATAATGGAAACAACGGAAACAATGGTAATAACGGAAACAACGGTGGCAACAACGGAGGAAAGAAAGACAACCATAACGGACAGATGATCCTGGGATTTATCATGGTCACTCTGGTGGCACTCTTTTTCCTGTCATTTTTTGCCAACCGGTTTTCACAGATGAGTTCGAAGGAAACTACATACTCCGAATTCCTAAAACAGCTGGAAAAAAATAATATCAAAACAGTGGAATTCAGCAATTATGAGATGGATTACACACTGGTGGACGATAAAAAACCATATGAGATAACATATTACACCGGAATTGTCAATGATCCGGATCTGATCACGACACTCAAGAGTGCAAAGACATCAGAGGGGAAAGCGATTGAAATTTCGGCATCCGTGCCGGACAATACTTCGGCATGGCTGGTAAACATTTTAAGCTTTGTTATTCCTCTGGTACTGATCTGGATTCTTTTTGGATTCCTGATGCGCCGGATGGGCGGAGGAGCCATGGGGGTTGGAAAATCAACCGCCAAAGTATATGTGGAGAAAACAACCGGTGTGACATTTAAAGATGTAGCCGGACAGGACGAGGCAAAGGAATCCCTGCAGGAAGTGGTGGATTTTTTGCATAATCCGAAGAAATACAGCGATATCGGGGCAAAGCTCCCGAAGGGGGCACTTCTTGTCGGACCTCCTGGAACCGGTAAGACATTGCTGGCAAAAGCAGTTGCCGGAGAGGCAAAGGTTCCGTTTTTCTCCCTGGCAGGTTCTGATTTTGTGGAGATGTTCGTCGGCGTGGGTGCTTCCCGTGTGCGTGATCTGTTCAAGGAAGCGCAGAAGATGGCACCGTGTATTATTTTTATTGATGAGATCGATGCAATCGGTAAAAGCCGTGACAGCCGGTATGGCGGTGGCAATGATGAGCGTGAACAGACCTTAAACCAGCTGCTTGCGGAGATGGATGGATTTGATGCATCCAAAGGTATTTTAATCTTGCGGCAACGAACCGTCCGGAAGTTCTGGATAAGGCACTGCTTCGTCCGGGACGCTTTGACCGTCGGATCATTGTTGACAAGCCGGATCTGAAAGGCCGTCTGGAAACTTTAAAAGTACATTCCAAGGATGTACACATGGATGAAACGGTGGATCTGGATGCACTGGCACTGGCTACTGCCGGTCTGGTGGGATCGGATCTTGCCAATATGATTAACGAGGCTGCCATCAATGCGGTAAAGAATGGACGAAAGTTTGTCAATCAGTCGGATCTGTTTGAAGCATTTGAACTTGTGGCTGTCGGTGGAAAAGAGAAAAAAGACCGCGTGATGAGTGATAAAGAACGCAAGATTGTCTCCTACCATGAGGTAGGGCATGCGCTGGTATCTGCTTTGCAGAAAAATACGGAGCCGGTACAGAAAATCACGATCGTACCGCGTACGATGGGGGCACTGGGATATACGCTGCAGACGCCGGAAGAGGAAAAATATTTAGAGACCAAGGACGAACTTCTTGCAAAGATTACGACATTTATGGCAGGACGTGCTGCGGAGGTGCTTGTATTCCATTCCGCAACCAGCGGTGCAGCAAACGATATCGAGAATGCAACCAAGATCGCGCGTGCCATGGTTACCATGTACGGTATGTCAGATACGTTTGGCATGATGTGTCTTGCTACGGTGGAAAACCAGTATCTGGATGGAAGAGCCGGTCTGATCTGCGGAGAAGACACGGCAGGACAGATTGATAAGGAAGTACTTTCCATTATTAATAACAGTTACAATGAAGCAATGCAGATGCTGACGGAAAATCGTGAAATTCTTGATCATATCAGTGAATACCTGTATGAAAAAGAAACCATTACCGGCAAGGAATTCATGAAGATTTTCCGCGAGATGAAAGGACTTCCGCAAGAAGAGGATAAAGAAGCCCTGATGCCGGATGACACAGAGAAGGATAAAAAGGATTCCAAAGCCGCATTTGTGAGTGATGATATGTTTGAGGATTAAATCATGTTCGACTTTCAGGAAGAATTGCGTAAACTCCCGG
>ENA-OQKX01000014-OQKX01000014.1-human-gut-metagenome-genome-assembly--contig:-NODE-14-length-30514-cov-4.016125_pt1 | contig 30514 bp, 32 predicted proteins | sample MGYA00242654_ERZ504810 | MGnify/ENA primary metagenome ERZ504810 (study PRJEB26092, sample SAMD00036378) | human gut metagenome | host: Homo sapiens | study: EMG produced TPA metagenomics assembly of... | reverse complement strand
CTGCCATGAGGGTATGCTTTGATCTGTATTTTGAGGAGAAGGTTAGTCGGACGATGCGAAAGTCAGACAGATTTTCAAGGCTTCAGGCGTTGGAACATTGCAGGTTCATATGTGCTTGACGGATTTATGGAGAGAGGCTGCCGTGTCAGAATTAGCAGAGAGGGTGAGCAGATATTCGAGGGAGACCTTGCTTCACTCAAGAGATTCAAGGATGACGTCAAGGAGGTCAAGACAGGCTATGAGTGTGGTCTTGTATTTGACGGATTTAATGATATTCAGGAATTAGATATTGTAGAAGCCTACAAGATGGTAGAGGTTCCAAGATAATCATATATTTGTTATCATGAATTAATGTAACTATTCGGATAGTTACAGTTTAATATAAAAAGAAAGCGGGATTATATGAGAAAGAACAGCATAAAAAATATTCGTATCAACGAAGAGGTAATGCGTGAACTGTCAAATATCATACGCGGTGAGATAAAGGATCCGCGTATCAATCCCATGACAAGTGTTGTTGCTGTCGAGGTGGCACCTGATTTAAAGACAGCAAAGGCTTATATCAGTGTGCTTGGTGACAAGAAATCACAGGCTGATACACTTGCAGGACTTAAGTCAGCGGAGGGATATATACGCAGAACTCTCGCAAAGAACATCAATTTAAGAAATACACCTGCCATTACATTTATCATAGACCAGTCTATAGAGTATGGTGTTGAGATGTCTAAAAAGCGTACATCAAATCCTTCTATTTTGAGCATATTCCAGACCAGTGTCGAGCACGCGCCCAGATTAGAACGCACCTCGGAAAGCTCTGGTAATTCCGTGCAGATCCGGTGATGGTCAATTACAGCAATATGTTCTGCTTCAAACACTGCAGAATTTCCGGAATGGTACTGGCAGTCCACCATCACCAATAACTCTGGTTTGTGCAGATAATCCACATGCTCGATTGGTATTTTCAGATCCCGGATCAGCATCACCAGATTCGTTTTCCGGATCACATTCTGCCCTCCGTAAATCAGACGTGGTTCTTTTCCTTTGGATTTCAAATACAGATAGACCCCAAATCCACATGCAATGGTATCTGCATCCGGATTGTCATGGCACTGTATTACAATATTGTCATACGCTAATAACTCACTCAGTTTCATCTTGATTCCCCTTGCCTGATTGTTCTACTTGCTTTTTAGATTATATGGGAAGAAAAAGCTGCTGCGGTTCTTTTTGTCAAACATCGAATTATATTGCAGCATATGATACTTTTCAATCCATTCTTTTTCTTCTCCCTCGGCCTCATCGATATGCAGGTAGCAGCCTTTACTCTTGGAATAATAGCCTCTGGAATTGATGGCTGGAACAACCTCCTGCATATCTGCCAGAAACTTATTGTATGCCGGAAGCTCAATTCCAGCCCGTTCCAGTGCCATGGTAGACAGATAATCAAGACTGGTAATGTCTACCGTTTCTTCCGGTGTATCATAATTGGTCCAGATAAAAAACGGAACTGTGTACAGTTTTTCCAGTTCATCTTCCGTCAGCCCTGTGAGTCCTTTTCCATTCAGAATAGGATAAAAATTACTGTTTAAGCTTGGCTGATGATCTCCAAAGAAAATGATTTCTACCGGATCATCTACCTTTGAAAAATAACTGATCAGGTTTTTTACTGCCTCATCACTCTCGTGTACCAGGGACAGATACTGGTTGGCATCCGTATAAGAACGTCCAACTTTATAATAATTCTCCGGAAAATTGTCATAGGTTTCCGTATAACCACCGTGGTTCTGCATGGTAATTCCCATAAAGAACAGTTTTTCATTATTTTTACGGTTTTCATAACGCTTGATAATCTTATCATACAGTTCCTGGTCGGTAATATATTCCCGCAGGATCTTTGTCTGGTCAAAATAATCAATAAAGTGCATTTCGTCAAACCCGATATGCGGATACACCAGATTCCGGCTCCATCCGGTTTCATAATATGGATGCATGGCAATGCACGTATACCCGTCATCTTTCAGATTTGACACAATCGTTGTCGGAGTATCACTGATATACTGCTGATAAACAACGGATCCCATCGGAAGAAATGCCATGGAATTTCCGGACATAAATTCCCACTCCGAATTAGGAGTCTTCGCGCCAAATACCGACGAAAGTGCATATCCCTTCGTTGTATTCTCTTTCAAAGAATCGATAAACGGTGTGAGCGGCATGTTGGTCTGCAGATCCCCCAACACACTCAGATCGGAAAACGATTCATTCATAATGGCAATGATCGTCGGATTTTTTGCTTTTTCATTTGTTGTGCTGTAATCCTTTTTATCGGATTGATAGGTTTTCTCCAGTTCTTTGATCTTATCTTTGGAATATCCTTCCGGAGCAGAAATAAAACTGTCACGAATCCCCAGTACGTAATTCAACAGATATCCATTGCGATAAGTTCCCTTCTGTTCCCACGTCTCTGTGTTTACATCATAAGCATTTGCTGCAATGATCAAACAACTTAAGGCAATCGCCATCACAGAAATTACCCGCATCTGAATTTTTCCGGTAAACCGGACATGCCATTTGCGGACAAAAGCAATAAACAATGCTGCCAGAAAGATCACATATACTCCACGATCGTTCAATTGCAATTTATAATTTCCCGCCACACTCAGACCGGTTCCAATGGATCTGATATCGGAAAACGTAAATTCATTTCCGCGGAACAGATATACAAAATAGTCTACAAATCCAAACGAAAGCAGCGACACATGGGCAATGATGCAGGTCAGCCCACTGTTGTTCGTAAAAATCTGCACAACAAAATAGACAATCAGACAGCAAAGCACATTTAAAAAGAGCTTCTCGTACGTTGTCCTCGTAAAGTTTTCAGGATCAAGCAGCATATACTGTATCGAAAAAGTGGTGAGACAGGAACCTCCGATAAACAGAATCAGTGTCCAGAGCCACGGACACCGGTCATCCAGTTCCAGATGCAGACTTTTTACCAGATAGTACAGAAATCCATATGCGATCAATGCAACAATGGAAAAATCAATGGTCACATACATTACGACTGCCAATATAATTGCAATCGCCGCCCAGATGTTATTTTTTTATCGTATTGAAGTTTGATTTTAAATTTTGGTTTCATGCCATTACAATACAACAAAATTCCCGGCATGTAAACCGGGAATCCTGTCTGAAATCTTAATTTTGTGTGAATTATGTTACTGTTCACAGGTTACCCTGCGAACAGTAATCGAATTATTTCTTTTTGAAGTTTGTGTATCCCTTCTGCTTATATGGATGTGCAGCCCAGAGTTTATCTGCTGTTTCTTGCCAATCCTTTGCGTAATCTACGCACTTTCCACACAGGTGCTCAACCGGCTCCTCCTGTTCTACATCTGTAGAATGAGCTCCAGTCTCATGAACCATCTTCTGTAAAATCTCCGGATTCTCAAGCATCGGACATGGACGAAGCATGTTTTCGTTGAATGGCTGGTTATCACGGTAAGCCATAAACAACGGCTGCTTCAGACACTCAAGCAGGGATTTCTCGCGGATGTTTGCTCCAGAGTAGTGAATAAATACACATGGCTCTACATCACCCTTCGGGTTAATATGACAGTAGTTACGTCCTCCGGCGATACATCCTCCAACGTATTCACCGTCGTTCTGGAAATCCATAACGAAGATTTCTTTTCCACCTTCAAATCCACGAACTTCACGCAGTCTGTGGTAAATATATTCTCTCTGCTCCTTGGTCGGCATCAGTTCCGGTGAAGCCTTCATTCCTACCGGCATCAGATGAAAATACCATGCGAAACGGCTTCCATGCTCGATCAGAAGATCAAAGAACTCATCACTGGTAACCGCATCCATATTCTTGCTTGTATAACATACACTGTTTCCAAAGATCAGTCCGTTCTCATGTAACAGATCCATTGCGTGAAGGACTTTATTGTATACACCTTCTCCACGTCGGAAATCGTTGGCATCTTCAAATCCCTCAAGGGAAATGGAAAGGGAAAGATTTCCTACACGCTTCATATCCTCGCAAAGCTTCTCATCTACAAGTGTTCCGTTTGTGTAGCAATGGAATGCGCAGTCATTGTGTTTCTCACACAGACGGATGATATCAGCCTTACGCACCAGTGGTTCTCCACCGGTCATCATATAAAAATATACGCCCAGTTCCTTACCCTGTGTAACAATGTTGTCTAACTCATCAAATGTCAGATTTAATTTATGACCATACTCTGCTGCCCAGCATCCTGTACAATGGAGGTTGCATGCACTGGTCGGGTCCATAAGAATGAGCCACGGAATATTGCAGTTCTCAATTTCTCTCATTTTACGAATCTTCTTGGTTCCTGCAAACGCTGCCTGATATCCAAGATTCAGTGCTGTCATCTTGGCAACATGCGGATCTGTCTCATCCAAAAGACGATTCACATAACGCATCCACTTGCTGTCCGGATTCTGAATCATTTTCTTTGCGCCTTCGTATGCCTCAGAACGGAAATTGCTTCCCATAAACTTCTGTGCGAGGTTTACAATATTGAGCAAACCTTTCTCTCTGTCCTTATTCAGACTCTTTAACGTAGCATCGATAGCGAGCGAAAACGCCTGTCTTTCTGCCGCATCTTTTAAACTTGCCATTTTCTACTCCTCCGTTTTCTTTCCTGTGTAAATAAATCATAAGATATTTCATCCATTGGAAGTATAGTTGTTTTTCCACCGAATGAACATATTCAATCACAAAACCATGTATGTTTGCAATATACAATCTTCTGAAAATGTCTAAAAAAAACATGATTTGTGCATTTTTCCAACGATTTTTGGATATAATTTTTGTTGCAGACTCAAAACGTAGTTTTGAATACTACGTGACATTATACCACTATCTTATGTAAAGTCAACCTAAAATATTTACTTCTGCCGCAAATTGACCGAAGCAATAAAATATACTATAATGCTGTTGTTTCTTTAAAAAATTGATTATTTACTGAAGATTGGAGTGATTGTATGCCGGGTTTTACCACCCACTATCTGTTTGGCGTAGACGCATGCAGACGTCTGACCTCCACATCCATGCACAATATGATCCGACGCGATCACAGCGCATATGCACTTGGTCTGCAGGGACCTGATCTGTTTTTTTACTATCTTCCCTCTTACCTGATGCATCGAAAAAATATTGGAGATCTGGCACATCGCAAGGATACTGGCCAGTTCTTTGGCAATCTGCTGCAAAGCCGCAAACTTTTTGCAGGGAAAAAACATTCCCTCTCTATTGCAGACGCTTACATCTGTGGATTTATGGGCCATTACACACTGGATTGTACGATTCATCCCTATGTATATGCATTTACAGGCTATAATGCCCAGACCCCACCTTCCAATACGGATATTTGGTCAGCATGCTATTTCGAACGGAACTCGATTCCGAACTTTTATATGAGAAAAAGCATCTGTATCCTTCCAGTTTCATCAGAATGCAACCATCCGTCTAACGACACTTCAACGAAAAGTAATTGTACGGATGCTGTGCTATGCTTACCGGAACACCTATCCGGAAATTTCCGTAAGTGAGTTTTCCCTGAGCGGCGCACCGTTCTGGATGAAACTCGGAACACACCTGCTGAATGATCCAAGTGGCCAGAAGAAAGTATTATCCCGTCTGATCGAAAAGATTTTCCTTGGACGTGCTTTTTTATCTCCGATGGTTGCCAGCGATTGTTATCGTTTTATACAGGACCCGATGAACCTCAAACATCACACCTGGATTCATCCATGGACAAAGGAGTCTTCCAATGCCTCTTTTCCGGAGCTCTATGAACAGGCTGAGAAAATTTATCATAAACGTCTGGTTGATTACGCACATCTGCAGCACTCTGGTTTCCCGCAAAAAGAAACCGCACGCTTTCTATCCGCGTACGGTAATCTTTCGTTTCTGAGTGGTCTGCCTTGTGATGAATAAAAGAGTTTCTTCCTATTATATAAGAGACATATGATTATAATATAATCTGATTTTGGAAATCCGCAATCTGCTGACAGATAATTTCCATCAAACGCGTGCGTGCTTCCACGCTTGCCCAGCCAATATGAGGAGTGATAATCAGCCTTTCGCTGTCTTTGATTTTGCGAAGCGGATTATCCTTCCGCATTGGTTCTGCGGAAAGGACATCCAGCCCCGCACCCGCGATTTCTCCGGTCTCAAGCGCATCCGCCAGATCCTGTTCCACAACAATCGGTCCTCGTCCAAGATTCAAAAAAACTGCAGACGATTTCATTTCCCGAAATGCTTCCCGGTTCATGAGTCCCCGCGTATTTTTATCAAGAGGTGCATGAACAGAAACAATATCTGATTGTTCCAACAACGCATCAAATTCCACACGTTCATATCCCTGCTGAAAATTCTTACCGGAAGTGGAATAATAGATCACCCGGCATCCGAATGCCTTTGCAATATCCGCCACACGTCTCCCGATATTTCCCAGACCAATGATTCCCCAGGTTTTTCCGCTCAGCTCATGAAACCTTTTCTCAAAATGGGTAAACATAACATCTCCCACATATTTCTCCGATTTGACATACTGATCATAATACGCAAGCTTTTCCCAAAGATAAAACAGCATGGCAAACGTATGCTGGGCTACGCTTTCCGTGGAGTATCCTGCGACATTACGCCATTCTATGCCACGGCTTTTTAAATATTCCTTATCCAGATTGTTTGTTCCCGTTGCCGTCACACAGACAAGTTTCAGTTTTTTTGCTTTTCCAATCGAATGCTCATTAATCTCCACTTTGTTTAACACGATCACGTCTGCATCCACGGTCCGTTCCAAAGCTTCTTCTGTAGTGGAAAAATTATATGTTACCACCTCTCCCAGTTTTTCAAATGCAGACAGATCAATATCATCTCCAATTGTTTTTGCATCCAAAAATACGATTTTCATTTGATCCTCCTACCCTATTCTGATTCCAAAAGAAAAAGAGGCTGCCTTTTCTAACATCCTCTTCCCCTTTACATCCTGTATTTATATCTATGCAATCGAAAATGCATAGACCGTTTTTGTATCATATGATTTTCCGGCTTCTGTCAATGGTGTTGTAAAATTTGGCTCATTGATGGAATTTGGAAAATACTGTGTTTCAAGACAAAAAGCATCCCGATCTTTGCATACTGCTCCGCCCTGCACTTTCTGTCCCTGAATGAAATTCGCAGTGTAAAGCTGCATACCGATACAATCCGTAATCACATCCATCTTTATGCCACTCTTTGTACTGTATGCGGTGGCAATCTTTTCAAGCCCTGCCCGCTCCTTATCCAAAACGAAGTTATGATCGTATCCATGGCCGTAAGAAAGCTGATCATTTGCCTGCTCAATATCTCTGCCCATCGGTTTGGCTTCACGGAAATCAAACGGTGTTCCCTCCACTGACGCAATCTCTCCGGTCGGAATCGACTTCGCATCGATTACCGGAGTATAATGGGAAGCACGAATCTGCAAAATCTGGTCCATGGCAGTACCGCTGCCTGCCCCATTCAAATTAAAATATGCATGATTTGTCATATTAAAAACAGTTGTTTTGTCCGCAGTTGCATGATATGTAATGGAAAGTTCATCTGCTTCGGTCACCTCATAAGTCACTTTCATAACTGCATTTCCCGGATATCCCTGCTGTCCATCTGCATCTTCGATCACAAATGTAACTTTGTTTGCAGTATGTTCTTCCACATCCCACAGACGTCTGGATGTAGCCTGTGATCCACTGTGCAGATTATTCTCGTTATCATTTCTCTCAAGCTGATATGTCACATCATTGATTACAATCTGAGCATCTGCAATACGATTGCAGTTTCTTCCGACGATTGCTCCAAAACTTGCTGTCTGCTGCTGATATGTCTGTGCATCTTCATAGCCAAGAACCACATCGGTGTCTTTTCCATTCTTATCTTTTACCACAAGCGATACGATCGCCGCTCCGAAATCTGTAATCTGTGCACACATCCCCTTTGTGTTAGAAATAGTATAAAGCGTTGCCCCTTCTCCATCGGCAAGCTTTCCAAACGATTTTTGTTCCATAACTGTAATTGCCTCCTAAAATTTTACTGCTCTGTATCACATCTATAATAAAATATTTTACCCTGTTTGGGTTAAGAAGTAAAGAACAAGTGCCGATGTAAATTGTAGAAATATAGAAATTATAACCTTTTAGTAAAGAAAGGATGTTTATTATGTCCATAAAAGTTTCTTCCGGAATATCATTATCCACGAATTATTTTTTAAGAAATTTCTATACCAACAATCAGAAAGCAGCCAAAACCTCCGGTCGGTCCGGTTACAGTAATGTGGAGCTTTCCTACGAAGACAGCCGTGCTTTAAACAGGGCTGCCAAGCGACTTTCCAAAAGTGATTTTGGTTCTGACACCGATGAGAAAGACGATGATCTCAATAAGACATCACAGGCCGCCATTGAAGCCTTTGTGGATACTTACAATTATACGATCACTTCCGGAAAATCCAGTTCCGACTACGAAACCAAACGTTATGTCAAGCAGCTCAACACGCTGAGTAAAAAACATGCAGATGAACTGTCAGACCTTGGTATCACGGTTAACAGCGACGGAACTTTAGACCTCAACAAGGATCTGCTGAAAACTGCCAATAATTCCAAGGCACGAAAGCTGCTCTCTTCGGATCAGGAATATCCGCAGAAGCTCGTCAAGCTTTCCCGTAAGATGAATTCCGCTGTACAGGAGAACATTATGTCCTTGATTAGCACGCAGAATATGCATATTGACATCTCCTTATAAAACGCAAAACAAAAGCAGGTGATACGGTTCGTATCACCTGCTTTTGTTATTTCACTGTTCTTATAGGAACTCATCCTCTTTTGGCCAGAGATCTCCCTCTTTTAATCCATGTTCGATCAGCCAGCCGTCCTCCACAGAAAAACAGGTTTCTTCTTCTTTTTCATTAATCAGAGTCACTGACACCTTCGGCCGCTGCCCTTCTGCCAGTTCCTCACACCCATACTCTCCGTCAAAAATGTGCTTGATCTTCCACATATGACACTCCTTTTTCCAGACATTAAAAGATTTTTCTAAAATCGAACGCTTTCTATTGTACCACATGTTCCTTCACAATCACAGTTGTCAGATATCCTTTTGCCTGTTCCAGTTCATCCAGGCCACAATACACCTGTTCATTCTCCATGCCGCAATTGGATATTCCATAAATGTCCTGGTGCGCTCTGCTCTCTTTATCCTGCATCGATTCCCGGAGCACCCGTAATAACTCTTCGAGTTTTTTCCCGGATTTCATATAAATGCGTGTACCATGAAAACCGAGTGACTCACGCACGTCATACGCCGCCGGAATAATATGGATTTCCTCATCTTTTTCTCCCAGAGAAATCCCCAGTCTTGCCGCTACTGCACAAAACGACGGCACACCACTTACGATCCGCGCCTCCCAGCCGGCATCTGCTGCACATCTGTGCATATACATATAGGTAGAATATATCCCCGGATCTCCAATTGTGAGCATCCCTACCCGCAATCCCTGTCGGAGATAATCTTCCACAGCATCATAAATCCGTTTGTGTGCCAGTTCCAGTTTCTGCGCATCTTTGATCATCGGAAATGGCATGCAAAGAAGCGGCATATCTGCAATTTCCGGACAAACCTGCTCCACGATCCGATACGCATAACATTCCTCTTTTGACACCGCCGGAAGCACAATAAGATCACAGCTGCGAATCGTTTCCAATGCCTGTATGGTCATAAGTTTTGGATCTCCCGGTCCCACACCGATTCCATAAAGGATACCCGGACGGTTTTTTGTTGTTAAATCACAAAATAATTTTTGCGTTATTTGCCGCAAATGTGCCAGATACACTTCCCGGACAGCCGGATACTCCCCAATTCCACGAATCACACATTCCGGCCGGTATCCCGCCGCCTGTAATTTTCCGGCAAAGGAATCCGCATCCGGCTGCTCCCCGTCCTGCATGCCGCCTGCCATATCATTATTTGCATGGTCTCCCGCCACCAGCATAAACGGTGTAAGAAGCACTTTCCCGTTCTGTCTGCTCTGCAGCCCGGACTTCATCCGTGCAATCACATCTTCAATGGTAATACTGCCTTCCACCGTTGCAATATAAATTTCATGCTTTGCATAAGCACGCAGCGACTGTTCCATCATCGCATAACTGGCATCTGCCGCATGTTCGGTTCCATGCCCCATCAAAATCAATGGGAAATCTCCCACCTCTTCCTTCAGCGACTCCCACAGTGCTTTTGCCACATCCTCATAATCCTGCGGTTTTGCCAAAAGCGCATCGGCAACTGCAATCTGTTCGAAAGCACCGGCATATTTTTTCGCCGCTTCCTTGAGTCTGTGATTTTCAATTCCGTCAATCACATGGGTAGGAAATACAGCTACATGCGTCACTCCCTGTTTTTTCATGCTTTCGAGAGCTTCCGTCGGACTCTTTGCTTCTATATGCTCGCGCTTTTTCATCGCGTTACGCACAATCGTACTCGAGACAGCTTCCTCTACCACGGCATCCGGATACAATGCCCGGACCTGCCGCGTGATGGCTGCAATATTTTTCTGCCGGGTATCCGGATAGGTTGTTCCAAAACTCACAATTAAAATTGCTTTTTTCATGTTATTTTGCATTCCTCTCTCTGTGATATAAGCGTGCTGCCTGTACAAAGTGTTCCACAAATGCCGGATTGGACGGATAATACAAATGTGGATAACCCCACCAGTTTCTGTCGTCCTCGTGGATACATGTCCAGGATGTTCCGCTTACCGGTTTGACCGCCACGCAGCTTTCTCCATTGTTGTCACTGTCATAGTAATGAAATTCATGTGCACGGACAGGTTTTCCCGCCAGGAAATGGGACGTCTGTTCCGTCACATTCACATAGCCAAAACGTACAAGTTTTCCCCGGTTATGACAGCTGCCCGTTATGATACCTGCCATCGGCCAGTTTTCTCCTTCTTCATCTGTCATGGATTCATGCAGATACATAAACCCGCCGCACTCTGCCACGGACGGCATACCATTTTCAATTGCCTCCCGGATGGAATTGCGCATGGAGACATTTTCTGAAAGCTGCCGGGCACACAACTCCGGATAGCCTCCTCCCAGAAGAAGCGCATCCGCTTCCTCTGGAATTTTTTCCTGTGCAAGCGGTGAAAACCAGACGAGTTTTCCACCATACGCTTCCAGAAGACGCAGGTTATCCTCATAATAAAAACAAAATGCCTCATCTTTTGCAACTGCAATAACCGGACATTCCTCCTGCTGTTTTTTCTTTTTCTGTAAAACCCCTTTATCTTTTCCCGGTTCCTGTAATTTAGGCAGTTTCGTTTTTCCGTCCCGAAACGCATGTAAAAGTGCCCAGCTTTGCAACAGCTGCAGCATCCGATCCAGATCTGCGGTCTCTTCCAGTTTTTCCGCAGCCTGATTGACCTGCTTGCGCAGACCTTCCATTTCCTGTGGCATTTTCAAACCCAGATGCCGGCTCTCCAGATGCAGACTTTTCTGTACCGGAAAGCATCCCAGCACCGGAAGCCCCAGTTCTTCCTCAATCACCGGCGTCATTGTCCGGCAGACCCCTTCCGATGTGCGGTTTAATATCACACCAATGATCCGGTGATCCCTGTCATACTGTAATATCCCTGCCAGAAGTGCAACCATCGTGCGCCCCATCCCACGGGCATCCAGCACAAGCACAACCGGCAGATCCAGGGTCTGTGCCAGATGATAGGCGGAGCCCTCTTTTTGTGTGCCTCCTAGGCCATCGTATAATCCCATGGCTCCCTCGATCACCGAATAAGAGAAGCTCTCCCGGTCATATCCATACAATTCCCGGATCTGATCTGACCCCTGAAAAAAACGTATCCAGATTGCGCGACGGTACACCAATCACCTGACGGTGAAACATGGGATCAATATAGTCTGGTCCGCTTTTGAACGCACGAACTGCAAGTTTTCTGTTTTTCATTGCTGCCAACAACGCACAGGTGATTGTCGTTTTTCCACTGCCGCTTTGCGGCGCTGCCAGTACCATTCCACTGTGTAACATAGTTCTCTCCTCATTATGCCATCGTCAGCACACAGATATATACGGGGTTCTCAGCCTGCATCAGATGATAGGTTCCCACGGTTTTTGCCCTGCTGACCTGCACCTGTATGATTTCTGTCTGCATTTTCCCTGCAGCAAGTTCTGTAATCTGAGCCACAGTTTCAAGACTTATGGCATTGACAACCACACGTGTCCGTGGATTCTTCTCCCAGATGACATGCAGAATATCCGCAAGGCATCCACTGCTTCCCCCAATAAATACATGTGTCGGAGGTTCCAGGGATTCCAATATATCCGGTGCTTTCCCATCCACCGGAATCACATTTGCCAGATGAAATTTTTCCAGATTCCGGCGCAGAAGCTGCTGTGCTGTGGCTTTTTGCTCAATGGCGTACACACGAATCCCCGGACTGCACGTTGCACATTCCACTGCAATCGATCCGGTACCACTCCCCACATCGTATACCACAGCATCTTCTGTCAGGCCAAGTTTACATAAGGAAAGTGCACGCACTTCTTCCTTGGTCATTGGAACCGTTTTTTCCCCTTCCACGACACGCAAAAATGATTCATCGGACATCCCTGGAACAAGACGTCTTTTTTGCACATTTTCATTGCATAATAACATGGTATACAGACCTTCTTCTTTTACATTTTTTGCCTCTTCATACGATAGCTCGCGGATTTTTTCTCTGTCATAAGAGAGCTGAAATCCAGCAATCATGCGGGTTTGCGTCAATTTTTCTTCTTCTATCCAGCATCCGATCCGTCGGACATCCTCCACCCCGGAAACCAACAGAAACGTCTTGGGAAAATGCCGGATTGCATCGAGAACGAGTGCTCTGGTCTCTGCGGTATCTTTTTTCCCGTGGATACTTATAATTTTTGCATCCTGCCAGGCAATTCCCGTTGCCGCAGAGAGGTAGGAAACGGATGAAATTCCTGGAAAAATACGAATTTTTCTGTAATTTCTTTTATTTAATTCTGTTTTTATTTTTTCTGTTCCGCTGTAAAATCCGGTATCTCCGGAAAACAATATGGAAACTTTCAGCTTCTGTCCATCCATTTGGGATTCCTTTTGTCTCAAAACCGGCAAAATATCTTTTGCGAGATAAAAAGGATAGGTTTCCTTACTGTTTTCCACCACTTCGAGCATCCGTTCTGCCCCAAAAACCACATCAGACTCTTCCAGCGCTCTTTTTGCTTCCTGTGTCAGTGTTGCTGCACTCATACCGATGCCAATCAGGGAAATTTCCACCTCCGGACGACCAGAAATCGTATGTCCAAGCAAACGGGAAAGTGTTTCGGTTACCTGTCCATAAGACATTCCCTGTTCCTGTTCCTGTTCCTGTTTCCCGATCACGCATGTCGTAATCCCTGCCTTCTGCGCTGCCGCAAGTTTTTCCTGAAATCCGCTGTGCGCACCGCTGGCTTTTGTAACCAGATAGCGGATCGAAAACTGATGGATCATTGCCAGATTCATTTCCTCCGAAAACGGGCCCTGCATCGCAAGAATCTGCTTTCCGCGGATACCCGCCTTTTCACAGAGACCGATACTCTCCAATCCGGGAAGCACACGCACAAACAAACGCTCCTTCAGGGGTGCAAATACCGCCAGCTCTTTGCTTCCGGTTGTCAGAAGAATGTTTCCGGATGTGTCCGTAAGTGCCTGGACACAGCTTTCATAATCGGCAAACACATGCACGGTTCCAGCGCGCTCTTTCATGCCTTCGTTTTCCGGTATGCTACAAATTCCATCGTCCATTCGCCGCTGGAGCCGCAGATATGGAATTCCACTTCCTTTTGTACTCTCCCGGATGTTGGCAGACACTTCTGTGGCAAACGGATGCGTAGCATCCACGACTGCCGCATAGTTGTTCTGTCCGTTTTTTTTCAGCAGGGCGCGCATTTCCTCTACGTCCAGTCTTCCTACACAGACCTTCACCCCGGCAAGTTCCGGCATGACCATCTGACCGTATTCGGTTGCTACATGCACATCACAGGCAATATGTGCCCGTGAAAGTTCCTGTGCGAGAAGACGACCTTCCGTTGTTCCCGCATAAATTAACACTTTCTCTGCCATCTTATTCCTTTTCCCCGTTTTCTGCTGCTATATATGGTATCCTCTCGGTGTCACAAGCTTTCCATCAATAATTTTTGTCTGGGAATTCCCGATAAATACCGTGGTAAACATGTTCACCGGTGTATGCACCAGTTCCTCCATGGGAAGTGTTACGGCTTTCGTATCATCGCGTCCGATATTTTCCACATACCCACAGGCACGCTCCGGTTCCACCCCGTGTTCCATCAGAATTCTGCAGGCACGCTCCAGATAGTCTGCCCGTTTATGGCTCGACGGATTATAAATTGCCATTGCAAAATCTCCCTCTGCCGCTGCAATCAGCCGCTTTTTAATCCTCTCCCACGGGGTGAGAAGATCACTCAGGCTGATCACGCAAAAATCATGGTTGAGAGGAGCCCCAAGCACTGCCGCACCGCTGCTTGCTGCTGTTATTCCGGGAATTACTTCAATGATACAATCATCATATAATTTTCCGATTTCCAGCATCAGGGATGCCATCCCGTAAATTCCGGCATCTCCGCTGCAGATCAATGCCACTTTTTTGCCTTCTCTTGCCTTCTCGAAACACATCTGGCAGCGTTCCCGCTCCTGCCGCATCGGTGTAGACAATAATTCTTTGCACCCGAACCGTTCCCCAAGCAATTTCAGATATACGGTATAACCGATGATCACATCACTGGCTTCTAACACCTGCATGGCTTCCTGCGTCATCATATTTTCCTGTCCCGGTCCCATACCGACCACATAAATCCGGTGTTTCATTTCTTTCTCCTTCCTTTCATTTCACGCAAACGCCTGTTTCACACAAACTGCAATACGATTTTCTCCCGTTTTGCCACGGCAATTGTCACGCCATCCATAGCCTGCTTATGTATCAGCAAACTACCTCCGTCTGCTGCAGCGACCGCAGCACGCTCACACACATTATCCACTCCAACTGTCTGAGCCACAAACGCGGATGCGGTGAAATCACCTGACACTTTTTTCAGTTCTCCGGCAGAAAAAACGACAAACGGTACCCGCAAATGCTGTGCCAGTTCCTGCAGACCGGGTTCTTTTTCCTTCACATCAACCGATGCCAGGGCATAGATATCATCCAGGTCTATTTTTCTGCTATCCACCAATGTTTTTATCATTTGTTTTATCTCGTTATAACTTTTATTTTTTCTGCATCCCATGCCAAGTACGGCTGTTTTCGGAGCTAAAACAAGCGTTTTACGGTCTTCCTGTGGCTCTTTTTTTGTAATCCACACATCCACAGCATGTTCCGCCTGTGCTTCGTTCCACGAAATCAGCTTTACTTCCTTTGGCGGCTGTAATTCTGCCATCTCCTCCGGGGACATGCATGCCGGGTCTACCGCCATCACAATGATTTCGCCCTGTAACAGTTTTCCAGACACATGCCGGATCGCTTCGGGGTTACACACCCGCAGGCCATTTTTTCTTGCAAACACATCAACGGCAAAAAGCCCATTCACGTCTGTTGCCGTCGTCACAACCGCAGCGGAATGCAATGATTCTGCGATCTGCTGCGCCAGTTCATTGGCACCACCCAGATGTCCGGACAACACCGGAATCACAAACTGTCCGGCCTCATCCAGCACCAGTACCGGACTGTCCACGGTTTTGTGGCGGATCAAAGGTGCGATGGCCCGTACGGCAATCCCGAGAGCTCCAATGAAAATCACGGGAAACTGTTGTGCAAAAGCCTCCTCCAGAAAATCCGGAAGTGACCGGTTTCCTCTTTCTCTTATCTGTATCTTTGAAACCGCAGGGTGACCACCGTAACGGCTCTGCCAAAATCCATACGAAACAGAAAGTGAAAGTTCTGTAATTCGTGCCGCAAGCTCTCTTCCACGTTCCGAAAACCAGGTCATATACAGGATCATTCCGGTAACTCCTTTCCCGCATGGATGTTACACATTACTCCCTCATTTTCTACAGTGTTTTGGGTTTTTGCCTTGCGGAATTCAGTTGTAAAATCCGGCGCGTAGAGTCTGGAGCGCGTATAATGCTGATTTGATATTACATCTCCGACCAGCACCAGAGCGGTTTTGGTAATATTATGTTTCTTTGCCACCGCCACCAGCTCCTGCACAGTACAGATATATGCTTCCTCGTCCGGCCAGGTTGCCTTGTACACCAGTGCCGCAGGTGTATCCGGCTCATATCCGCCATTTACAAGGCGCCGTGATAATTCCTCCAGCATTCCGGTACTCAGATAAATTGCCATGGAAGCATGGTGTGCGGCAAAACTCTCAATACTCTCCTTTTCCGGTACCGCCGTCCTTCCGGCCATCCGGGTGATGATCAGTGACTGTGACACATCCGGAAGGGTATATTCCAGATTCAGCGATGCCGCTGCTCCAAAACAGGCACTCACACCCGGACAACTCTCATACGCAATCCCCTTCTGATCGAGAATATCCATCTGTTCCCGCACCGCTCCGTATATACTGGGTTCTCCCGTATGAAGTCGAATCGTGATTAAATTATTTTTTTCTGCCTGTTCCATCACCGAAATAACCTCTTCAAGTGTCATTTTGGCGCTGTTATGAATCTCACAGCCCTCTTTTGCATAATCGAGAAGCTGTGGATTGACCAGCGAACCGGCATAGATGATGACATCTGCTTTCTGCAGCAGACGCATTCCCCGCACAGTAATCAGATCCGGTGCTCCGCTTCCTGCTCCGACAAAATAAATCATAGCAACCTCCTGAGTAATTCTTCTGCTTTTGCAGTCATCCCAAGCAGCCCGTAGGTATTGGAATAGACAATACACTCGATCTGTAACCGACCGGCCGCACGTTTTTTCAGATAGAAATCAATTTTTTCCATGATATCTTCCATAACCTCTTCTTTTTCACCTTCGGCATCAATAAACGCAAGTGCTTCCTCGGTTGTGACGCAATCTAAAATCTTCTTTAAACATTCTAAAGATACATTTTCACGGATGCCGGCTGCCGCTAAAAGTTCCATCCGACAATCTCCCTCATGGGAATGGGTGTTCATAATGCCTCCCGCCACCTTAATCAGTTTTCCAATATGTCCGGTCAGAAGCATTGCACAAAATCCCAGTTCCGCCGCCATATCGATCGTCTCACCGATAAAATTACTGCATTTCACACTGCGATCAAGATCATATCCATAGGTCTGCTGCATGAAATCCAGTCCATAATTTCCCGGTGAAACTGCCGCAATGGTCTGCCCTTCTGCACGCTGCTGGCGGAGTTCCACACAGATGGTCTCCTTAAGTGCCTGACTGCTCATCGGTTCCACAATTCCTGTCGTCCCCAGTATTGAGATTCCCCCGACAATCCCCAGTCTTGGATTAAACGTACGCTCTGCAAGTGCTTCCCCATCCGGCACAGAAATCAGAATATGCAGTGTTCCGTGAAAATCACAAATCCGGCACACTTCCTGCACTTCCCGGGTGATCATTTCCCGCGGCACATGATTGATTGCGGCATTGCCTACGGGCTGATCCAGTCCGGGTCTCGTCACACGGCCCACACCCTTTCCTCCGTCAATCTGCAGAAGTTCTTTTTCTCCATCCCCACGGTTGTCCGCGGTGACCGTGGCACAGATTTTACTTCCGCTGGTCACATCCGGATCATCGCCGCCATCCTTGACCACAGCGCAGGAAACCTGAGATTCCCCGCGCACGATATCCGTCACTTCCGCGGTGTATGGAATTCCTTTTGGGGTCTCAATCGTTATACAGTTTTTTATTTTTCCCGTCAGAAGCATATATGCCGCAGCCTTTGCAGCAGCGGCAGCACAGCTGCCGGTTGTAAATCCGTACCTCACACCAGATACGCCTCCTTCTTTCCTTTATACCGGCCGGATCTGATATAACAGTGCGTTTACGATTGCTGCCGCTACATTGCTGCCGCCTTTTCTACCGCGGTTGACAATATGTGGCACATCTGTTTTTAAAATCAGTTCTTTTGCCGCCTCTACATTTACAAATCCCACCGGAACTCCAATAATAAATGCAGGACGCCAATCACTTTTCTGCATCAGTTCATAGAGCGAAATCAATGCCGTCGGCGCATTTCCCACGGCAAAAATTACAGGTTTGTCAATATTTGCTGCATGTTCCATGCTGACCGTCGCACGTGTCACCTGCCGCGCCTTTGCCTCCCGCGCCACATCCTCATCTGCCATAAAACAATGCACCGTTCCTCCAAATTCCCCTAACCGTTTTTTGTTGATGCCTGCAAGCGCCATATTGGTATCCGTGACAATGTCAGCGCCACCTGCAATCAGTTCTTTGGCAATCTGCACGGCATGGGGAGAATACGTCATCGTCTTTGCATAATCAAAATCCGCACTTGTATGGATCACGCGCTTTGTCACCGGCTCCTGTTCCGGCGGAAGCACGATACCACGCTCCTTTAGTTCTTCCCCTATGATGGCAAAACTTCGTTTTTCAATCTCTCCCGGAAGAACATATTCAATGTTTTCCATAACGTTTTTCTTCCCCTTTCTTCTTTATATCCAGCAATGCCTCAATCAGTTGTACATTTTCCGGATGACCTTTTACGGCAATTCTGTAAAAGTCCTGTCCCAGTCCTGTATAGTTTGCGCAGTTTCGGATCAGAATTCCTCTTTCCAGCAATAATCTGTACAGTGGAATTTGTGTTTTTAGTAACAAAAAATCAGCTTCCGAAGGAAAAATTGTCATCTGATTTCCAAATATTTTTGTTAACTCGTGTTTTAAAAATTCTTTTTCTTCCTGAATCAGCTCAATCGTATCCTTCAGATACTTTCTACGACTCCAACCTGGAAGAGAATCATTCAGAATGTCCATGCCGATCCGCTGCGCAACCACAGATACATTCCACTCCGGCAGCTGATGCGCAATTTTTTCACAGATATCTTTCTGCGCCAGCAGATACCCCAGCCGGATTCCCGGAATCGCATAGATCTTTGTATATGCCCGCACGACAATCAGATGCGGATATTTCCGGATCCAGGAAACATATCCTTCCGTCCCCGTGAATGCAATGAAACATTCGTCCAGCACCACAGTGATGCGTCTCTTTTCACACACGTCAAGAAGCGTCTCCAAAAGAGACGCTTCCATTTTGTTCCCCACCGGATTCGCGGGGTTCGCCAAAAATAATAAACCGATTCCATCCAGCTGCCTGCACAATGACTCCATCTGTGCCATATCCATGGCAAAATTATTTTCTTCCCGCAACGGAATACTGCATATCTCGGCTCCCACTGTCTGAGCCGCCCAGGCATATCCCGAAAAAGAAGGAGCCAAAATGCCCACCCGCTTCGGGCGCAGTGCATGCACAATCGCAACAAATAATTCGGATGCTCCGTTGCCACACGCTACTTCTTCTGCTGAAAAACCATAAAGTGCTGCAAGCCGTTCCCGCAACAGCACATTGTCATACTGTGGATAACGGTTGCTGTGAACAGCCGCTTCCGCCATCCGTTTCTGCAATATCTCCGGCAGCGGCAGCGGATTGGTATTTACAGAAAAATCATATGTGATCTGATTTTGATAAATATCCCCACCGTGTGCGGCCACTGTCATGCTGCGTGTTCTCCTTCTTTCATGTTTTCCCGTATCTGCATTACTGCTTTTCTTCCTATTTTACTACAGGAATTCTTTGATTCCAAGGGAAAATCACACAAACCATTTTTATTGTAGATCTCCAGCCAGCTCCTGCATCAGATGATGTACCGTAGTGATCTCATGAATCCGCCCCGTATTCGCCCCACAGAATACCAGACCGTTTTCCACATCCCCGCGCACGGCATCGATCAATGCTTTCGTAATACAGTAAGGAACTTTCTGCGGACTGCATTTTTCCAGACAGTTGTAACATTTACTGACTGGCAGCTTTGCGCGCTTTACACGGTCGATAAACTTATTGCGCAATGCACGTCCCGGCATACCGACCGGGCTTTGGATAATCTCAATATTTTCCTCACTGGCGTGAATATACGCCTCCTTGTATGCCTCCGATGCATCACATTCTTCGGTTGCGACAAAGCGGCTGGCAATCTGCACACCATCCGCGCCGAGATCCAGCGCATGCGAAATATCTTTCTGATCAAATATCCCGCCGGCCACAATGACCGGAATATTTTTCTGATACCGCTGTTCGTATTCCTTTTTGCAGTCGATAATCTGCCGGATCTCTCCGTCAAAATTAATGGCATCCATATGTGCCAGCTGTTCATTGGAAAACCCCAGATGCCCGCCGGCTTTCGGTCCCTCCACTACAATAAAGTCCGCCGTGCGGTCATAGCGGTGCGCCCACATCTTCAATATCAGCTGGGTTGCACGCTTCGAGGATACAATCGGAGCTATCTTTGTCCGGCAGGTTCTACTGACAAGCTCCGGCAGATTCATGGGAAGCCCGGCTCCACTGATAATCACATCTGCCCCTGCCGCAACTGCTGCCTGGACATGCTCTTTGTAATGCTTTAATGCAACCATAATATTGACACCCACAAGTCCGTTTCCACAGGCGAGCTCCTTTGCTTTCCGGATATGTTTTTTGATGGCTTTTAAGTTACAGCCTGCCTGATCATTCTCGAAGCCTTCTTCATCGTAGCCGATCTGCGCAGTAGAAATGATACCGACACCGCCCTCCTTTGCCACCGCTCCCGCCAGATGACTTCTGCTGATTCCTACCCCCATGCCACCCTGGATAATCGGAATTTTTGCAATCAGATCCCCAATCTGCAGTTGTTTCAACTTTGATGTATATGTGCTTATCATGCACGTTTCCTCCATATTTCAAAATTGTTTGACTATCAAACAATTTTCAGTATATGGCAATGTGGTTTCTTTGTCAACATGTATTTGTTTTCATTTCTTTTATACGTAGTTTTATTTACTACTTCCATATCTGATATTTCTTCTAAATGCAAAAACCGTGGGTTTCCGATTTCACTGAAATCCTGAAAACCCACGGTATCTGGCATGTCGTCTTATCCTTTGACAGCCCCCACAATTCCGTTTGCAAAACTTTTCTGCAGAACAAGGAAGAGGATGCCCGTCGGAAGAGAACAGATGAGTACTTCCGCGGTTTCCCCGGTCATTGCATGATCCGGATGCCAGCCGGGAATCCGCGCTGCCGCTTTTTGAAGCACGCCAAGAAGCTCATGCGGTGTGAGGGTTGGCTTTAAGATATAATCCACCACCCCCTGCATGAGCGTCTGCTTTACATATTCAAAATTATCGTATCCACTGAGAATGATCATCTGGATGTGCGGATAGCGGTGATGTACCGCCACCGTAAAATCGACACCGTCCATCAGCGGCATTACAACGTCACTGATAACAATCTGTGGCTGAAGCTTTTCGATCTGATCCATGGCATCTTTGCCATTTGCAGCTTCCCCCATAGTAAATATCCCCCCAAAACGTCCTTATCCTCTATCGTGCATTTGCCGGCTCCACGTTGACCGACTTTCCTTTGATCTTTACATTTTTCATGGCTTTTAATACATCTTTTCCATACTCCTGCGGCACCTCGACAAATGTGTAATTATCATACATGTCAATTGCCCCCACAAGTTTGCCCGGAATCTTTGCCTCTCCGGCTACAGCCCCGAGAATATCTCCCGGGCGGATCCGCTGGCTCTTTCCGATGTTAATGAACAGACGTACCATCCCTTCCTCGGCTCCGGTATCTCCTGCTAATGCATCATCAAATTCGTGATCCTCCTTTGATAATTCCACTCCGCCGATTGCCTGTTTTAAAAACGCAGCTGCAATATCCATCGCTGTATAATCAGAGTTGTTCACCTGCTGCTCTATCAGTTCGATCATATCGCGCAGATCTCCGTCCTCGATAATCTGTCCGATGCCGTCAAGAATCTTATCCGCCTTGATCGCTGCCACATCATCCGAAGATGGGATTGGCTGCGCCTTGATCTTTGTCTTGCAATAGCGCTGGATCTCTTTGAGTTTGTATACTTCCTTGCCCTTAACGAAATTAAACGCTTTTCCGGTACGGCCGGCGCGTCCGGTTCTTCCGATCCGGTGCACATAATATTCATTGTCCTGTGGCAGGTCATAGTTGAATACCGCTTCAACATCATCCACATCAATTCCACGCGCTGCGACATCGGTTGCAATCAGGATATCTGTTTTCCCATTTCGGAATTTTTTCATCACTCGGTCACGCTGCACCTGTTTCATATCGCCATGAATTCCCTCGGCTGCATAGCCGCGTCCCTGTAACTCCGATGCCAGTTCATCCACCATACGCTTGGTATTACAAAATACCAGTGAAAGCTTCGGATTATAGTAATCCAGCAGACGTGTCAGCACTTCCATCTTATCATTTCTGCGCACATCATAGTAATACTGGTCAATATTCGGAACCGTCAGTTCTTTCTTCGTCACCTTGATCGTAGTCGCATCATGCTGGAATTTTCTTGTGATTTCCAGAATCGGCTTTGGCATAGTTGCCGAAAAAAGTACGGTCTGCCGGTCTTCATCCGGGATATAGGATAAAATTGTTTCTATATCCTCGCGGAATCCCATATTAAGCATCTCATCCGCTTCATCCAGCACGATCGTGTTAATATAATCACAGCGAATGGTTTTGCGGCGCAGATGATCCATCACACGCCCCGGTGTTCCGATGATGATGGTTGCCCCACCTTTTAATGCCTTGATCTGACGGGAAATATCCTGCCCTCCATAAATGGGAAGCACTTTGATCCCATGCATATATTTTGCAAGTTTCCGGATTTCTTCCGCGCTCTGGATGGCCAGTTCTCTTGTCGGAGAAAGTACGATTGCCTGCGTTTTTTTATTATTTGGGTCCACTTTCATCAAAAGAGGGATTCCGAAAGAAGCTGTCTTTCCGGTTCCGGTCTGTGCCTGACCAATCACATCTACCCCACTCATCACAACCGGAATCGCCTGTGACTGGATAGGTGTTGCCTCTTCAAATCCCATCTCTTTGATTGCCCGCAGAAGCTGCGGATATAACCCTAATTCTTCAAATTTAACTGTTTCCATTTTCATCCTTTTCTTTTTGCCAGGTTTCGACTGCCATGCCGTTACAATGCGGTTCCCATGGTCACGTCTTCAGTTTCATCAAGCCCCCCTACACAATAATTGTTCCGGCTGAATTTCTTCACCCGGTAAAGCATATTATCTGCTGCATGCAAAAAATCCCAGCTGCGGTTTCCCTTGCGCGGGATTCCCCAACAGATTCCCTGCGAAATCGTCACTACCGGAAGTGCCTTGGAAAACCGGTGTTCCATTTCTAATGCAAGTACACGTCTGCGCAACTCTTCTGCAAAGGAAACAGCCTGTTCCCGTGTCACATTCGCATAGATAATGACAAACTCATCCCCTCCATACCGTGCACAGAATCCTTCCGCTTCCTCCACCAGATTACGGATCGTATTTGCGATACTTACCAGACACCGGTCTCCTTCCTGATGTCCGTAATTATCATTATATTCCTTAAAATAATCAATATCGAGTATTTCCATCGCAACCGGAATATCATTCTCCTGCGAATAGGCAAACACCTCTTCTGCATAATCATTCAGACGGAACCTGTTTGCCATACGCGTCAACGGATCCTGCTCGGAACGCTCCTGTAATACAAGATTCTTTCGTTCCGCCTTCATTCTGGCTTTGCGCATATTTTCCAGATTTTTGCGCAACGTAATCATACTCGAAAGCATGTTGCGCGTCACTACTTCATTCCGTTCAGACAATTCATAGTAAAGCCCTGCCGCCTGCAGATATTCCGCATTCTGGTTATGCTTCCGGTAAAATTTCATCTTCAGGGACAGAACTTTCAGCTGCAGATTAATGATCTTAAAATTCACCACCTGTGGTTCGATTACTTCAATGATACGCCAGAACGATTCATCCTGGTCCGTTTCCAGCAACACCAGACAACAACGGTAATAATCCGAAAAAAAGTCCAGTACCGTCAGATTATCCGGAAGATTCTGATGGATCATCTGAATACTCTCATTCCGCTTCTGTACATCTCCCATCTTGTGATAATAAATTACATCCACGATGTCGATAAACAGCCGCTCTGTAAGGGCAACCTGTTCCCAGCCATCTTTATGCAGATACTCCAGATATGGTTTTGCTTCCTCCAGACGATCCTGCAGGATCAGACATTCTGCCATATTTCCATAAAAAGCATACATATAAAAATTATACTTTTCATCCTTCTGTTTTGTCTGCAAAATCTGATAAGCTTCTAAAAAAGAATTCTCGGAATCTGCATAATGCCCACACTCCAGATACAATAACCCAATATTGATCAGAATCATAATCTTTTGCATTGGAAGATCATATGTATCACTGTCCTTAAGACCATTCATATAATAGTCAAGCGCAAGCGATGGATTTCCTCTGCTCATGGATGCGATTCCCAGAAAATTGTAACAACGCACCACAAGTTCCCATTCCTCTGCACGGTCCAGATACGTCAGTGCCTCTGTCATCATATGGAAAAAATGTGCTCCGTCATTTAATTCATAATAGATTTCCCCACCATAAAAGAAACCGAATCCCATCAGCTTTGGATCATCTGTTTCCCGTCCATACGCTATAATATCCCGACAGCATTCCAACACCACGTCCGCATTGGTTTCCCGATTTTCCAGAACTGTATGAATCCACTGTTGTACGGTTGTATTGTACTGGTTAAATTCCATATTTTATCCCTCTTAAGCTGAGATACCTCTTGATTATGTACGGTTTTTTCGCATAAAGCTCCAAAACCGTTTACATTTTATTGTATTAGAAAAAACTATGAATGTCAATCCAGCGTATCCATCGCCATCTGCGGAAGATATTCTTTCGGATCCACAGCTTTTCCATCTTTTTTCAGCTGAAAATAGACGTTACTGCCTTCGGTTGTATAATATTTTGTCGGCTCACTGACATATCCCAGCACCTGACCAGCTTCCGGCGTATCCCCTTTTGCAAAATTCAGTTCCTTTAACTGTCCGTAAACCGCAGCATATCCGTCACCGAGATCCTGTATCACTGTACATCCTGTTTCTTCATTCTCTTGAATATCCGTTATTTTTCCCTTTGCCATTGCAAACACTTTGTCATTGACCTTGCCACCGATTACCATGGCAGGATTGCAGCGATACTGCTCTAACGTTGGAAAATAAATGGTGGAATCCATGCTGTAATCCAACAGGACATCTCCCTCAATTGGCCAGACCGCAGAACTCTTATCAAAATGCAGTGTTACCGCGGCTGCTGTCTCTGCTGTTTTTTCTTCGTCCTGTTTCTTTCCCTGCTCCTGCTGCGTTTCTTCCTGCTCCATCTTTTCCTGTTCTGCAAGCTTTAACGCCTGTTCTTCTGCTTTTTTTGTCGCATCTTCCACACTTGTTTCCGGTTTCACCTCATAGGAAGCCGGTGCCTCCTGCTGGGTCTGTGCCGCAATTTCCTGTTCTGCTTCCCTGCGTTCTTTTCCTTTATCCGTGGCATATACACTGACAAATCCAATCACTCCCGCTACCAGACATGCGACAGTGGCTATATACTGTTGTTTTCTCATTTGGCTTACCTCCATCATCATTTCGTTTTATGGTCTTTGATGATAGTATGGACTGCCCACGCTGTTTTTATACAGCACTCCTGTGATCATAAATAATATTGGAGAGCTGTGCAAACTGCTCTAAAGAAAGTGCCTCTCCACGAATATTAACCGGTACGCCAAGTTTCTCAATACATGCCTGCAGTTCTTCTTTCGGAAGACCGAATGCACCATAATTGGCAAGCCCGTTTGCCAGTGTTTTCCTGCGCTGATTGAACGATGCCCGGATCACCTGAAACAGCAGTTTTTCACTTTTTACGGTAACCGGCGGCTCACTATGACGTGTCAGACGGATCACGGCACTGCCGACTTTCGGCTGCGGCATAAAACAGCTTGGCGGAACATTGACTACGATTTCCGGTTTTGCGTAATATTGCACCGCCAGGGAAAGTGCGCCATATTCCTTGCTTCCCGGTCCTTCCTGCATACGATCCGCTACTTCTTTCTGTACCATGATCGTGATACTGTCGATCGGCACATGGCTTTCAAACAATCCCATGATGATCGGAGTCGTAATGTAATACGGAAGATTTGCAACGACCTTGATCGGTTTCCCGTTATTTTTTTCTTCCGCAAGTTTTGAAATATTTACTTTTAAAATATCTTCATTCAATACATCCACATTATTATATTCCGCAAGCGTATCTTTTAGAATCGGAATCAGATTGGTATCTATTTCCACTGCCACTACCGCGCGTGCCGCCTCACAGAGATATTGTGTCATGGTTCCGATTCCCGGACCGATTTCCAGCACAAAATCATCCTTTGTGATCTGCGCAGCTTCTATAATTTCCTCTAAAATTCCTGTATCAATCAAAAAATTCTGTCCAAATTTTTTCTGAAAATTAAACTGGTATTTCTGCAATACTGCAATAGTATTCTTAGGATTTCCTAATGTAGCCATGTTATTCCTCTCTTTCTATAATCGAAAAAGAGCTGCCTCCGTGGTTTAAGAGACAGCTCTTCGTTTCGTTTTATTATGTGATTAGCCCTGAGAGATTGCTCCAGTTGGGCAAACACCAGCACATGTACCACAATCAACACAACTATTTGCATCGATCTCGTACTGAGAAGCACCTGCAGAGATTGCTCCTACAGGACACTCGCCTGCACATGTACCACAGCTAACGCATGAATCAGAAATAACGTATGCCATAATAAAATCCTCCTTATGAATAATGATCATTATTGCCTTATTGGCTTAATGGTATTCTAGTACAAACCCGTCCAAAGCGCAAGCATTTCGGCAAATGTATTTAATTTGATGCATGATCATAAGAAAAATTTTATCGTTCCAGATTTGCAAACTTCGTGTATTCCGGCAGCCATGCGAGGTTCACCGTACCGATCGGACCATTACGCTGTTTGGCGATAATGATTTCTGAAATTCCTTTCAGTTCAGTATCCTTGTTATAATAATCATCACGATAAATAAACATCACGACATCGGCATCCTGCTCGATCGCTCCGGATTCTCGCAGATCGGAGAGCATCGGACGATGATCCGGTCTCTGCTCTACTGCACGGGAAAGCTGGGACAAAGCAAGCACCGGTACATTCAGTTCACGGGCAAGTGCTTTCAGGGAACGGGAGATGTCCGAAATCTCCTGCTGCCGGCTGTCTGTACTCCTGCCGGACCCAGACATCAACTGCAGATAGTCAATGATGATAAGTTTCAGATCATGCTCCAGCTTATATTTACGGCATTTACTGCGCATCTCGGAAATACTGATTCCTGGCGTATCATCAATGATCAGTTCGGAATCCCCTATGATTCCGGCTCCTTCGACGAGTTTCGCCCAGTCAGCATCCGACAGATTACCGGTACGAAGTGCCTGTGCATCTACACGGGATTCCAGGGAGAACAGTCGGTTTACCAGCTGCTCCTTCGACATTTCCAATGAAAATATCGCCGTGCACATGTTTTCATGAAATGCCACATACTGTGCAATGTTTAAAACAAACGCTGTCTTTCCCATAGACGGACGGGCTGCAATCAATACCAGATCCGATGGCTGTAATCCCGCTGTCCGGTAATCCAAATCAATAAACCCTGTCGGTATTCCCGTAACATTTCCGTCCTGCTGTGACGCTTTTTCAATCTTTTCCAGTGCGTTCATGACAACCTGACGAATCGGCACATAGTCTCCACCGGTACGGCTTGACAACAATGCAAAAATATCATGTTCGGTCTTATCCAGAACACTTTCGAGCGATTCTTTGCCCGCATAGCACTCATTCTCTATCTCTTCCGTGACCCGGATGAGTTTCCGCTTCATGGAATTTTCTTTTACAATATTACAATAATATTTGACATTCGCGGATGTCGGAACCGCACGCACCAATTCTCCAACGAATTCCAGACTGGAGACTTCCTGTGGTACATCCTTTTCCTTGAGTTTATTCTGCAGTGTAACCAGATCCACCGGCTGTCCGCTGCTGTACAATTCGATCATCGCATCAAAGAGAATTCCATACTGCTTGTGATAAAAATCTTCCTGCAGAAGGATCTCCATGGCTGTGACAATGGCATCCTGATCCATGATCATGGAACCAATGACCGACTGCTCGGCTTCCAGACTGTTCGGCATCACCCGCTTGATCAGCGTTTCTTCCAAGCGAACTTCCTCCTATTCCTCAACAACCTGAACACGCAGTGTTGCGGTTACCTTTGGATGAAGCTTCACCGGAATCTCATAAGTTCCAAGAGCCTTGATGGATTCGCCCAGCTGCATCTTCTTTTTATCCAGATCCAGCCCTGCCTGCTCTTTTGCAGCCTGTGCAATTTCCTTGGTGGAAACAGACCCGAAAATACGTCCACCCTCACCGGATTTGATCTTTACAACAACTTTCTTTGTTCCGATCTCTTCCGCCAGTTCCTTTGCGTGCTCTAAATTTTCAGCTGCCACTTTGTCTGCATGCTGATTCTGCAATTTGAGGTCATTCAGATTCTTTGTCGTTGCCTCTACTCCAAGTTTCTTCGGCAGAATTGCATTGCGTGCATAACCGTCACTCACATTTACGATTTCGCCCTTTTTCCCAAGAGCTTTCACATCCTGTAATAAAATTACTTTCATTCCTGTATATCTCCTTCTTCAAGCATTTCATCAATGGTCCGCATAATGGCATGTTTTGCCTCGGAAATCGTACATCCCGTCAACTGTGCACCAGCCACATTCAAATGACCGCCGCCACCCATTCGTTCCATGATTAACTGTACATTGATCTCATCAATGGAACGCGAACTGATGTATATTTTTCCTGCGTACTCTGTCAGCACAAAAGATGCCTTGATTCCTATAATATTGAGCAGCTCATTTGCTGCCTGCGCGCCGACAATCGTCGGACTTTCCACGTCCTCACTCGGACAGACAGAAATTGCAAATGCACCGCGGTATACTTCCGCATGACGCACTGCCTCCGCACGGGCTTTATAGCATGCCATATCATTTCGCAGCATTTTACGCACACGGGTCACTTCTGCCCGGAGCGTCTGAGATATGCTGCCGCCTCAAATGTACGGACACCTGTTTTGGTCATAAAGTTATTGGTATCAATCAAAATACCTGCATAAATGCAGTCTGCCTCTGCCGGAGAAAGCTTGAATCCCTCCTGGAAGTACTGTAAAACTTCTGCTACCATCTCACAGGCAGAAGACGCATACGGCTCAATATAGGACAGAAGCGGATTTTCAATCACTTCGCTGCCCTGACGGTGATGATCAAACACAACGATCGTATCTGTGCGCGTGAGCAGTTCCGGGCACTCCGTATAACTTGGCCGATTGGTATCTACCACCATAACCAGGGAATTGCGGCTTACTTCCTCGATTGCAATCTCACTGTTGATAAACATGTCTTCCGGATAGCCTTTTTCCGGAGTAAAACATTCCATAAGCGGCCGGATGGAAGTTGTTGGCTCATTGATCACGATCTGTGCCTTTTTTCCAAGCACACGGGCTGCACAGAAAATTCCAATCCCTGCACCAAGGGAATCGACATCTGTCAGGCTGTGTCCCATGATAATCACATTCTCACGGCTTTCATAATTCATGCACCGTAGTCCCTGTGTGCCTTGACCCTCGCTTTTACACGGGTGTTGCGCTCCACCTGTTTTGCCTTGCCGCCAAAATATGCAATATCCTCACCATTTTTGACAACGACCTGATCGCCGCCCCGTCCGAGTGCCAGATCAATTGCCGCACGTGCCTGCTCATAGTTCTCGTTGTAAGAAGTCCCCTTGATCCCGACACCGATACTCAGCGTGACCGCCATCTCATTGCCCACTTTGACCGTCTTGACATCTTCAAGTACACTGAACCGGTCGTCCATAAGCTTCTGTAAATATTTATACTTAAATACCACAAAATACTTGTCTTTTTCAATTTTGCGGACAAGCGCATCCATCTTTGAAAAATACTGGTTCACTTTCCTGTCGACAAGGGCAATCAGAAGTGATCGCTTCACATCCTCGATACTGTCAAGTGCCTCGTCATAGTTATCAATGTAAACAAGTGCCGATACCTGTTTCTGATCCAGATTCTCCTGTCTGCAGTGCTGCAGTTCCGTCTCATCAAACAGATACAATGCCGTCAGGAATTCATCGGAACCTTTCACATCAATTTCTTTACTCTCCTCCATGATATCGTCAAAATAATACGATTCAGGGAAATCCGGAAAATGCGCTCTTTTTTTCAATTGTTATATCCTGTGCATCCTCATGTTCTGAAGAACTCAC
>ENA-OQKX01000013-OQKX01000013.1-human-gut-metagenome-genome-assembly--contig:-NODE-13-length-30612-cov-3.684369_pt1 | contig 30612 bp, 26 predicted proteins | sample MGYA00242654_ERZ504810 | MGnify/ENA primary metagenome ERZ504810 (study PRJEB26092, sample SAMD00036378) | human gut metagenome | host: Homo sapiens | study: EMG produced TPA metagenomics assembly of... | reverse complement strand
TCTCCTTCTACTGCTGTCAGAAGGAACTTTTACAATAACACTGATGTATGAAAGAGTAAATATCTACTGTGCAGGACTAAATTCTACCGCCCTGTAGGGCAGTGGAATTTAAAATTTCATTTTAGGGATATAAAACAACATTCACAGTAGATTGACTTTTAGCATACGATAGTGTATATTTAAATTACAAAGAGAAGATACTACAGTCGGAACGGAGACTTAAAACCCGTTTCCAGTGGTCGGGATGAAGACCTAAAACTCATTCCCATTACAGAGTAAACTGCTAAAAATCAAAGGCGGATGGCTTCGGTCATCCGTCTTTCTTTAACCAAGGAGATAAAATGGCAGAGGAAAGTTTTAAGGAACGTGCCCGACAGGAAATGATAAAAGCTGCAAAACAGTATAAGGACATCTATGTTGATTATGAGTATCTAATTTGCTCGGTAACATTTGAGAAAAATGATTATTATATAATTGCTGCAGAGGAAGATAATTTTCAGCATTTAACAGGTGTGCAGTCCAAGATAGATGCTAAGACATTTTTCCGCAAATGTTATGATGGAACGCTTGCGGAAGTGGACTTTGATTTTGCAAAAGCAGGACACAATGAGAAGTCGGCAAAAGGTACAGTAAGAAGAAAAATACAGGTTTTGCCGGATATGATGACACTAATGAAATCGGATGTTCAAGTAGAAGAAGGCTTTCGGAAAAATCGGGTAGTGTGTTCGCTGGCAACAGCGGATGGAAACTGCACATTAGGTTTTTCAGAATCAAAGAAAGCACGTCCGAAGTCCCTGATAAAAGGAAATGAATTGAAGAATCCGGGGACTGTAGATTTGATTCTAAGAAAAACAACTGGAAGTTTATTCTTTGATGAAATTATTGTTGGAGATACAGCAATGCTTAAGCAGTTCAGAGAAAAAATTGAGGATATTGTGTCAGCAAAGTTGTTTGAAGATGTAACAGGAGAATAAGACATATGAATGATGAAGATCATGTTTTGTTAAGTGAAAAATTAGAAGATCAGCTTAAGGCTGTAGAGTGGGCGCATGAACAGAAGAAAATTCTTGATGACAAAAGCAGACGTATCGCAGATGCACTCATGGAAAAAATGATACCTTTGATAATGAAGAATAGTGTACAGAAATAGCGTGGGTACAATTTGGGTACACCAGAAATGCAACTATATAAATAACATACAAAACCGTATCAAAATGATATGGTTTTGCAATATAATAACAGCAGATTTATGTGAAAAATTGAACCCGAAAAAGAGTTTGAATAACGGATTAAAATGCCGAAAGCCTGTATTTATGCGGGTTTCCGGCATTTGTTTTATCAAAAGGCTCTAGTTTGGCTCTATTTGTGGGAACAATAAATGATAAATGGAAGAAATTTAATAAGGAGCATTATATGACCAAAGTGAATTTTTATGATAGCATTGATGATTCAATGCTAAAGTTTGCAGTTATTATTGCAAAACATAATGGAAAATGGGTATTCTGTAAGCATAGAGAAAGAAGTACATGGGAAGTGCCAGGAGGACATAGAGAACAAGGTGAGGATATTCTTGAAACAGCAAAGAGAGAATTGTATGAGGAAACAGGAGCCATTAATTTTGAGATAAATCCGATATGTATTTATTCTGTGACGGTGTCAGACAACTTTAAGGGGAAAGAAACCTTTGGAAAGTTATTTTTCGCGGAGATACATACGTTTGAAAAAGATTTACATAGTGAGATAGAGAAAATAGCAATTATGAATGAACTACCGCTTAATTGGACATATCCGGAAATTCAACCAAGACTGATGGAAGAAGCGAGACAAAGAGGATTTTTGCCTAAGAAGGATGAAATAAAATGGTTATTTTTTGATGTTGGTTCGACGCTGGTTGATGAAAGTAGCGTTTATGAAGATAGGATGAAAAAAATAGCTGAATTATCTGGTATAACTCCGCAACAAATTTATGAACATGCGATATCATTGTACAGGAGAAATAAAAAAGGTGATTTAGAGATAGCAAAACAATTGAGGATAGAACTACCTAAATGGGAATCACAATATGAAAAGCTGTATACAGATTCAGAAGATTGCCTGAAAAGGTTAAGCAGAAATTATGAAATTGGTATAATCGCAAACCAACCATTAGGAACTTCTGAAAGATTAGAAAATCTCGGAGTGCGAAAATATATTGATTTAGTCATTGCATCAGCAGAAGAAGGTGTTTCAAAACCGGACAGACGTATATTTGAAATTGCTTTGGAAAGAAGTGGCTGTAAGCCGGAAAATGCTGTAATGATTGGTGACCGCATTGATAATGATATTGTACCAGCAAAACAGTTAGGAATGAAAACGATATGGATAAAACAGGGATTTGGAAGTTTGTGGACTGTAATGGACGAGAGTGAAAAAGCCGATATTGAAGTTAATAACTTATCTGACATTTTGAATTATCTATAGGAGGGAAACACTGCAGAAAAGCCTTTGTTGCCAGCAGACCCAACAGTGTATTTTGCAGTGGTAAATGTAAAAACCGATATAATGTGTATAAGAGCCGTGCTAAGGATAAAGACAACATTAACTAATTCACCTGCTATAAGAAAGAAGGCTGATTATGAATATAGATATTACAAAGCAAATGGAAATGGTACTGTACAGAACCGAAGATGACAATGTAACAGTCAGTGCCTTAATAAAAGATGAAACGATATGGCTGACACAAAAAGCCATGGCTGAATTGTTTGGTATTGACAAGTCGGGCATCAGTCGCCATTTAGCAAAGATTTTTGAATCCGGTGAGTTGGATGAGGGAGTGGTTGTTGCAAAAATTGCAACAACCACTCAGCACGGAGCAATGCAGGATAAAACACAGACTATTCAGGCAACCAGATTCCGTATATGGGCAACCGGAATTTTGAAAGAATATATGATAAAGGGCTTTGCTATGGATGACGAACGCCTGAAACAGGGTAAAACAGCGGCAGAAATTGTGTATAATCAGGCTGACCACACCAAGGAAAATATGGGCTTGACCACATGGGAAAATGCTCCCGATGGTCGTATTCTCAAATCTGATACTCCGATTGCCAAAAACTATTTGGACGAAAAACAGATTCGCTAGTTGGAACGTGCTGTTACAGGATATTTTGATTACATAGAGGATTTGATTGAACGTGAAAATGTCTTTACAATGGAAGAATTTTCAAAAAGCGTGAACGAGTTCCTTGCGTTCCGCAGGTATGATATTTTAAAGGATAATGGGCGTATTTCCCATAAGCAGGCAGTGGAGAAAGCATATCAGGAATATGATATTTTTAACAAGACACAGCCGATAGAATCTGATTTTGATAAGATAGTAAAAGGATTGGAAAAGAAAGAATAATTACTTTTTTGGATTATGTGATTATGATACAATTACGGAAAATAGTGTTTTATGAATCTGATCAATCGAATTTTTTGTGTAAAGGAGAACTTTATGAAAAAGATATTAGTGACAGGCGGAACAACTTTTGTAAGTAAATATGTGGCAGAATATTTTGTGAATGTGGGTTATGAAGTTTTTGTACTTAACAGAAATTCTAAGCCACAAGTTCAGGGTGTAAAACTCATTGAAGGAGATAGGCATAATTTGGGTGGTGTATTAAAGGATACATTCTTTGATGTTGTAGCGGATATAACAGCCTATAATGATAACGATATAATTGATTTTGTTAGGGAATTGGGTTCTTTTGATCAGTATATTATGATTAGTTCAAGTGCTGTTTATCCTGAGTATGGTGTTCAGCCATTTCTGGAAGAATCAGAGAAATCCGAAAATAAATTTTGGGGTTCATATGGAACCGATAAAATAGCAGCTGAAAAGGCATTACTTGAAAGAGTGAAAGATGCATATATATTAAGACCGCCTTATTTATATGGACCAATGAATAACGTGTATAGAGAGGCTTTTGTATTTGATTGCGCCTTGGCGGACAGAAAATTCTATTTACCTAAAGATGGCAGTATGAAATTACAATTCTTTCATGTAAAAGATTTATGCAGGTTGATGGAGGTAATAATTAAAGACAAGCCACAAGAGCGTATTTTAAATGTTGGTAATGTTGAAGCAGTTTCTATTAAAGATTGGGTCACAAAATGCTATGAAAGCTTAGGAAAAATACCGGATTTTGTAAATGTTTATGAAGATATTGAACAGCGAAATTATTTCAGTTTTTACAACTATGAGTACTATTTGGATGTATCGCGTCAAAACAAAATATACCCAGAAACCATATCATTAGAAGACGGATTGAGGGATAGTGTTAAATGGTATTTGGAACATAGCACAGAAGTTAATAAGAAACCTTATTTTAAATATATAAATGAAAATCTAGTGGAGGATTAATTTCAAAAGCATCAAAGATTATCAGCGATTAAAGAAAGATGAAGCAGATCGGTTAGCGATTGGATGGGATGTAAAGAGAGAACTTTCAAAAATAAACTATCGTATCCACACGGATGCAGTAAAAGAATTTTTGATAAGTTTCATTTGAAAATGGGGTTTGCGGAAGCAAATAGAATTATTTGTTTTACGAAAAGGTTAACAGATTTAGAGGAGTAGTATGTGATGGCGAAAAACTATGAATATAAAAAAGCAACCATAGCAGACATTGATGAACTTGTAAGGACTAGAATTATCGTCCTTCGTACTGCCAATAAACTATCGAATGATGTGGATATGTCATTGGTGGAAAAAGAATCCTATGAATATTATAAGAACGCATTAGAAACTGGTGAGCATATTGCATATCTGGTGTATGATAACGAAACCTTTATTGGCGCTGGTGGTGTCAGTTTTTATCAGGTTATGCCGACATATCATAATCCAACAGGTAAAAAGGCTTATATTATGAATATGTATACGGCACCGGCATATCGGAGACAGGGGATTGCATTTCATACATTAGATTTACTGGTAAAGGTTATAAGGAAACAGGGCGTATCACAGATTACTTTAGAGGCGACAGAGATGGGACGACCATTGTATGAAAAATATGGATTCGTAAAAATGGAAGATGAAATGGAGCTGATCAAATGACAAGAGTTTATTTCGTGCGTCACGCACAGCCGGAACACGAATGGGAAGAAGACAGGACAAGACCTTTGACGGAAGAGGGTAAGAAAGATTCTGCAATTGTGCTGGAATTTTTGAAGGACAAGAAAATAGATGCGTTTTATTGTAGTCCGTATAAACGTAGTATGGATACCATTGCAGAGGCAGCAGATTTTTTCACAAAAGAGATTATAACAGATGAGAGATTGAGGGAGCGCGAAAAAGGACCTGATGGAAACAATCACGGAATGTTCCAGAAACGATGGGCTGATCATAATTATCATGAAGAGGGTGGAGAGTCCATTGCTATGGTGCAAAATCGTAACATAGAGGCACTGAATGAGATTTTATCAGATAATACGGATAAAGATATTGTTATAGGAACCCATGGTACTGCCCTTAGTACGATATTGAATTTTTATGATAGTAATTTTGGCTGTGAAGATTTTCTGCGAATTATAGATTGGATGCCATATATTATCGAACTGGACTTTGAAAGCAGCTGTAACGAAATGAAATCTGAATGTCCAATCTACAGTTTTAAGTTGATTGCCAAACAGGAACATTGTTATATAGAGAAGGAATTTAAGGGGAAGCAGCATACGGATAAAAAATAATATTGTTTTATCTAAGGATTATTAGGCGGATGTTTGGAAAGCCTTTATGATGTATTGACCAATAGCAGATATGAAGATGAAAAGGAAGTTTGTGAAAGATATGATCTGTTTCCAAATAAGGAAGAGTGGATTGGGAAAATTTTATTTATAGAAACCTGCGAAGAAAAACCGACTCCTGAATTGTTTGAAAGAGAAGTGTTATTACTGAAAGAAAAGGGAGTATTCGACGTGGTAAATGGTGTATTAGTTGGAAAACCACAGGATGAAGCTTATTATCAGGAATATAAAGATATTCTTATTAGAGTGATAGACAATGAGAAACTTCCGATTGTTTATAATGTGAATTTCGGACATGCTATGCCACGATGTGCGTTACAGTATGGTGCTGTTGCAAAGGTAGATATGAAGCAGAAAAAGATTTATGTGAATAGGTAGGAGCGAATACTATGGCTGTGTCATATAACAAATTATGGAAATTATTAGTGGATAAAAAAATGAGCAAATCTGATTTGCGTAAAAAGGCAGAAATTGCTCCTAACACGATGACAAAATTACGTCGTGATGAAGAAGTAAGTCTTACAAAGGTTATTGATGTGGTATGTAAAATCATAGATGAAGTTTCATTTGCAGGGACTGATTCCGTTATGCATGGCACGATAGAAAAAATGGCAGAACACTGACAAAAAGTTATGGAAAATTTTCCTGATGAATTTATAAGTTCATCAAAGTAGTGAAACTCATGCAGGAATATGTTATACTAAAGGCAGACAAAGCTGGAGGATATATGGATGAGCACCTGCAAGGCACTGTTATCTAAAATTACAAATAAAAATGCTTTTTATGAGCAGGAGGATGTGACACAGAATATTTTTGCGTTCCGTGTGGTGGGAATCTGCATTTTATTCTATTCGTTTGTGATGATTCTGAACTGCCTGCATATTTTTATCGTGGATCAGGCGATTTTTATCAGAGGCTATGTGGTGGCATGTGTGCTGACGCTGATTTATGGATTGCTGCTTGTGAAGATGGGGCTTGAGCACCCATTTACCAAGTATCTCAGCGTTACGGCCATCGGGTTGATCGTCATGGCCGCGAGTGCATCCCTTACCTACCATATGATCATTATTATGATGATCCCGATTATCATTGCAAGTATGTATACTTCAAAGAGACTGTCGGTTTATGCCTTTATCTTTACAGTGGGTGGGATTACGATCAGTACTTATGTGGGCTATTATTTTGGGGTATGTGATGCAAACATGGCACTGCTGACGGTGACATCACTGGATCATTTGCAGAAGGATGGTGTGTTTTTGCTCAACAAAGTAAACGAAAATCCTGTGGTTACGCTGGCACTTTATTATGTGATGCCGAGATCGCTGATGGCGGTTGCATTTTATTATGTAAGTAACAGTGTAAACAGTATTGTGCGCAAGTCCATGGAAAATGCAATGCGTATGGTACAGGCGGCTTCCATGGATGATATGACGGGACTTTACAGCAAAAATAAACTGCTTGAAACAGTGGAACATATGGAGCCAAAAGAACGCCCGGTTGTGGTTATTTATTGGGATGTCAACCAGTTGAAATATGTAAACGATACGTTTGGTCATTTGTACGGAGACCAGCTGATTGCTAAAATTGCGGGATCCATTCGGGCAGCAGTGACGAGTGAGGAAACCAATGCTTACCGTTACGGTGGGGATGAATTTCTTATGATTATTCCGGATGGGACACAGGAGATTGCAGAAGATGTCATTGAAAAGTGGAGGCAGGTGATGAAGCCGATTCAGAAAAACAGTGAGATTCCGGTATCTGCCTCCGTGGGATATGCCGTGGGAAAATATGAAAATATAATGGAACTGATCGAGATCGCAGATCAGAGAATGTATAAGGACAAACAAATACGCCGCCAGTAGCGGCGTATTTTATGGCTCAGAGGGATAACAGAACCGGAAAGGGGTAGAGAAAATTTGAAAACAAACAAATATGAAATAGATATGTGCAATGGTTCGATCATGGATAAACTGATCTCGTTTGCACTCCCACTCATGCTGTCTGGAATTTTACAGCTGATGTTCAATGCGGTGGATATCATTGTTGTGGGGCATTTTACGGGAAAACAGGCACTGGCGGCAGTGGGATCGACCACGGCACTCATCAACGTGTTCACCAATCTGTTTATCGGAATTTCGCTGGGGGCTAACGTGCTTGCGGCACGTTTTTTTGCGTCCGGCAGGGAAAAAGAAATGTCAGACACGGTACATACCGCCATTCTGCTGGCACTGATCAGTGGAATTCTCATGGCTGGAATCGGGGTAATCAGTGCAAAAGGTGCGCTGCTTCTTATGGGAACGCCGGACAATGTCATTGCACAGTCAACCCTTTACATGCGGATTTATTTTCTGGGGATGCCGTTTTTTATGCTCTATAATTATGGGGCAGCGATTCTGCGTGCGGTGGGAGATACCAAGCGGCCGTTGTTGTTTCTGGTGATTTCCGGATGTGCCAATGCGCTGCTGGATCTGATTCTTGTGATCGGTTTTCATCTGGGGGTGGCAGGCGTAGCCACTGCGACGATTACGGCACAGATGATCTCCTGCATTCTGGTTTTGTTATGCCTGTACCGCACCGACAGCTGCTATCAGCTGCGCTTTTCGAAGCTGAAAATAAAAAAGGTTTATCTGCTGCAGATTTTTCAGGTGGGAATTCCTGCCGGGATTCAAAGTACGGTTATTAACTTTTCAAACGCGCTGCTGCAGTCTTCCGTGAATTCCTTCGGAGATACGGCGATGGCGGGGTATACAGCGGCAAATAATATTTTGGGATTTTTGTATATGTCGGTAAATTCCATTACACAGGCATGTATGAGTTTTACGAGTCAGAATTATGGTGTGGGAAAATATAAACGTATGGATCGTGTGCTGATCGACTGTCTGATTCTTACGGTCAGTGTTCCCCTGCTGCTGGGATGTGGCGCATGGCTTTTCGGACCGCAGGTACTTAGTATATATACGAGAGAAAAGGATGTGATCGAGAGTGGCATGGAGATTCTTGCCATTACAACAGTGCCGTATTTTTTGTGTGGCATTATGGATCTGTTTCCCGGAGCACTGCGGGGGATGGGACATTCGGCAGTGCCGATGATCCTGTCGGTGATCGGTACGGTCGGAACGAGAATTCTCTGGATTTTTGGATTTTTCCCACATCACAAATCGTTGTACTTCCTGTTTATTTCTTATCCGGCATCCTGGATCATCACGATTGTGATGCAGGTCATCTGTTTTTATTTTGTGAGAAAAACGGTGCGCAGGGAATTGATGCGGGGATAAAACGCAGCGTAAAAAATGTGCCCAAAAATCGGAAACGATTTTTGGGCATTTAGTTTCTTGAAGAAAGAAAAAGAACATGCTACCATGAAGGAAACTAAAACAAAGAAAATAGTTTCCTTCCGGCAGAAAGGATGAAAAGAATGAATAAAGAACTGAAAGAGAACATTATGCAGGGAACGTTGCAGGCATTCAATCAAAAAGGTTTGAAATTTACGATGGATGATATTGCAAAGATTTTAGGGATCAGTAAAAAGACGATTTATCAGGTGTTTCGTGATAAGGAGGCTTTGTTTCTGGAAACGGTGGATTATTTGTTTGATCGGATCAAGGACAGTGAGCAGAAGATCGTAGAGAATCCGGAGATGGATACCCTGCAAAAGATTCACACAATCCTTGGCGTGATGCCGGAATGTTATCAGGATGTGGATTTTCGACAGTTATATCAGTTAAAAGAAAAATATCCGGAGATTTATCATCAGGTGGAAGTACGGCTCGAAACAGGCTGGGAAACGACCATTGCTCTGTTGGAACAGGGCATGCAGGAAGGTGTGATCCGTCCGGTCCGGATTCCGATTTTAAAGATGATGCTGGAAGCATCGTTAGAGCAGTTTTTCCAGCGCGATATCCTGCTGCAGAATGAAATTACTTATGCGCAGGCATTGCAGGAGGTTGTCGGGATTCTGATGTATGGAATTGCTTCGGAGAGGTAAAACGAAAGGGGAGCATAAAGAAGCATGGAGAGGTTGTATTGGAACAATGACTGGAAATTTGCCGAAACATGGGAAGAAGCCATGAAAGAGGCAGTATATCCGGAAAATGAGATGGAGGATGTGCGGCTGCCGCATACCTGCAAAGAGCTTCCGTATCATTACTTTGATGAGCATGCATATCAGATGCTGTGTGGATATCGCAGACATTTTATGGCGCCGGAAGCGTGGCAGGGGAAAAGTGTGGAACTGACCTTTGAGGGAGTGGCGCATGATGCGGTTGTTTATGTCAATGGGACAGAAGTGAAAGCGCACCATTGCGGTTATACGGCATTTTTTGTGGAACTTGCAAAATACCTGAAATATGGGGAGGACAATGTACTTGCGGTGCGTGTCGACAGCCGGGAAAATTTGAATATTCCGCCGTTCGGATATGCCATAGATTACATGACTTTTGGCGGGATGTATCGTGAGGTTTACGTGCAGGTGAGAAATAAGACACATCTTGCAGATGTATTTGTCAAGTCACAGATACATCCTCTGCAGGTGACTACAGAGATTACGGTACAGAATATTTCGGATGGGATAACGTTGCAGCAGGAAATCCGCAAAAAAGGCGAGGGTGCATATAGTCCCCTGGGACAGAAGCCGGTAAAACAGGCAAATGTGCAAACCGTTTTTCCAGTGCAGGAGATCTGTTTGTGGGAACCGGAAAATCCACATTTGTATGAAATCCGGACAAGTTTGTGGAAAAATGGGGAAATGATAGATGCGCGTGTGGATATCACAGGGTTTCGGGAAGCCGGATTCCGGAAAGATGGTTTTTATCTGAACGGAAAGAAATTGCGGCTTCGTGGATTAAACCGTCATCAGAGTTATCCGTATGTGGGATATGCAGCACCGGCATCCATGCAGATTTTCGATGCCGATATTCTCAAAAAAGAACTTGGCGTGAATGCTGTGCGCACTTCCCATTATCCGCAGTCGCAGGATTTTATCCGTCGTTGTGATGAAATTGGTCTGCTTGTGTTTACCGAGTTTCCGGGGTGGCAGCACATCGGGGATGAAGAATGGAAGCGGCAGGCGGTGCAGAATTTAAAGGAAATGATCGTGCAGTACCGCAATCATCCTTCCATTATTCTCTGGGGCGTGCGGATTAATGAATCACAGGATGATGATGTTTTTTACAGGGAAACAAACCGGGTGGCACATGAACTGGACGATACGCGTGCAACCGGCGGAGTACGGATGCTAAAGAAAAGCCATCTTCTGGAGGATGTTTATACGTACAACGATTTTCTTCACGATGGCAGACATCCGGGGTGTAATCCGAAACGAAAAGTTACACCGGATATGAAAAAACCGTATCTGATCAGTGAGTATAACGGGCATATGTTTCCGACCAAGCCGTTTGACGATGAGGAACACCGGACGGAGCATGCAATCCGTCATGCAAATGTATTAAATGCGGTGGCACAGGAGCCGGATATTGCAGGAAGTTTTGGCTGGTGTATGTTTGACTATAATACGCACAAGGATTTTGGCAGCGGTGACCGGATCTGTTACCATGGCGTGATGGATATGTTCCGCAACCCGAAACTTGCGGCGGCGGTGTATAGCAGTCAGCAGGAAGATACACCGGTTTTAGAACTGAGTTCTTCGATGGATATCGGAGAGCATCCGGGCGGAAATCGCAGCGGAAACTGGATGATTACAAATGCGGATGCTGTGCGGATGTTCAAAAACGGCAAATTGATCAAAGAGTATCATCGGGAGGACTCCCCATATCGTGCACTGGCGCATGGACCGATTCCTGTGAATGACTTTATCGGAAATGCGATTGTCGAAAATGAGCCGATGAAACCGAAACAGGCCAGACTGATGGGGCAGCTGCTTAACATGACGGCGTATTACGGGCTGAACAATCTTCCGGCAAAGTTCTACCTTCTGGCATTGCGGCTGATGGTCTGCTATCACATGAAACCAAAGGATGCGGTTGCGCTTTACACACGTTATGTCGGGGACTGGGGGACGACTTCCACGGTCTATAAGTTTGAGGCTGTCAGGGACGGAAAAGTGGTAAAGACCGTGATCAAAGAGCCGATGCAGCAGGCACATCTGGAGGTGAAGGTAAGTGCACATAACCTGACCGAAGGCAGAACCTATGATATGGCGGCGGTTCGTATCCGGGCACTGGATGAAAATGGAAATGTGCTGGGATTTTTCAATGAACCGGTGCAGTTTGAAGTGAAAGGTGTTCTGGAACTGATCGGTCCAAAGACCATATGTTTACAGGGAGGTATGGGTGGTACTTATGTAAAGACGACCGGACAGGCCGGAGAAGGGATTTTGACAATTGAAAATGCGCAGACGGGGAAAATCTGTGAACATTTTCAGGTGGTACGGGAAGAGTAAGGGGGAAATACAATGAAATTATCAGCAAAAGAAAAAACGGCATTCGGCCTGGGGGCTGTCGGAAAAGATATGGTATATATGCTTTCGGCGAGCTATATTCTGTATTATTATCAGGATGTTCTCGGAGTAAGCGCGATGGCAATGGGAATTATTCTCATGGCAGCGCGGGTGTTTGATGCATTTAACGATCCGATTATGGGAGTAATTGTTGCAAAAACCAGAACACGCTGGGGAAAATTCCGTCCATGGCTTCTGGTTGGAACCCTGTGCAATGCGATCGTGCTGTATCTGATGTTTGCCGCACCGCCGGCATGGAATGGAAGTGGGATTGTGGCATATGCAGCCATTACTTATGTTGTGTGGGGAGTTACCTATACCATGATGGACATTCCTTTCTGGTCGATGATTCCGGCATTTACAGAAGGCGGAAAAGAGCGCGAAAATTTAACAACTATGGCGCGTTCCTGTTCGGGTGTCGGTTCCGCTCTCGTTACGATTATTACGATGAAATGTGTGTATATGCTGGGACAGGGAAATGAGCGCACGGGTTTCCGCTGGTTTGCACTTATTGTTGCGGTATTGTTTGTGCTGTTTATTACGATCACCTGTCTGACGATCCGGGAAAAATCCACGGTTCATATGGAAACACCGACCGTACGGCAGATGTTTTCGGCGCTGATTCACAACGATCAGGCAATGACGGTTGTCATCACCATTGTACTGATTAACTGCTCTTTGTATATTACGTCCAATCTGCTGTTGTATTTTTTCAAGTATGATGTGAGTGGGGAGAGCTGGTATAACAGCTATACACTTTTCAGTACATTTGGCGGAGCGGTACAGATTTTGTCCATGATGGTATTGTTTCCGCTGCTGCGGAAGTTTATGAGCAGTATCCGTGTGTTCTACCTGAGCTTTGGAATGGCAATCGCAGGGTATGCGATTCTGCTTGTGCTGATGATTGGCGGTCATACTGTGCTTGGAGCCCTGGTGGTGCCGGGCTTTTTGATTTTTGCGGCATTTGGCATGCTGACTGTGCTTACCACGGTATTTCTGGCAAATACGGTAGATTATGGGGAAATGAAAAATCACCGCCGTGATGAAAGTGTGATTTTTTCCATGCAGACGTTTGTTGTGAAACTGGCTTCGGGAGTTGCCGTGCTGATCGCAGCGATCTGTCTGTCTCTCTGTAACCTCAAGCAGGATACAAGTGCGGCGGTTGTTGCGCGTGCAGCGGATTCTTCGGTGCTGGGACTGCGGCTGACGATGGCGGGAATTCCGATGATCGGTCTTTTCATCGCGGTATTGGTATTTCGGAAAAAATATATTTTGACAGAGAAAAAGCTGCAGGAGATTAATGTAGCAATTAAAAATCAGGAGAACTGCTAAAAGAAAGGATGACAGCTATGATTCGTAAAATTGGACAGGCATTCGTACTGGATACGGCACATACAACATATGCATTTTCCATTCTGCCGGGGGGACATCCGGAGCATCTGTATTACGGGAGAACTATTCATATCGAGCATCCGGATGATCTTGAAATTCTTGTGGAAAAGCATGTGTTTGCACCGGGAAATGTGAATATCTGTGAAAAAGAGCATGCCGGTTTTTCGCTGGAGGATGTGCGGCTGGAAATGTCTTCGTACGGAAAGGGCGATATCCGTGAGCCGTTTGTTGAGGCCATTCTTTATGATGGGGCAAAGACTCTGGATTTCCGCTATGAAGATGCCGTTATTACCGGGAAAAAAGATGCGCTGGACGGACTTCCGGGTTCCTATGGAAGTGCGGGAGAAGTGCAGCAGCTGTGTGTGACAATGGTGGACCGGCAGTATGATCTGAAGCTGTTGCTCTACTACTATGTCTATGAGGCGGCAGATGTGATCGGACGGAGTGCGAAGATCGTCAATGCCAGCAGTCAGGATGTACAGCTTACCCGTCTGATGAGTCTGCAGCTGGATTTTGATGACAGTGATTATATTTTTACGACATTTCGCGGCGCATGGGCGCGGGAGATGCACCGCTGTGACCAGACGCTGACCGGTGGCAGAATTGTCAATGATTCTTTTACCGGAACCACGTCGAGCCGGGCAAATTCGTTTGTGATGCTGAGCCGTCCGAAAACGGGAGAAGATCAGGGAGACTGTTACGGATTTCATCTGATCTACAGTGGAAATCACTGTGAGACTGCGGAGGTCAGCAGTTTTGGAAAACTCCGGCTTCTTACGGGGATCAATCCACGGGAATTTTCGTGGAAACTGGAGCCGGGAGCACAGTTTCAGGCACCGGAGGCCTTTATGACCTATGCACCGGATGGATGGGGAGGCATGAGCCGGCGGATGCATGCGTTTATCCGGGAGCATATCGTGCGCGGATATTGGAAAAACAGGCCGCGCCCGGTACTTTTAAACAGCTGGGAGGCCTGCTATTTTGATATCAGTGAGAGCAGGCTCTTAAAGCTGGCAAAGGCGGGAAAAGATGCCGGAATCGAATTGTTTGTGGTGGATGACGGTTGGTTTGGCAGACGAAACGATGACACTTCTTCGTTGGGAGACTGGGTGCCGAATACAAAAAAACTGCCCGGTGGCTTATCGCGCCTTGCCAAAAAAATTCAGATCTGGGGATTGCTTTTGGAATCTGGGTAGAGCCGGAGATGGTCAGTGTGGACAGTGACCTTTACCGGAAGCATCCGGACTGGACCATTGAAATTCCCGGAAAACCACATGCAGAGGGACGAAACCAGAGAATTCTGGATCTTGGCAGGAGAGAAGTGCAGGAGTATATCATTGCCAGTATGACAAAGGTCTTTTCTTCGGCACCGGTTTCTTATGTGAAGTGGGATATGAACCGGACGTTTTCCGATTATTATTCACAGAGTCTGCCGGCCGCACAGCAGGGAGAGGTGGCACATCGTTATGTTCTGGGACTGTACCGGTGCATGGAGGAACTGACCCGTCGTTTTCCGGAAATTTTATTTGAAGGGTGTGCAGCAGGCGGAAACCGTTTTGATCCCGGCATTTTGTGCTATTTTCCGCAGATCTGGGGAAGCGATGACACAGATGCCTGTTGCAGGGCAGACATACAGACAAATTACAGTTACGGGTATCCGCTCTCGACGGTGAGTGCACATGTATCTGCGTGTCCGAACCATCAGACGCTGCGCCGGACACCGCTTACGACCCGCTTTGCAGTTGCCGCATTCGCAGTGCTGGGGTATGAATGTAATTTCTGTGACTGTACCAGAGAGGAACTTGAGGAGATCAGGGCTCAGATTGCACTGTACAGGAAGTGGCGTAGTGTATTGCAGCAGGGCACATTTTATCGTGGGCGGACATTTGCTGACGGAAATCTCACAGAATGGACCTGTGTTTCAGAAGATCAGACACAGGCAGTCGGCATGCTGATGCAGAAACTTGCGGAACCGAATACACAGTTTCATGCGTATTATCCCAAAGGACTTGCAAAAGAGAAACGGTACCATTTTACCAACCGCGCGTTAACGTACAGTATTCTGGAGTTTGGGGATCTGGTCAACACGGTTGCTCCGGTACATATCCGCCCGGATTCCGTGACACATCATCTGCTGGCAAAATTTGTAAAGATGGATGGGGAAACGGAGGATTTCTGTGCATACGGTGATGCCCTGATGTATGGAGGTGTACATTTGCACCCGGCATTCGGAGGCACCGGGTATGATGAGAACGTACGGTATTTTCCGGATTTTGCGTCTCGTTTGTATCTAATGGATTGCAATTTATAGCCGGAAAGTGCTATGATACAAAAGAGCAATTCAGGCAGGACAGGAGATAAGAAAATGCAGAAACGAAAAAACAGATGGTACATAGCCGTTGCAGCAGTTGTAATTTTAGCAGTTGTTCTGGTATTGGCAGTTGTGCTGGGGAAAAAGGGAAAGAACAAAAAAGATCCAAAGATGATTGAGCCGACGCAGCAGGAGCAGGCATCGGAAATACCGACGGAAACAGAGGAAGTATTTGATTATTCCGCTACGGAGACCGCAGAGACAAAATCGCTTCCGAAGTCCGTTGTCAGCAAGCAGGGAATTCTCATTGATGTGGATGCCGGAACGATTCTGGCCGGGAAAGATGCATTGAAACGCATGGTTCCGGCATCTATGACCAAAATCTTTACCGTGCTGGTAGCTGCGGAAAATATTAAGCCGGAGCAGCTGGACGAGCTGGTTACCATCAGTATTGATGCCACAGATTTCAGTTATAGCAATGACTGCAGCAATACCGGATACGAAGTGGATGAGCAGGTGACGGTAAGAGATCTGTTTTATGGAACCATTTTGCCATCAGGGGCAGATTCTGCGGTTTCTCTGGCAACTTATGTGGCCGGTTCACAGGAAGCATTTGTGGATATGATGAATCAGGAACTGGAAAAAATGGGATTGTCGGAGACCACACATTTTACCAACTGTGTCGGCATATACAATGATGACCATTACAGTACACCGTATGATATGGCAATGATTTTAAAAGCCGCAATGGACAATGATCTGTGCAGGGAAGTTCTTGGAACGCGAACCTATACGACATCAAAATCCAAACCACATCCGGATGGGATTACAATATCCAACTGGTTTTTGCGGAGAATTGAAGATAAGGATACACACAGTGAAATTATCGGTGCAAAGACAGGTTTTGTGAATCAGTCCGGAAGCTGCGCGGCAAGTATGGCACAGACACCGGATGGAAAAGAGTATATCTGTGTGACTGCAGGGTCCACCAGCAGCTGGCGCTGTATCTATGATCATGTGGATATTTATGATGCGTTTCTGCCGGAGACGGCACAGCCTTCTGAAAGTGAACAGGTAACTCAATAAAAAGAAAAAGGAACAGCGAAAGCTGTTCCCTGTTGTTTAAAGAATGATGATATTGGCACAATTGATATCTTCTCCGAGGTTGTAAACGTTACCGCTGGTAAGCCCGACAACCACAGGACGGAGAATATAGTGCGGAATATTTTTGACCACGCGCGCCTGTTCGCCGTTACTCAGTTCCACGATGCTGTCTACCGGATACAGAATCATGCTTTCAAGGAAGCTCTTCATGGCAGTTATGTCGAGTTCCATGGTCATGGACATAATCATTTCCACAGCATCTCTCTGGGAATAGGCTTTTTTATAGGGGCGTTCGGTAACCAGGGCATCATAGATATCCGATACGGACAGAATCTTGGCATAGGGGCAGATTTTCTCTGCGGACACACCCATCGGGTATCCGCTTCCGTTGATTTTTTCATGGTGCTGTAAAACACCAAGGCAGACAGCCGGAGAAAATTCCGGACGATCCTTGATCATGTTGTAACTGTATGTCGAGTGCTGCCGCATAATGGCAAATTCGTCATCATCAAGTTTCCCTGGTTTGTTTAAGATGGCATTTGGAATTTTGGTTTTTCCAATGTCGTGCAGCAAACCACTGACACCGATTTCCCGTACTTCTTCGGGAGAGAGTCCCTGCTGCTTGGCAACAATCATGGAAATGGTTGCTACATCCACGCTGTGTTTGAAGGTGTATTCGTCACTGGTTTTTAGCGTGGAGATATCAATTGCGATGGCATCATTGTTTTGAATGGAACGCATCAGGTCATCGGCAATACTCTCTGTGGTGGCAACCATTTCCTCGGAGGTCGTATTGTTGTAGATAAACTGGATACCGGTAGACACACGTTCACGGATACTGGCAGAAAGGGTAACTTTTGCGCGGTCTTCAGTACGGAGCCGTTCGATATTTTTTTTCTGCTTTTTGGAGAAGCAGGAACCTGTTCTGGATTTTCCTCTTCTTCCCCCTCCTGAATATAAACAGACATAATACCCAGTTTCAACAGGGAATCGATCATATAATCATCCAGTTCGGCACCTCTGGCAACGAGATTACGTCCCAGGCGGTCAACGACCGGATGATCGAGCTTCATGCCCGGTTTTAATTGTCTTGTTCTCATGTACTTTCGTTTTATCATGCTTATATTTTACTATTTTTTGGATATTTTGCCAAGTTTTTTTAGAAAATTTAGGAGAAATTTAGGAGAAATGATATGCTTCCACAACTATTTTTAGATCGAATGAAACAAATGCTGGAGGAAGAATACCCGGCATTTCTAAACAGCTACGAAGATGCGCGTTATCAGGCACTGCGGATCAATCCGTCAAAAACAGACACAGACCGGTTTACAGAGGAAACTTCCTTTCATCTGCAGCCGGTGCCATGGGAAGCGAACGGGTTTTATTACGAAAAGGAAGATCAGCCGGGAAAACATCCGTATCACGAGGCGGGCGTGTACTATATTCAGGAGCCGAGCGCCATGGCGCCGGCTGCATATCTGGATGCGCAGCCGGGCGAAAAAGTTCTGGATTTATGTGCGGCACCGGGGGGCAAAAGTACGCAGATTGCGGCGGCAATGCAGGGAAAAGGGCTCCTTGTCAGCAATGAGATTCATCCGGCGCGGGCAAAGATTCTTTCCGAGAACATGGAACGGATGGGTGTAAAAAATGTGATGGTGACAAACGAGAGTCCGCAGACACTTGCGGGAATGTTTACGGAATATTTTGACCGGATCATGGTAGATGCTCCGTGTTCCGGGGAAGGAATGTTTCGCAAAAATGAACAGGCGTGTGAGGAGTGGAGTCCTGAAAATGTTCAGGTCTGTGCGGCGCGGCAGCAGGAAATTCTTGCATGTGCGGCCTCCATGCTCCGGCCGGGAGGACGTATGGTTTACTCTACCTGTACCTTTGCACCGGAGGAAAACGAGGGAACGATCAGCCGTTTTCTGGAACAGCATCCGCAGTTTCATATTGTGCCGGTGAAAAAATATCCGGGAATGGCAGACGGTGTAGCGGCATGGACCAAACATCCGGCAGCGGAGATTGGCGATACGATCCGGTTATTTCCGCATCATCTGCACGGAGAGGGACATTTCGTTGCGGTTCTGGAAAAAGAGGGAACCGTTTCGGAAAATTACCGGGGATATTGTGCGAATGGAGAAGAAAAACCGCTGGCAAAGGGAGAAGCAAAGGCGTTTCTTGCAGGATTACAGGAGTTTCTTGGAAAGATACCGGCAGATGATGCCGGTCGGCTGCTTCTTTTTGGAGAGCAGCTGTATCTGATGCCGGAACATATGCCGGCAACCAGACGGCTGCATGTGCTGCGTCCGGGTCTGCATTTAGGTACGGTTAAAAAGAACCGGCTGGAACCGGCACACGCACTGGCACTTGCAATTTCTCCGCAGGAAGCATGCCACAGCTGGAATCTGTCTGTGGATGAAGCACGCGCGTATCTGGCCGGGCAGACGTTTCCAGCAGAAGGGGAGAAGGGCTGGTATCTGATCACGGTAGATGGATACAGCCTCGGCTGGGGCAAGCTTGCGGGTTTTGTGATGAAGAATCATTACCCGAAGGGGCTGCGGAAGCTGCTCTGATTTATAAAAGGAACCATATAAATTGGAAGACATATAATATCGCCGTCTTTGCAGAAATCTTTGGTGTATACCAGATATTTCTGTAGAATACGGTCGGAATATTTCAGTGAAAATGCATCCAGAGATTTATGTGTTTTATAACCGGATGATTTTACTTCTATCGGGCAAACTTTATTTTTTTGTGCAAGAAGAAAATCGACCTCATAGTTATGATGTGAGGTTTTGTTCATAAATGTATGGTAAAACAGCTCGTTTCCATTGGAGTGCAGAAGTTGTGCCACGACATTTTCATACAGATATCCAAGATTCGTTCCAAGTTTGTCGTTTAAAAGTTTTTCATAAATAATATTTTCTGTAAAATCCTTATCTTTGAACATTAAAGTCGTAAATAATCCGGTATCACAGAGAAACAACTTGAATTTTGATAAATCTTTGTTGGTTGCCATGCCGGCATTTGGATCATTTGCATGATAGGATACGAGAACAGTTTTGGAATCTTTCAGTTCTGCAATCAGCTCTAAAATTGTGTCAGCTCTTTCATTGGAGAGAACGCTGGATACCTGATAGCGGGAAGCATTTTTGTTCAGCTGTGCCGGAATGGAGTCAAATAAAAGAGAGAGCTTTCCGGTTGCATCTATTTTCTTAAAATCATCCTCATATAAACTTAAAATATCACGTTTTATAGCATCCACTTTGCGAAAATTGTTCGTCTGGATATATTCATCTATAGCCTGTGGCATTCCGCCAACTAGCATATATAGACGGAAATCCCGAAGGAGTTTTCGATTCATGCTCTCGCCTGCCGGTTTTTGAGCGGTAAATAATTTTTGCAAAAGAACCGGAGTTGTGGTATCGCCTAGCGCCCATAAAAACTCTTCATAATCCATCGGAAACATACTTATTTTTCGCTCTTCGCTTGGAATAAGTATATTTTGCACATTTTTTTTGATGGAAATCAGGGAACCTGTTTCAATGTAATCATAGCGATGATCTTTGACCAGCGATTTAATTGCCTGTCTTGCCAGTGGGCAAAGTTGTACTTCATCGAAAATAATCAGTGATTTTCGTTCTATCAGATCGGTTCTGTATTGAAATTGTAATTGTAAAAACAGATAATTTAAATCGGAAACATCTTCAAAAAGTTCACGGACATTTTTGGATGCCGTGGAAAAGTCAATCAGAATATAACTGTCATATTCATTTTTCGCAAATTCTTCCACAACAGTAGATTTCCCAATTCGACGGGCTCCTTCTATCAATAGTGCTGTTTTTCCTGCAGATTCCTGCTTCCAGGCTAAGAGCTTGTCATATATTTTTCGCTTAAACATAAACATCTCCTACAAATGCGCATTTTTTATATTGTTATTTTACCACAAATGCGCATTTTTTAAAACACTGTTTTACCACAAATGCGCATTTTCTACAGGATTATATACTGTGACCGCCGCCACCACCGGAGTGGCCGCCACCACCGCCACCGCCGCCGGAATGTCCACCGCCGCTGCTACCGGAAGATACCGGACTGTAGGTGCGCGTCTGGCGGATGAATTGTGTGCGTGGGTTATGGATCTGCATCTGTGCATACAATCCGGTCATCACCTGTCTGCGGTCTGCCTTGTGGGAACGTGAACTCCACAGCGCGAAAAAGAGATTGAGAAACAGTGCAGCAACAATGGCCAGCAGCGCACTGCAGAGGTAGCGCATCGGTTCTGCAATTCGTTTGCCCTGCATCAGCGTTTCGATCTGGGTAAAGACCTTGTATGCACAGGTATAATAATCCTTATCGCGCGCGTAGGTATAAGTGTTATCGGTAATTGAACGTGCGCGGGAATTGGTGATGATTTTGTGCGCCTGTCCATCGCTGTAGAGATAAATCTCATTCAGGCAGCGGTCAATGACGAAGATCGTACCGTTGGAATGTGGACCAAAGACATCATCGAAATAATCTGCAGCAAAATCTTCGGTGGAAGATTTACTGTGTCCGGTTGTGGTTACAAAAGCCACATTACAGTATGCGGTCAGATCATACAGCTGCTTTTGCAGACTGTTTTCCTGGGAGTCTGTCAGAAAATCGGCAGAATCATCCAGCACATAAACGTAGCCGGTTTCCTCATTGGAAGCGGAAACTGCGGATGCACAAACCGGTATGGTGCTGGCGGAGAGTATCAGACAAAATACAAATGCCGTAAGGATACGTTTTATTTTACGCACGGTCATCACCTCCCTGTTTGTCAAATTGTGGCAGCCGGCGGGTGGACAACAGATTATACGCATGGATAATACTGATGAACGACACGAGGATGGCAGCCATAGAAAGAATTGCGGCTCCGTAATAGTAGAGATCCGATACCGGATGCAGGAACCATACCCCAAACGAAAGTACCGCAGCACAAAGCGGAAGAATCCAGCCAAGCGGATTCGTTTTTGCGGCTGGTTCAGGCTGGGCTTCAGGGGTTTTCGGTTTGTCTGCAGCAGAAGCTTTCTTCGATTGGATGAACATTTTGCCCCGGTCATTTGCCCCGGTATCTTTTTGGTGGATAGAAACGCATTCGTAACAATAGACACCGATGGAAAGCAGTGACAAAAGCAGGGTAGTCATTACCAGGGAAGAGGGCTGTAAAAATGCCGACCATGCCAAAAGAGCAAAGATCGGAATTGCCAGAAGCAGCGAACCGAGCAGATAACGCTTCGGATCAATCGGAATATCCGCAACGACCAGTCCGGTCTGTCCGTTGACCGTTGCATAAGCGACACGGTCTTTTTTGCGGTAGGATAGAAACCATACCGGAAACATGGTGCTGTCGATGGTTTCTGTTTTTGTATGGAGCTGTTCAGGACGGATGGTATCCATGGTAAAACCGGCAAATGTCCCGTCAGAAGCAATACGCTCGGTTGTTTCCGCAGATGCAGTGTATTCGGCATCGCCCTGATATATTTTTGCATCCACATCAGAAGTGTCCGCGTAAAATCCGCTTAAATAGGCGGGGGTAAAGGCTTTCATGCCTTTTAAATTATAAGGAGCCAGTTCTTCACTGATATTGTCATCAAAAGAGGATGAGGCATCATAGGAAAGACCTTTGTAGTAGGCATCCAGATCCCCGGTAAGTGCGTAGTGATCGGTAATAATATAATCACCGCGGCGGGAAGTCTTTTTCCCATTGAGCGAGAGAGAACCTTTTTGGGAGATATAAAATGCCCAGTAAGGCATGTAAATTCCGCGGAAACTATCTATATAAGAAGGATCGCGGAGTTCTTTTGGCGCAAAAATGGAATGTTTCATACGGCGTGCGTACGCTTCCTTACACTGTTCCTTTGTCTTCTGGAACGGAATAATATAATTGGGCCGTTTTTCGTGACTGATTCTGCTGTAAAGAATCGTGGAGGCTCCGCAGAAACTGCAGAAACCGGCTGCGGCATTGTCGGTGCTTAAGATTTCACCGCCACACTGCGGACAGGTAAAGATCGTGACCTCGTAATCTCCGTCGAATGTCTTTGATTCTTCGGCATCACTTGTTTTCCCATCAAAATCATAAGGATCAAACAGTGTGTGACAATGCTCGCATGAGAGTTGCTGGGAAGGAATGTCAAATTTGAGATTTCCTCCGCAGTTTGGACATGATAGCATAGTGTTTTCCCTTTCCAAAACATTTTCCTTTGTAACTATTTTATTCTAGCATTGTGGAAATATTTTTACAATGGGTTTCATGCCATGGAACGTGAAAATACCTATTTACAGGGATTTTACAGACTTTACGCAAGTTTACAGCAATTTTACAGCATTACAGAAATTTTACACAGGGTTTACATTCTGGGATGGTTTGATTTTACACTCCGATGATAAACTTATTACAATCTCAGAAAAAAAGTATACGGAGTGTAAAGTTTATGAAAAGAAATGGGGAGGAACCATAAGTGAACGAGACGATGAAAATTATTTTCGGACTGGTCGGAGGTCTGGCAATCTTTATTTACGGCATGAATATGATGAGCGAGTGCCTGCAGAAAGCAGCAGGGGAAAAGATGAAGAAAATCCTTGCCCTGCTTACAAAAAATCCGATTCTTGGTGTGCTTGCGGGAGCTTTGACGACCGCAGTGTTACAGAGCAGCAGCGCAACAACGGTTATGACAATCGGCTTTGTCAGCGCAGGACTGATGTCGCTGCCACAGGCGATCTCCATTATTCTCGGTGCCAATATCGGTACGACCATGACGGCGCAGATTATTGCATTTAAAATTTCGGATTATATTTATCTGTTCATTTTTGCGGGATTTCTTATTTCTTTTGTATCAAAAAGGAAAAGGTCAAAATATCGGACAGACAATTTTTGCTTTTGGTCTGTTATTCCTTGGAATCGAGACGATGGGCGATGTTATGAAACCATTGGCATCCAGTGCATTCTTTGTCAATATGATCGGAAAAGTATCCCATATTCCGATTCTTGGTGTATGCGTGGGTGCTGTCATGACACTTGTCGTACAGAGCAGCAGTGCAACCATTGCTGTATTACAGAATTTTGCATCCCAGGCAGGACCGGACGGCGTGACCAGTATCATCGGACTGACCGGTGCCATTCCGATTCTGTTGGGAGACAATATCGGTACAACGATTACCGCAGTGCTGGCTTCTATCGGACAGCCGAAAGATGCCAGAAGAACGGCGTTTGCCCATTGTGTATTTAATATTTCGGGAGCAATTTTATTCCTGTTTCTTGTAAAACCGTATGCAGCCCTGATTCAGTTCATTTCGCCGAAGGGAAACGAAATTGATGTGATTTCACGGCAGATTGCAAATGCACATACCGGATTTAACCTTGTCATGACGCTGATCTGGATTCCGCTCATTCCTCTGATGGTAAAAATTGTGATGAAACTTGTACCGGATGGGAAGGAAATGGGAGCTAAAGCACTGGAAAATCCGAACTATCTGGATAACAAGCTGATTGCACAGCCGGCAGCAGCATTGCAGCTGGTGGCAAAAGAAGTAATGTACTGCGCAAAAATTGTAGATGAAATGATCGGAAAACTGCAGTCCGGAAACGGAAAGATTGATAAAGAAAATGCAGGAATTGTAGAAGAAAAGGCGAAAATACTGCAGAAACTGTATGCATCCATCAATGATTATTTTGCAGCACTGTATTCCGGAGGTGTGCTGACCGAGGAACAGGCATCACAAAGTGCCGGTATGCAGTCTATTCTCTGTGATATTGACCGGATCGGGCAGCTGACGAGGGAAATCATGGAAACCGTGGCAAAACAGAATAAAGGAAAACATAAGTATTCCAAAGAAGCCTTAAAGGAACTGAAAAAGGCAATGGAACAGATCCAGATGATTTACGGAAGCTGCATCCGTGCGATTTCCGGGAATGTGGATATGGATATCAAAGAACTGATGCGGCAAAAAGAAGACATCATGCAGCTGGATGAAAAAAATGCGCAAAAACCATATTGCCAGAGTGGGAAAGGGAAAGTGCGATTCCAAACTTACTATTCCGTTTAATGATGTGCTCCATAATATTGACCGGATCGGAAACAGTTGTGTAAATCTTGTGGAGGTAGCAAAGGAAAATGTAACTATGCAGGCATTTTTTGCAGAGGATTAGGGCATGTACATATGGAATCGGTTTCTGCACCAGCTGGCAGGGCAGCTGAAACGGGCAGAAAATATAATCCGGCAGAGGATAAAAAGACAGGAGACCAATCAAATGAAGAAGAACGAAAAATGTTATACAAACAGAGAATTGTCATGGCTGCAATTTAACGAGAGGGTTTTAAATGAAGCGGGAAATCCGCGGGTACCGCTGGCAGAACGCATGACGTTTGCATCGATTTACCAGACGAATCTGGATGAGTTTTTCATGGTGCGTGTGGGAACACTCATGATGCAGATGAACGCAAAAGAAAAGGTAATTGAAAACAAGACCGGAATGACCAGTGAGGAACAGGTAAAAGAAATTTTAGCGCGTGTCTGTCTGCTGGAAAAGAAAAAGGCAAAAATTTATGAACAGCTCATGGGAGAACTTGAGCCAAAGGGAATCCGGATTATCAATTTTAACCGTCTTTCCAATGAAGAAGGAAGACTTCTTGAACAATATTTTGATGCACATATTGCACCGTTTTTATCTCCGATGGTCATTGGAAAACAGCAGCCGTTTCCGTTCCTTGCAAATAAGCAGCTGTATGCAATTGTGCTCCTGACATCACAGAAAGGAAAGAAAAAGACCGGAATTGTTCCGTGTTCCAACAGTGTGTTCAAACGTCTGATTGAGATACCGACCAGACCGGGATTCTTTATGCTGTCTGAGGAATTGATTCTGCATTTTATTTCAAAATTGTATCCGAAATATACCATTCGCGAGAAATCCATTATGCGTGTGACACGGAATGCAGATATTGATGCACATGATCTGTATGACGAAGATATGGATTACCGGGATATGATGGAGCAGCTTATCAAAAAACGTGTCCGCCTGGACCCTGTCCGGGTGGAATTGAGCCGTAAGATCAATGATGAAGCAAAACGGGAACTGTCAAATTTCCTCGAAATTGGAACCAGTCATATCATCAATGTAAAGACGCCTTTGGATCTTTCGTTTGTTTTTACGCTGCAGAATTATCTGCGCGATCAGAAAGAACTGTTCTATGAAAAGAGAAGTCCGCGGGAGACTCCGGCATTATCCATGCATGAAAGCATCCTGTCACAGGTGGAAAAAAAGGATGTTCTGCTTTCCTATCCGTTTGAGAGCATGAAACCGTTTATCAAAATGTTAAATGATGCAGCGGAAGACCCGGATGTGGTATCCATCAAAATGACATTGTATCGTGTCGCAGACCGGAGCAAGATCATTGATGCGTTGATTGAGGCAGCGGAAAACGGAAAAGAAGTGGTGGTACTTGTGGAACTGCGGGCACGGTTTGACGAGGCAAATAACATTGAGATGTCGCACCGGCTCGAAGATGCCGGCTGCCAGATACTGTATGGACTGGGCGATTACAAAGTACATTCGAAGCTTTGCCTGATCACACAGAAAAAAGGGGACAGTTATGCGTACATCACGCAGATTGGAACCGGAAATTACAACGAGAAAACTTCAAGACTGTACACGGACCTGTCATTGATTACCGCAAATCAGGCAATCGGTGCCGATGCAGCAAAAGTGTTTCTTGCATTACAGCAGGGAGAAACGGTGGATGAGGTTTCGGAACTTCTGGTTGCACCGAAATGCCTGCAGAACAAAGTCCTTGAGATGATGGAGGAGCAGATTGCAAAGCAAAAAGCCGGAAAAGAGGCTTATATCGGGGTCAAGATCAATTCCCTGACGGATAAAGTCCTGATTGATAAGATGATTGAGGCTTCCAAGGCCGGTGTAAAGATTGATCTGATTGTGCGGGGCATCTGCTGCCTGAAGCCACAGATTCCGGGCGTGACGGAAAATATCCGGGTGATTTCCGTCGTTGGACGTTATCTCGAACATTCCAGAATTTATCGTTTTGGTGTGGGGGATGAAGAAAAGATGTACATTGCATCTGCCGATTTTATGACGAGAAATACGGTGCGCCGCGTGGAAGTGGCAGCTCCGGTTTATGATCCTGCAATCCGGGAGCGCATCCGGTATATCTTTGATACCATCATGAAAGATGATGAGAAGGGAAAAGAGCAGAATGCCGAAGGCATTTATGAGGATCGTCATATCAATGAGGAGCCGGTAAACTCACAGGAGATTTTCTTTCAGGATGCTTACGAGGCATGTAATAAATAAATGAAGCTGTCAGGATAACGGTTCACAGAAATCTGCGAACCGTTATTTTTATACAGGCACATAACTCTGATCCACATGAATCATAAACTGATAGTTTCCTTCGATTTCCTGCAGCTTGTTTTCAATTTTTTCCTTCAGGTCTTCCGGACGGATCCGCATACCATAGGGGATGACCGCGTCAAAGGCAATGCTGGTGTGGGTATCGCAGTTGATCAGGCGGAAATCGTGGATGGTAATACGGCGGTCAATTTCAAGAACCTTTTGTTCCACCTGCTGCTGCATCTGGGCAATTGCGGCATTATTGGTTTCAATCGGATCCATGTGGATGACGGCTTCACATCCGAGTTTCTGATCCAGCTCCCGTTCAATGTGATCGATCATGTCATGGAGCTGAAAGACATCTTCGTCCCCCGGAACTTCCAGATGCAGGGTGATCATGCGGCGGCCGGGACCGTAGTCATGTACAATCAGGTCATGGATACCGTGTACTTTGGGATGGGACATGACAATGGCACGGATTTCCCGGACAAATGTCTGGTCAGGAGCTTTTCCGAGAAGCGGATCCATGGTGTCTTTGACCGCTTTTATTCCGGCATAGAGGATGAAAATGGCTACCAGCAGACCGCCAAATCCATCGATATTGATGGAGGTCAGGCGCATGATAATCATAGCTGCCAGAACCACAGAGGTGGCAATGGTGTCGGAAAGCGAATCCATGGCGGTTGTCTGCATGGCATCCGAATTGAGTTTTTTCCCAATAAAATGATTGTAGCAGTACATGTAGACTTTTACCAGAATGGAGCATACCAGAATTCCCATGGCAAGCAGACTTGTGTCTACGGCTTCCGGATGCAGAATTTTGGAAAAGGAAGTTTTTAAAAGCTCAAATCCCATCATCAGGATAGCAATCGCTACAACAAATCCCGATACATATTCAAACCTCCCATGTCCGAACGGGTGCTCCGAATCCGGAGTTTTCCCGGCATAAAGAAATCCGGCAAGTGTAATAAAAGAGGAACCGGCATCGGACAGGTTGTTGAACGCATCCGCTGTGATGGCAACGGAACCGCTTAACATTCCGGCAAAATATTTTCCGGCAAACAGGCAGACATTTAAGCAGATTCCAACGATGCTGCACAGGGTGCCATATGCCTGCCGTTGTTCTTTTGCCGGACGGTTTTTGATAAAGATTTTCGCTAACATTGTAATCATGGATATCCCCCCCAGAATCATACATGTTCCATTGGTTTTTCCTATTATATGCTACGTTTGGAAAAAGGTCAAATTATATAAATTTTACCTGTATTTTATACATGCACCACACCAAAATTTACAGAGCCGGCATATAATTGGTCATAAAATGACAGGGAAAGGGGAGAAAAAATTATGCCGTCAACTTATGCACATTACCGGCTTGGACAGCAGGTTCGCAGGGAACTCGAAGGGAATGAGAGAAAAATCATTGAGAAATATCCACAGCTGTATCTGATCGGACTTCACGGACCGGATATTTTGTTTTACTATAAGCCATTAAGACCGAATCCGGTCAACCAGATCGGATATGATTTGCATGGACATTCCGGAAAAGAATTTTTTGAAAGAGCCAAAAATATAATTAATAGCCAGAAGGAAAAAGAACCGTTTCTGGCATACACCTATGGAGTGCTTAACCATTTTGCACTTGATGTAAGCTGCCATGGGTATATTGATGAGAAAATTGCAGCAAGTGGTATTTCCCATACGGAAATTGAAGTAGAGTTTGACCGTATGCTTATGCTTACGGATGGGAAAGATCCGTTGCGGCAGAATCTGACGGAACATATTGTTCCGTGTATGGAAAATGCGGAAGTGATCCGCTGGTTTTATCCGAAAACGACACCGGCAGATGTCCGGGAAGCATTAAAAGGAATGATCGCCTATAATAACATGCTGATTGCGCCATCCAGAATCAGGCGGTTCTTTATTTATGTGCTTTTGTATGTTTCCGGGAATTACAAAGAAATGCACGGTCTGCTTGTAAATTACCGTAAAAATCCACAGTGTGAAGACAGCAACCAGCAACTGGCACAGCGTTATCGCCAGGCAAAACTCAGCGCACTGCGGATGATCAGCCAGTTTGGCACTTATCTGGATGGGAGCAGGGGATTGGAACCTATCTTTGATTATAGTTTTGGATCACAGCTGGTTGGGAAAGAGGTTGTACAAAATGGAAAAGAGGTAAAACATGCAGTTTAAATTGACAAAAAAGGAGAAAAGCTGGATCCTTTATGATGTGGGCAATTCGGCATTTGTTTTGATGGTTTCCACAATACTTCCTGTTTACTTTAATTATCTTGCGCAAAATGCGGGAGTTTCGGATGTGGATTATCTGGCATACTGGGGGTATGCGGCATCCATTTCCACACTGATTGTTGCAGTTTTAGGACCGGTTATGGGAACGCTGGCAGACACCAGGGGATTCAAAAAGCCGCTCTTTTTATCGTGTATTCTGGTCGGGTGCGCCGGCTGTCTGCTGATGGGACTGACCACATGGTGGATTTCGTTTCTGGTAATTTTTATCATTGCAAAGGTTGGATTTAATTCCAGTCTGGTTTTTTATGACTCCATGCTTTCGGATGTGACAGCCCCGGAGCGGATGGATCGGGTTTCTTCTTCCGGATATGCCTGGGGATATGCAGGAAGCTGTATTCCTTTCATCGTAAGTCTTGTTTTTGTGCTTGGGTATCAGAAAATGGGACTTTCTTTTGAAACAGGAATGATGATTGCGTTTGCAGTGGTTGCGGTGTGGTGGCTTGTGATGTCGCTTCCTTTAATGAAGCAGTATCGCCAGGTTCATTATGTAGAGCGGAAACCGCATGCCATGAGGGAAAGCGTTGGACGTATCATAGAAACGCTGCGCAGTGTACGGAAACAAAAGAAAATCTTTCTGTTTCTCATAGCATTCTTCTTTTTCATTGATGGAGTTTATACGATTATAGATATGGCAACGGCGTATGGTTCTGCCCTGGGGCTGGATTCCACAGGACTGCTTCTTGCATTGCTTGTGACACAGTTTGTTGCATTTCCGTTTTCCATTCTGTTTGGCAGGCTTGCGGAAAAATACGATACCGGAAAGCTGATTTTAACCTGTATTGCTGCGTATACGGGGATTACTGTTTTTGCCGTGTTTATGAAGGCACAGTGGCAGTTCTGGGTGCTGGCCGTTGTGGTGGGCATGTTCCAGGGCGGTATCCAGGCGCTGAGCCGGAGCCATTT
>ENA-OQKX01000010-OQKX01000010.1-human-gut-metagenome-genome-assembly--contig:-NODE-10-length-33761-cov-3.487334_pt1 | contig 33761 bp, 40 predicted proteins | sample MGYA00242654_ERZ504810 | MGnify/ENA primary metagenome ERZ504810 (study PRJEB26092, sample SAMD00036378) | human gut metagenome | host: Homo sapiens | study: EMG produced TPA metagenomics assembly of... | reverse complement strand
GAATTTTTACCTGTATAGTCCAGCAGCGCATATGGAATTTCAAACTCATTCAAAAGTTTTTTCTGTACCGTTGCATACTGTGTGGCAAAATTGATAATCTCATTTGCAAGCCGGGGTCTGGTATTATAATACAGTCCCAGTTCCAGTACAAAATAGACAGCAATAAATACCGTCAGCAAAAAGCCTGCCGTCACATCGTAAAAATAAAGCCCCACATCTGCGATTGTCATCGGGATCGTCAGCCACAATGGCCAGCAGAGATACGATCTCAGCTTTCCCCTAAATCGAACCTTTGATTTCATTTACGCTCCTGTTCTTTCCACATCCATCGCTCATCTGTGGAATATGCTCCCGCATCAATAATCTATAGTATACCATTTTCCTTCTGCAAAATAAAGACTTTCCTAAGATAACAAAAACTGCCCCATTTTCATGGAGCAGTTTCGTCCAATGCATCACAGATGTATCTGTGTTATCCGTTTTCTTTTGCAATTTCCACAATGGATTTGCTCAGTCCTGCAATCCCCTGAATATCCGATGGGATAATAATCTTGGTTGCCTGACCGTCTGCTGCCTTGGCAAATGCCTCCAGACTCTTAATCTGAAGTACCGCATTATCCGGAGCAGCTTCTTTGAGCATACGGAGACCATCTGCATTGGCCTGCTGGATCTTTAATGTAGCCTCTGCCTGACCTTCGGCTTCCTTGATGGTTGCTTCCTTCTGTGCCTCGGCACGCAGGATTGCAGCCTGTTTTTCAGCCTCTGCATCGAGAATTGCAGACTCCTTATTTCCTTCTGCAACCAGAATTGTAGATTTTTTCTCACCTTCTGCACGCAGAATGGCTTCACGCCGCTCGCGCTCTGCCTTCATCTGTTTCTCCATGGCATCCTGAATTGCCTTTGGTGGAATAATGTTCTTTAACTCCACACGATTTACTTTGATACCCCACGGATCTGTTGCCACATCCAGCGTTGCACGCATCTTGGTGTTGATGGTCTCACGTGATGTCAATGTCTCATCCAGTTCCAGATCACCAATGATATTACGAAGCGTCGTAGCAGTCAGATTTTCAATTGCCATGATTGGATTTTCCACACCGTATGCATACAGCTTTGGATCCGTGATCTGAAAATATACAACCGTATCAATCTGCATTGTTACGTTATCTTTTGTGATTACCGGCTGTGGTGGGAAATCAACCACCTGTTCCTTCAACAAAACCCTTTTTGCAATACGGTCAATAAACGGCACCTTAAAATGCAGCCCTACTGACCATGTGGTAAGATACCCTCCAAGTCTCTCCACAACTACCGCATGCGCCTGTGGAACAATTTTCACACAGTTCACAATAATGACCAATGCAATGATCACTACAATGAGAATTACAACAGGCATAACTTTTTCCTCCTTTACCTATACCTTTTCTACTATAAGTTTGACACCACTGATTGCCAGAATTTTTGCTTCTTCTCCCGGTTCAATGATCTCATTATCATTACGGGTACGCACCGTCCACTCCTGTCCATGAACAACTGCCATCCCGGTCTGATCCATATTACTGACGCGCTCGGAAATCCGTATATTTTCCCCAATCAGGCTATCCGCGTTTGTTCTTTGCATTTTAGCATTTACATATTTACGCGCCCACGGTCTTGTCGCAGCAAGCAAAAGAATGGATACCACGAAAAATACCAGAAACTGCACCACCGGATTTACCCCTGCCATTGCCATAACCAGTGCCGCAAGTGCACCTGCGGCAAACCATATGCACGTTAGTCCGATTGTTGCAAGTTCTCCCAGAACAAACACAATCAAAAGTACCATCCAAAGCAATTCATACGGATCCATCGCTCTTATAATTATCATAGACTCTCCCTCTTTTCTTCCACTTTTTTATTTTAGCGGATGCACAGAATACATACCGGCATTTTCCATCCGGATCACAAATGCTTTTGCAAATCCGGCTGCTTTTGCATAATGCTGAATCTGTGGCTGTTGCACCAGTTTTAAGTCCCATCCGTGCATCTGCACGATTTTTGACACGATGGAAAGTCCAAGTCCGTTCCTCCCATCGCTTACCCGCGCTTTGTCCCCACGCGTAAAAGGATCAAACAAATGCTGCGCCTGTTCCTCTGGAATTAGAATTCCGCTGTCTGCCACCAATACATAAATCCGCTCCAGCTCCCTATAAGCAAACAGTCCGATTCTTGTTCCCTTTGGATTGTGCTGCATGGCATTTGTCAGAAGGTTTGTCACTACACGGGATAACTGAAGTTCATCCGCCCAGACCGGTATCGTTTCCTCCGGAATATCTGCTGTCAGTGTCATTCCGTTTTCTTCCATCTCTGCATACAGCATTGCCGCATTTTCTCTGAGAAGTTCACACAAATCAAGTGTTTTTCCATTTAATGCAAACCCTTCACTATCCAGTTTTACATATTCAAACAACAAATTGATCAGATTTCCGATCCGAACCGATTTATTCTGGATGGCGTTCAGATATTCCTGCTGTTTTTCCGGTTCCTGTACCATATGATCCGCCAATGCTTTTGCGTAACCGGATACGGTCGTGACCGGTGTCCGAAGATCATGTGCGATATCGGAAAGCATCAGATTCCGCTTGCGGTCAAACTCTCTCTGCTGCTGTTCGCGCTCCTCCTGGATCTGATGAAACTCCGCCATCACAATCCGCGCGAACGTTATCGCACCCAAAATATAAGGAAGCAGCATACACACCATTAACAGCAGAAGAACCACAAACAGCAGGATGGCTTTCCATCCTTCCATCTCCTGTACGACGACGGAACTCCTTGTCGCCGGAAGTGCATTGCCCAGCCAGTCCTGTAATCGTTCCCCTGTCCACTGCATCATTCCCTGCAGCGGTGATGGCAAAAGCATCCGGACGGCATTTACTATCAGCAATAACAGAACACATATGATAAAAATAAACAGATCCGTCTTTCCAACGGATGACTGCCTCTGGTAATCCGGGAAAAAAACTTTCATTACCACAGGCATAACCGCCTGGCTGATCAAAAAACTGATCAGCGACTGTGCAACTGTCACCAGTACAAGGATATAAATAAACCGTTTGATCAAAAATGCCTGTAAATCACGCATTGCTATTTCTCCAGCCGATAGCCCAATCCGCGGATGGTTCGAATATAAGCTGCCGGGTCTTCATCAAGTTTTGCCCTCAGCTTGCTGATGCAGACCATAATATTATTGTCTGCAACCACATAAGTGTCACCCCATCCCTGTTCATAAATCTGTTGTTTGGTAAACACTTTTCCCGGATGCTTCATAAATAACTCCATGATCCGGTACTCTACCGAAGTCAGTTCAATCGGTTCTCCATTTTTTTTGAGTACGCAGCCTTCCGGATCCAGTTCCAGATCCCGGACGGTCAGTATACCGGATGACAGTTCCGCTGTCCCCAGAGCATAAAACCGACGGATATTTGAATTGACACGTGCTACTGCCTCCAAAGGATTGAACGGTTTTGCCAGATAATCATCTGCCCCGAGATTTAACCCCAGAATCTTCTCGGAATCCGCATCCTTTGCCGAAAGTATCATAACGGGAATATTGCTTGTTTTACGTAATTCCTGCAACACATGGTATCCGTCCATCTCCGGCATCATAATATCCAACAGACACAGATCCACATGTTCTTTCTTCAGCAGTTCCAGTGCCTGCTTCCCGTTTTCTGCCTCAATAATCTGATAATTTTCATTTTCTAGATACAGCCGGAGAAGCGTTCGTATCTCCGGCTCATCATCTGCAATTAAAATCGTATAATTCATACATTCTCCTGCCGGAAAGGTGAATTCACCGGATCCTCCTGCTGTGTAAATCCGTTTGAACCAGCCGGGTTTGCATAGCACAGTGCCTCATACAGTGCGGCATGTGTTGCATTCACATATGGTGACACATAAAAGATTGCAAGAATTCCAAGTGTCAGTCCGGATAAAATGTACCATCCGATAAAGGACAGATCCAAAACAAATGCTTTCCATTTCTGTCCCTGCATCATACGCTTGCTTTCCGCAAATGCCTGCTCTTTGGTCATCTGCGGGTTATCTGCCAGAAGGTACGGAATCATCATATATTCATATGCTTTTACAATACCCGGAATGATAAAAAGCAATGACCATAAAACCGTAAACAGATCACGGAAAAACATTGTCTTTGCAACATTCCTGTAATTATTGTCAAATCCATATCCAATGTTCCCAATCTGTGCCGGCTCATTTAAGTTGCGGATAAAGAATCTCCTGCATCCAACCTCCAACGGATTTATGATAAATACATCAACCAGAAGTATAAGGACAAAAATCACCAGAAAAACAACTATGAGTATGCCGATGGCGATCGCTGCTGCGACCATACCGCCCATCATTCCCCTGTTTCCTGCTTTCAGTCCGTCCTTAAAGCCTTCTTCAAGCCCAGCCTCAAAATCGCGCAGTGAACCATCATCACTGTCATAACTGCTGTCATAATCATAGGAACTGCCTGCCTGATTATCCGATCCATGTAAGGAACCGGTTGCACTGCTGAGGTTGCCCGAAGCAGCTCCGCTTCCCCCTGCAATCAGTGTCAGCAACAGGCTGATCAGAATACATTTCCAATAATTTCGTTTAAATGTTGCTTTCGCCCTTCCCTTTAATTGTGCGCGACTCCACATATCAAATTCCTCCATTTCCTTTTGATGATATCATCATAACACCAAATCCTTATCTTAAAAATCGCTGCACCTTAACATTACCTTAACAACGTGTATTTAATTTGCCTGTTTCTTCTTCGGCAAAAGAAGGCTCAACAGAAGGGAAACAACAAACACTCCTGCCACGGCATTTCCATTGAAGATATCTCCCACTTCTTTCGGAAATGCGGAAAAGAAGTTGCCGGATGTCTGTGTCAGTCCAACCCCGATACAAAAAGAAAGGGAAACAATAATCATTGTACGGTCATTAAATTCGCAATTTTTTAACATTTTGATCCCCTCATACATGATTGAACCAAACATCATAACGGTACATCCGCCGAGAATAACCGCCCCGATCATTCCTTCATACCCAAGCTCCGGGTTGGTACATATGATCAGCAGACTTCCGAGAAATGTAAAACTGACGCCCATTACGATCGGCAGTTTCGAGCCAATTTTCCAGATCGGATATAACTGCATGCAGGTTCCGATTCCCGCAGCAAACATCGCACACTGCAGAATCTGTGTAATTTCCGCTGCTGTAAGGTGTTCCCCACTGCCCCGAACCAGAGCTGCACTGCAGACGATCAGTACGGGTGCCAGATTTGCTACAAACATGGCAAGCACATGTTGAAGGCCAAACGGAATTGCTTTTCTCATGTATAGACAAAGACAGTTTATCATCTTATTGCCCATAGTGTCAAACAGGATTTCCCGGTTGCGGTATAATTATCATCTGTGCTATACTATGAACAATTAGCGTGTAAAAGCGTACAAAAGAGGAGGATTTATTTATGACATCTGCACAAATATGCATCATGATTGCCATTATCGTATACCTTATTGGTATGATCTATATTGGTTTCCGATGTTCCAAGAAAAACAACAGTACTGACGATTTCTATCTGGGTGGCAGAAAACTCGGTCCTTCGTAACCGCGATGAGTGCCGAAGCTTCCGACATGAGCAGCTGGCTTCTGATGGGACTTCCGGGCGTTGCTTACCTCACCGGAATTTCAGATGCCGGATGGACAGCAATCGGACTGGCTGCCGGTACATACATTAACTGGCTGATCGTTGCCAAACGTATCCGCCGCTATACGCACACCTGCAACAATTCCATTACCATCCCATCGTTCTTCAGCAACCGCTATCGCGATGAAAAAAAGATGCTGCAGGTCATTGCTGCTATTTTTATTGTTATCTTTTTTATTCCTTATACGGCCTCTGGATTTGCCGCATGCGGAAAACTTTTTTCCAGCTTATTCGGGGTAAAGTATCTGACCGCCATGATCATCAGTGCTATCGTAATTGTGGCATACACGACACTTGGCGGATTTCTTGCTGCTTCCACAACGGACTTTATCCAGAGTATCATCATGTCAGTTGCTCTGATTGTAGTTCTGATCTTTGGTGTAGAAACTGCTGGCGGTATCGGTGCCGTTATCCACAACGCCTCCGAGCTTCCGGGATATCTCTCCATGACACTTTCCTATGATGTAAACACCGGAAAGGCCGCTCCTTACAGTGCCCTGACCATTGTTTCCACTGCCGCATGGGGACTTGGATATTTCGGTATGCCGCATATCCTGCTCCGCTTTATGGCAATCGAGGATGAGAAAAAACTGAAACTGTCCCGCCGCGTTGCAACCATCTGGGTCGTAATCTCCCTGTTCGTTGCCGTCTTTATCGGTGTGATCGGTTATACCATGAGCAAAGTCGGCGCACTGGAGATGCTGACCGGATCGAATTCCGAAACCATTATCGTAAAAATTTCCGCCCTGCTCTCCCAGCACGGTGTGATATTTGCCCTGCTTGCGGGTGTGATTCTCGCCGGCATTTTAGCTTCCACCATGTCCACTTCGGACTCGCAGCTGCTGGCTGCATCTTCTGCGGTTTCTTCCGACATTCTCGGTGCTTTCCGCAAAGATTCTTCCAACAAAAACGGAAGCATGGCAGCCGCAAGAATTACACTCCTTGTAATTTCTGTCGTTGCCGCATTCATTGCCAGAAATCCGGACAGTTCCGTATTTGCCATCGTTTCTTTCGCCTGGGCTGGATTCGGTGCCGCATTCGGACCGGTTGTTCTGTTTTCCCTGTTCTGGAAACGTACCAACAAATGGGGCGCACTTGCCGGTATGGTCTGCGGGGGTTCCATGGTATTTATCTGGAAATACCTGATCCGCCCGCTCGGTGGTATCTGGAACATCTATGAACTGCTTCCTGCATTCCTGATTGCCTGCGCTGCGATCGTAATCGTCAGTCTGCTGACACCAAAACCTTCCAAAGAAATCGAAGAGGAATTTGACCGGGTCGCACAGATGAAATAAATCTTTTAACTTTGTATACCAAAAATGTCGGTAGATATCTGACAGATATCTACCGACATTTTTAATTCTTATTTTCAATTATGCTTTGATCCTAGCGGCGGATCTTTACAGACTTCACACTGCTGTATGGACTGTAATACTTTGTTCCATCTACAGTAACATAGCTGCGGATCTTGTAATAATAAGTTCCTTTGGTGAGTTTTGCCCTTGTATAAGACTGCATCTCACCATCTTTTGTAGCCGCAATCTTCTTGTATCCATAATCATATGCTCCCTTGGAGCGGTAGATTTCATAGCCGGTAACGGAAGTACCTGGCAGCCATGTGATACGGACTTTTGATCCGTGTGCACGCAATCTTGTGATAACCGGCTTCTCCGGCTTAATAATAAAGCTTGTCTTTGCAGATCCCGTATAATTACCGGTTCCCACTACCATAACAGCAGCTTTTCCCGGTGCACCATTGTCACTATAATTCAGATAGTAATCCGAACCTTCTTTTAAAACAATGTTATTTAATGTAACGGTAACTTCCGGTTTTACGGAAGATCCCGTATAACTTTGTGTTGCAATTTTGCTGATCACTGCATTTGCAAGATTATTGGATGAAACCGTTGTATTTCCGTTTCCATGATTTACAATACGGAAATAAACTGTTCTGCTTCCATAATAATTTCCGATTCCGTTAATTGTTACGGATGCAGTACCGATATTGCGGTTGTTGCTGTAAGTAAGTGTATAATCTCTTCCCTCGTACAGATAGCCGCCATTCAGCCATACCGATACAGACGGACGAATATCATATCCGGTGTATGTCTGATCAACGATTGTACCTACCGAAGCATTTGGAATATAGTACGAATAGGTATTATTGCTGTTATTGGTTCCTGTTACCTGAACCGGAATCTGCAGAGGAATTCTTCCATCCGGACGATTCAGTGTAAGTGTTGTGGAACCTGCAGTATTTGCGATCAGTTTTGTTCCGCTGATATAGGCAACCGCAGTATTGGATACATACATATTCAGTCCCTGTACAATCGGACAGTTTGCATTGCTTGGCCAGTGATTAGATACTTTAATGTTTTCATAGCATCCAGATAAATCAATGGTCTGACCCGCAGACATCTGAATGTAATTTCCAATGGATGACGGAACAACAATCTGATCTGAGGTAATATTGCTTTCCGCAATCTGAATATTGTTTACCGTTGTCGTCTGGTTGTTCGGTGTTGTATAGGATGTTCTGGTTACCGTGTTGGCAAATTCCTCTACCCAGTAATGGTAGCCATTGTAATATACATGTCCGATTCCGACAGCTGTAAACTGGCTGTTTAACATATTTCTACGCTGTTCCTGTCCGGAATAATTTGCATTGTCTTCCCGCATTGCGTTGTGAAGTGCAGATGCGGAAGAATAATTCACACCGATATTCTCTGCATACACTCCCGCATAGACACCGTTTTCACTGTAAGCAGTATAATAATTTGTGCCATTTGGTCTGGTGTGTGAATACGAAAGTGCAATCTCTGCTGCACGTTTCATGGCTACCTGCTCCAGTGCATAGTCGTAAGTAAGCGGCTGCAGATTATTACAATATGTCTTCGTGTAATTGTTTGCATCCCAGTACCATGCATCGGATGAATTTCTGCGCATACTGTTGATCATGCCATAGACATTTCTGGCATCCGTCTGTCCGTATGTAACCTGAATACTTACGTTCCGTGTACCGGTTGTTGCAGCCATCACATTGCCCGCATACCCCAGTGGAAGCAGTGAAACAATCAGGACAAACGCAAGCAGACGCCTGAGTACATTGTGCGTTTTGGTTTTTCTCATAATCTTGATCCCTTCCTTTATTTTAAAATTTTGTTATCCCTATTGTACGCTTTTTAGCGGCTTCCCGCAATGATAATTTCATAAAGTTTGCTTGACAAGCATAACAGAAAAGCTATACTCTAATTAGCAAACAGGTGGGTGCGCAACTCGTTTCTGCGGGCTGTCGTTTTGTCGGGGACACCGTTCGCAATTTCTAGTCTGCCTAAGAGGGAATCTTCGAAACGTTTATTACGCCCACTCCCCATTTGTCTTGATATTTACTTTATTTTCAATATGTCACTCTGTGACTGCGCAAATAGAACCGTGGGCATGCTTATTCGAAGCTTCCCTCTAAGGCAGACACAAAATCGCTCAGACGGTGTCCCCGACAAAACGACAGCCCGCAGAAACGAGTTGCGCAATCACCAATCTAATTAGCAGATGGAGAAGGGAGAAATGACTGACTATGACATATCAGGAATTAGTTTCAAAATTAAAAGATACTTATCAGGAGAAAGATGCTTCCAAAATCAGTGAACATCTTGCCATCCAGTTTAACATACAGGGAGAAGCCGAAGGTGCCCTGTATCTGGAAATTGCAAACGGACAGCTTCATGTTGAACCATATGAATATTACGACCGTGACATTTTAGTCACAACTTCAGCTGCTGATCTGCTTGCACTCGCGCAGGGCAGCCTTGACATTCTCGAAGCTTACCAGAGTGGGAAAATTTCTGCGGAAGGAAATCTTGCAAAAGCATTGCTGTTAAATGAAATTGTCACCGGTTCATTCCGAAGCTCCGTCACCAGTCGGAATCTGCTCCTGTGGAAACTTCGGCATCAGCGGAATCTGCTCCTGTGGAAGCTCCGGCACCGGCTGAATCTGCTCCTGTGGAAACTCCAGCTGGCGAAAATACTCCGGCTGCAAAACCATCCGTTAAAGCACCACGCATGTCCCGGAAGAAAAACAGAAAAAGACATAAATAATCTGTAAACTTCCTTGTGTTTTTCAGACAGCATGTTATGATAATTCATAACATAAGGTTTTTGATATAGGAAAGGAGTGAAATATATGTCTTTTTTTAAACAACTTAGGACAAAAGATCAGTGATGTGAGCCAGACTACCATTAAAAAAACAAAAGATCTGGCAGATACTGCAAAATTAAACTTAAATATCTCCGAGGAAGAACGCAAGATTGATACTACATACGAACAGATTGGCAAATGGTATGTGGAAAAACATCGCGAAGATGCCGAAGAAGATGTAAAAACCTGGCTGGATGCGATTGCTGTTTCCGAAGCCAGAATTAAGGAATGCCGTGAAAGCATTCACCAGATGAAAGGTGTAGCGATCTGCCCATCCTGCGGTGCAAGCGTGGATGCTGATGCTGCATTCTGCAGTGCCTGTGGACAGAAAATGCCGGAAAAGCCAAAGCCGGAACCGGTTAAGGAAGAGGATGTCGAGGTGATTCCTCCGGAACAGCCGTCTGAGGAACCAGCTTCTGAGACCGTGTCGGAAAATGCTTCCGAAACCCCGACTAAAGCCTCTGCACCAGATGCTTCAACCGAAGCTTAAAAACAGACATGGAAAACAAAAGGAGCTGTCGTGCCGCCGATATTCGCTGGTGCGATAGCTCCTTTTCTAATTTTATTAAAACGAGTTGCGCAATCTCTACTGTTTATATAAACGGGTTATAAAACCGGCTGCCATCATGATAGGTAATCACAAGTGCAACCACGGCAAATCCAAGCACCAGTGCAATACACAGATAATCATTGCGCTGTAACTTTCTTCCCATATACCAGGTACGCTTTCTGTGTTTCCCATATCCACGCAGCTCCATTGCGTTACTGATCGTGTCAATACGGCCGATACTTGTAAAAATGAGCGGGAAAATGATAGAGGCTGTACTCTTAATCCGACTCATCAACTTCGCTTTTCCAGACATCTCGATTCCACGCGCTTCCTGCGCATTTTTAATTTTGTGGAAATCATCCTGCACATCCGGAATATAACGCAGTGCAATTGCCACCGCATAGCCGATGTTGTAACTGATTCCAATACGATTTAACGACGCTGCAAACTCCGACGGATTGGTGGTCACGACAAAAATGAACACCGCCGGAATAATGGTAAAATATTTCAAAATAATGTTCAGCTCATAAAACAACTGCTCAGCGGTAATCGGATAATGCGCCGAAAGCTGCCAGAGTACATGCTTTGTACCATAAATTTTTGTTCCCTGATCCGGCGCAAAAATAAAAATTGCAAGCACATTGATCACCAGAAAGAACATAATGAATTTGAAAATGGAACCGACCTGTTTCCACTCTGTTTTTGAAAGCCTAAACAATACCAGACTAAGTACCAGCATCACGGCAAGTACCCTGGTATCATACGTAAGCATACTCGTGATGGACCATGCCAGAAAATAGATCAGCTTTGTAACCCCGCACAGCCGGTCCATCCAGGTGTCTTTTTTCTCATAGGTCAATAACTTTGCCATTACCGCACCGCCCTTTCGTAATTGATAAACCTCTGTACGAACTGAGACGGATCTTCGATTCCACATTTGACTGCCATCTCATAGAGTGACGTCTGCTTTAAATATGCCGGAGCTGTGATCGTTTCATTGGTCAATACTTTTGCCGGCGTATCAATGGTCAGAAGTTTGCCATCTGCCACAACAATCGCACGGTTGGTATATTCCAGCATCAGGTGCATATCATGTGTAATCATGATAATGGTCGTCCCCTGTGTCTCGTTGATTTCCTTTAAAAACTCCATAATTTCCGTATAATGATGATAATCCTGACCAGCAGTTGGCTCATCTAAAATCAGAATCTCCGGCTTCATAACAAGAATGGACGCAATGGTCACCCGCTTCTTCTGACCGAAACTCAATGCAGAAACCGGCCAGTTCCGGAACTGGTACAATCCACAGATTTTCAGTGTCTCATGCACACGCTCACGGATTTCTTCCTCTGGAACTCCGCGCACAGTAAGCCCAAGTGCCACTTCCTCATAAATCATAGGCTTAGAAATCATTTGATTCGGATTCTGCATGACAATTCCAATATGCTCCCCACGCTCTTTGACCGAAAGTGGTGAGATATCGTTTCCGTTCAGCTCAATTTTTCCTTTGCTCGGTTCTAAAAATCCACAGATCAGATTGGACAGTGTCGTCTTTCCGGCACCGTTTTTCCCGACAATACTGATCATTTCGCCTTTCTTTACATCAAAACTGATATCCGAAAGAATTGCTTTTCCCGGCTGATAAGAAAAATGCAGATGGTCTACTTTAAGTACCTTCTCCTGTGTTTCCTGTTTCTGCGGAATCTGCGTAGTCTCAAACCATTCCCGCACCTGTGTTTTGTATGGTTCAAAATTCATGGTTTCCACATGCTGCGGATGATCCTGTGCAGTGATGGTACATCCGGCATGTTTGAGTGCCGTGACATAGAGCGGTTCCCGGATTCCCTGTTCCTCTAAGATATTTCCAACCAGCAGATCATCCGGTTTCATGTCCGCAACAATGGTTCCGTCTCCGACCACAACAATACGGTCTACATCTTTGTACAGCACATCCTCCAGACGATGCTCAATGATTACGATCGTTTTTTTCTGTTCCTTTTGGATTCTGTCAATTAACGCGATCGCTTTCTTTCCGGTCGCCGGGTCAAGATTGGCGAGTGGCTCGTCAAACAAAAGAATATCCACATCATCAATCATAACGCCCGCCATGGAAACTCTCTGTTTCTGTCCACCGGACATCTCCGATGGTGCATGGGAAAGCAGCTCTTTTACTTCTACCGTCTCTGCCACACCGTCCACTTTGCGAAACATTTCTTCCTGTGCCATGCAGTCATTTTCCAGCACAAAAGCAATATCTTCCGCAACCGTCAGACCGATAAACTGCCCGTCCGTATCCTGCAACACGGTTCCGACCATCTTGGAAAGTCCGAAAATTCCAAGTTTTTTCGGATCTTTTCCCTCGATTTTTAAAGTTCCGGTACTGTCTCCTTCATACGAAAAAGGGATCAGTCCGTTGATACAATTTGATAATGTCGACTTCCCTGATCCCGATGGTCCAATGATGAGCACCTTCTCTCCGGGATAAATTTTCAAATTGATATCCCGGAGTGTCGGCTCCATCTGTGACCGATATTTAAATGTAAAATTTTCAAATTCAATAATCGGTTCCATACGTTTTTAGTCTTCCTTTGTAAGACTTGATGATTTTGCTCCAATCTTTGTATATCCCAGTCCGAGTAATGAACCAAGTACACCCACAATGATGATATTGGCTACAAACGCAAATACGCCCTGTGAGAATACTTTCTTTGCAGGCTCTGCATAAATGAGAATATCAAGCACCGGTGCAACAACGATCCATGCAATTGCATTTGCAACCACCTGAACGACATTAAAAAGAACTACTTTCTTCTTATTAAACCCACCGGCCTTAATCTCAAATCTCTTTGCGAATAAACCAACTAAAATTCCAAAGATCGCATCTGGGAATACCCAGCTCCACCATACACCACCGTAAAACAGTGCATCTCCGAGTGCATGTCCCAGCAGACCAATGATTCCTCCGACAACCGGTCCAAACACTGCTGCAAGAAATGCCAGCACTGCTGCACGTGGCTGCATGGATGTATTCGGGATAATTCCCAGCGGAATCTGCACTTCTGTCAAAACAATGAACAATGCGGTTCCGATACCGGTTGCTACAACTTCTTTGATTCCAAATTTTTTCATAACAAGTTCCTCCTTTGTTTTTTCAGTACCTTATTATTTATGATAAACGCGCAAATGTCAAGTTTTTCGCCCTTTTTCTTTTCAGCTTCCTTTAACTTTTTGCACCATCTCCGGCAAAGTATTCCTTCACCAGTTTAACAACGACACCGGAAAGCAAAAATACTGCGATCAGGTTTGGAATTGCCATGAGTCCGTTAAAGGTTTCCGCAATGCTCCACATCAGACCCAGATCCATCGTGGCTCCTATGATGGCAACCAGCGCATACACTAGCATAAATGGCTTGTTGACACGGGAACCGAACAAGAACTCGATGCAGCGCGTCCCGTATAATCCCCATCCGATAATGGTGGAAAATGCAAAACAGCACATGGCAACCGCAGTAAAATAGATACCCAGTTTCCGTATGTTGCGGTAAATCCACTGATTGTAAGCTCTGCACCTGCCGCCTGACCGTAACTGACCGGAACCTGGCTGCACAAAATAACAAGCGCGGTAAGCGTACAGATGACAATCGTGTCTACAAACACCTCAAAAATACCGAAAAATCCCTGCTTGACCGGTTTTCTCGTGTCTGCACAGGCATGGGCAATAGATCCCGTACCAAGCCCTGCCTCGTTGGAAAAAATTCCACGGGATACGCCCTTTTTCATACTCATGAAAAAGCTGCCGACCGCGCCGCCGGTCACTGCGGCCGGATGAAATGCCCCTTCCACAATCGAAGCAAAGACAGCCGGGACATGTCCGATATTAAGAATAATCACTCCCACTGCCAGAACAATATAGATCAATGCCATAAACGGTACCAGCTTTTCTGTCACCCGTCCAATCCGCCTGATACCTCCAAGCAGAATGAGTGCAATCAGAATCGCCAGAATGATCCCAACCACAAGATTAACAGTCGGTACCGCATCTTTTGAAATAACATGGTAATTCATTAATGCCGTATTGATGGCTGTGGTAATCGTATTTACCTGTGTGGCATTCCCTGTTCCGAATACGGTCAGTACGCCAAACGCGGAAAACAGATACGCCAGCCAGTGCCAGTGCTTTTTGAGTCCGTTCTTAATATAATACATCGGACCGCCGACCAGATCGCCATGCACATTCTTTTCACGGAAATGCACCGCAAGCGTCACTTCTGAAAACTTGGTACACATACCGAGAATTGCGGAAATCCACATCCAGAACACGGCTCCCGGACCGCCGATGGCAATGGCTCCTGCCACTCCGGCAATATTTCCCGTGCCGACCGTTGCCGCCAGTGCCGTACACACCGCCTGAAACGGTGTCATGGCTCCGTCCGATGCTTCACGCTTCTTAAACATACGGCCAAATGTCACTTTCATCGCGTATGGGAACTTGCGGATCTGTAAAAACCGGGTTCGGAAACTTAATACCAGACCAACACCGATGATACAGATCATGGCAGGAACACCCCAGATGAAATTGTTGACCGCACTGTTGATTGCTTCAATTGTGGATAACATAGTTTTCTTTTCCTTCCTACGTGAATAAGCGCGTGTTTTTTGTAAAACACGCGCTTGCATTATAGCACAATTTTTGCATTTTCTCTACAATGGAATTGTGGAAGAGGATATTTCCCACGGAAGTCCTTACGGTGGTCCTTATTCCCCCGCTCGTGCAGCCGACCCCACCACTTTCTGGCCTTATCAGGTATGGTCCTATCAGGCCGATGATGCCTCCTACACAAAAATAGGTTCTGTGACCGACTGGAATAAAAAAGAATGGGCAGACAGCATTGACGGATTTTCCTCATTTCCGGATTCCGCTGATAAAGATCACGACGGTATCGTATATCTCCTGACAAATGCCAAAGGGAAAGAAACCGCCATAGATGCTGCTGACCTGAAAAAGTGGGTGGATTCCTACCGTAAAGGAGCAAAAGAAATTCCCATCACCTATCAAAGGCTCAAATAATGGCATTATGATTGTGTATCAGGATCACAGGCTGCGTACCGCCCAGCGCATCTTCGTGGATCGTGCTCGTCCATTCTGCGCACACTCCTGCGCGGACGGACGCACCACATCCTTTGCATACTCCGAATAAATACCTGCGCGGTAGCCTTCTTTTAAAGCACGCTTTACCAGCTTGTCCTCCCCTGAATGGAATGTCAGAATCGCCACGCGGCCGCCCGGTTTTAAAGCACCCGGCAGCTTTTCCATAAATTCATAAAGCACCTCAAACTCGCGGTTGACATCAATGCGAAGTGCCTGAAACGTCCGCTGACAGGTCTTTTTGATGGTATCCTTTTTCTCCTTCTCCGGAAGAAAATCGAGAGTGTCTTCAATAATCCTGCGCAGTTTTGTGGTGGTATCCACGCGGTGTCCTTTGCGGATCTCATCGGTGATCGCTTTTGCAAGTTCCTCACAGTACGGCTCATCCGAATTTTCATAGAGCATTCCCGCAAGCTCGTCCCGGCTGATCGTATCCAGCCGCTCCGCCGCACTGATTCCTGCTTCCTGATTCAGCCGCAGATCAAGCGGTCCGTCCACTTTAAAGGAAAATCCACGCTCCGGATTGTCAATCTGCATAGACGAAACCCCAAGATCTGCCAGAATAAAATCAAAGCCGCCCACTTCTTTTGCAATCTCGTCAATCGTACAGAAATTCTGCAAATGCACGGTCAATATATCCTCGCCAAATCCCTGCTCTGCCAGACGTTTTTTCGTCTTTGCCGATTCTACCGGGTCGACATCGGTCGCATGGATGTGTCCCTGCCCCTGCAGCTGCTTGAGCATAGCTTTTGTGTGACCGCCATAGCCAAGTGTGGCATCAAACCCGGTCTGTCCCGGCTTAATTTGCAGAAAATCAAGAATTTCTTTTACCATAATAGAAATATGCATACCCGCAGGCGTATTGCCCTTTTCGATCACATGTGCAATGGTATCTTTGTATTTTTCCGGCTGCAGTTCTTTGTATTTTTCCTCAAATTTCTTTGGGTATTTTCCTTTGTAACGCACGCGCCGCTTGTGTACGGTCTGGTTTTCGTTTTCCATTTTTATGATTCCTTTCCTCTCCTGTCCAGGTACAGCTCCTCTTACCATTTGCAAGACAAAACTTTATATGAGGTTGCGAAGGTATTGTTTGCAGAGTAATCTTTAAGCACTAATGATTTCAAATTTAATCTGTTTTCTATGAATACCGGTACAATTGTTTTTCTACCAGTTTACTTCCTTCATAAACAAGCCGAAGTGTAAAAAAGCGGTGCTCGTCTTCCTCGATCAGCAGTTTTAAAAAAATGGCATCTCCTTCCCAGGTCGGAAGCGCAAGCACTTCTTTTTTGTCCATCCACTGCAGATCGCCTTCATTGCACTCGATCAGCTCCCCGGTAAAACCATCCGCAGTAAACAGGCACATTTCTTCCGGCTCCGGCGCTTCATCACTGATGAATGTGATCAGCCCGCGGAACTGGTAGGAAAGTCAGTAGTCAGGCCGGTTTCTTCTTTTACTTCACGTAACAGGCAGTCCTCCGGTCCTTCCGTGCCTTCTGCATGTCCACCTACACCAATCCACTTGTCTTTGTTGATGTCGTGCTGCTTTTTGGTGCGGTGGAGCATTAGGTATTTTCCGTCTTTTTCTATGTAACACAGGGTTGTCATTTTCATGGGATTTTCCTCGTTTTTTCTCATATTTGTTCCATATGCTCCATGATAACAAAATTTGCCCCGTTTTTTCAATCGAACATTTCATATTTTGCCCCATTTTTGATATATTTATTTTCTTTTTTTGCCCCGTTTTTAAATTCCAGCCGAGTTATGGTGCTCATTTGAGGTATTCTCCAATCCGGTCAATATTATAAAGCGGGATGTTTGTCATCCAGTCCTGCTCACGGAAATCCGACATGGAAGTCCGCACCGCATGCTTGGGATGATACTTCTCACAAAAAGCCCGCAGACTTTTTGCCCGCAGATTTTCCTCTGCTTTCACCTCTACCGGAATGACCGATCCGGGTGCCTGCAGCGTGAAATCAATTTCGCCTGTAGAATTTGCCGTTGTGTAATAATATGGTTCCACACCCAGTTCCGCTATCATCTGCTGCAGCACATACTGCTCCGTCAACGCCCCTTTAAACTCTGCAAAAATCCGGTTTCCATCAATGATAACGCTTGCATCCGGATCTGCCATGGCAAGCAGAAGCCCGACATCAAGCATATAAATTTTGAACGCATACAGATCCATGAAATCAACTTTCCCTACCGGAAAAGAAGTTCCCTTATAAAACGTTTCATTGTGCGTCCTCCCTGTCAGTAGAATTTATATGTAGCATTCCTTATGGCTTTATATGATATTCCTTTATGGCAGAGCCGTCAACATTTTTAAGGACGTATTTGTGTTATGGTTCTACACTTTTCTGGACGTATTTATGTGATAGTGCTACACTTTTCTGGACGTTACTGTTTGCATAAATGTGGAAGGTTTTTGTTGCATCTCAGGCATTTAAATGCTATACTTGTCACAAAGCAAATACATATTTTTCCATAGCTTGGGCGGACAGTACCTGGCGAGCCGTCTATATCATATATTTTATTTTTTCATTTCAAATTATCCCGGAAAGTCTTGCTTTTAAAATTCAACTTTATTTTAACTTAATTTTGTTATAAGCAGGATTTGTATTGATATGGGATGTGTTGTCATACAGATTCTGTGGCTTACACAAGGAGGAAACTGTATGGCAAACAAAGAATACAAAAGTGATGTGTTCAGCATGCTTCTTCAGGACAAGAAACGTGCAATGGAAATTTATAACGCGATTAATGGAACGGACTATGACGATCCAGAACTGGTTGAAATGACAACTTTGGATGACAAAAGCTTTTCGCTTACCGTACGGAATGATGCATCATTCATTCTTGATGCGAATCTGAGCCTGTATGAGCATCAGTCGACCTATTGCCCGAATATGCCACTGAGGGATCTGCTTTATTTTGCAAGCATTATACAAAAAAGAATCAAGGCTCAGAAGCGTGATATTTATGGTGGAAGAATCTTAAAGATTCCAGTGCCCCATTTTGTCGTGTTCTATAATGGAAAAGAAGATGCGCCGGATCAGTATGATCTTCGTCTTTCTGATGCATTTGAAAAAGAAACTGAGGATCCTGAGATAGAATTGGTCTGCCATGTTTACAATATCAACAGTGGAAAAAATACCCCACTGCTGTCAAAATGCCAGACATTGCGTGAATATATGTATTTTGTGGATATGGTGCGGAAAAATAATGAAAATCAGTGGAAATCTGGAAGATGCCATTGAGAAAGCTATCAACCAGTGTATGGAAGAAAATGTGCTTAGGGATTTTCTGGCTCAACACAGGGAGGAGGTAATGCACGTGATGACATTAGACTATACATTTGAACGACGGCTGGAAATGCAGCGCGCCGAAGCAATTGAGGATGGCGAAAGGATCGGGAAAGAGATCGGGAAAGAAGAAAAATTGTCAGAGCAGATTCGTAAAAAAATTCAAAAAGGCAAACCTCTGGATCAGATTGCGGACGAATTGGAGGAAGTGCCGGAAACCATTCGTCCTTTATACGAAAAAATTAAGCAGGAAATGCTGCAATAAAATAAGGCAGTTTCCGAGGAGGAAATGAGTTTTTATCGTTCGTTAGCTGAATGATATGCTTATTTACAAAATTGAATATTGCTTACCTTCAAGTTTATTGTGTCAGGCACCAATTGTCCAATTGTTCTCTATTTCTATTGATGCAGCCACTTATGCGATGGTCGGATTTGTCACAGGTATACTACTCACAAAATATCTGCTTTGGTATGACGATAGAGTTAAGTAATTCTTAATATGAGGGGCTTACCTTGCCCCTCTATCCTTATTCTGTAACTACAATCATAGTTCTATTTTTCAATCCCAAGCACGGTATTGGCCTGCTCACCCTCCATATATTCAAATGTGATGGTATCTCCTACACCATAACGCACGATATCAAGGTAATCTACTACCGATACATCGTAAATATCGGAATCATTTTCGAGCAAAATATATTGGTGCGTATTTCCTTCTACCACTGCATCGGTGATTTTTGCAATCGTACCGGTTGCTTTCTTGACACTGTCGCTCTCTTTTGTTTCCGCATTGACACCATTTTGCTTCATCAGTTCCATATAGTTCTTTTCGCATTCACTGACAGAATCACCGGTTGCTACAATCTGATATTTCTGCACATTTACCATCGCATACATTTTTACCAGACCAGAATCATCCTTTAATGCAATGAAATAGGTCGGCTCATTTGTAATGTTTAATAACAGTGGGAAGGTTGCTGTATAGCCAAGGTTTTGCACCTTACCTTCCGCAGAGGACATCGCAGAATCTTCAATTGCGCCTTCTACCTGATAATATTTTGTCTCCATCGTTCTCTCATTCATCAGGACGAATCCAACGTTGGACTGATCACTTGTGATGGAGGTTACTCCGGTATAAACCCAGACATCATCATTCATTGCAAGGTAATTATAACCGTTCGTGGTGGTCAGACAATCCTTCTGTCCTAACACACTGTTGATAAATCCATGTTTTAAAGATCCATAATAATCATAAAGCTGTACCAATAAATCGGCAGAATAAACACGGTCTACCCAGCTTGGCACATCTTTTACCGCATAATCAGTGCACTCACCTGTCACAGCATTACAAAGCACAACTCTGCCGATGGTCTTACCTCCAAACAGACCAATCTTATAATCTGCAACACTGCAAATCCAGTAAGGCGCACCCTCCTCGTCAATCTCAAAACTGATATCATCGAAAATATAGGTCGGATAACGAAATCTTAAATGACGCTTTAAGTTTCTATGAAAATGGTCATATGGCGTATATTTCATGCCTTCTGACAAACGAACCAGCTCCGTATCCTGCGTTGCCATATCAATCTTAATATAGGCTGGAACTCCTTCCTTCTGGTTCGTCAGCCACTTGATGGTATCCGCATAACGGAGCGGTGTCACACGGACCGGTTCCCCTTTGTAGTTAATCTGGGAATAAAGTTCACTGACTTCAAACTGCGACGCCATATCAACAAGACTACCCATCTTACGATTTCCCAGAATGGATGCGGAGTCACGATCTAACAGTGGAATCTGGTCATAAGAAATCTGTTTGATATCCTCGGTAAATTCCCCCTCTTCCACTTTTAAAAGTTTCTGATATTTTGCTGCATTGACAATCGGTGAGGACAAAATGGAGCCTGCCACATAAACCGCCAAAAACAGTAAAAAGACAATCACTCCAATCTTTAAACCTGTATATTCCTTAATAAAGGACAGTTCAATCTTGCTTTGTCCTGCTATCTTTGCCTTTCTTACAATATAAAGCACGAAAAGCACCGCCAAAATCAGAAAAATAAATTTCCAGGTTTCTGTTGCATGAATGTTAATTGCCGGAAGTGAAACATAATAAAAAATTGCAACAGCGATTACCACCAACAAAGCAATCACCAGTTTGACTTTCATCATTCCTTTCATCACGAATTCCCCTTTCGTTCGTTTGGTCGAAGCTGATATAAAAATTCTTCAAAACATACGCCATCTTGTTCCTGTATCAACAAGTTTATTGTGTCAGGCACCAATTGTTCCAATGTAAAACGTTTCATCGTGCGTCCTCCCTGTCAGTGGAATTTATATGCAGCATTTCTTATTGCTTTATATAATATTCCTTTATGGCAGAGCCGTCAACATTTTCAAGGACGTATTTGTGTTATGATGTTACACGTTTCAGGACGTATTTGTGTTGTCATATCACACGTTTCAGGATATGATTCTATCATGAAAGTAGGAACTATAAACTTACACAGTTTCTGCTTTTGCAAATAACCGGTATACTCTTGCAATTTTATTTTCTAAGTTCTATGATAGGCAGTTAGAAAGACAGGGTGATTTTATGCAGATCAGTATTCTTTTAATGGAACAGATTTTTGAACTTTTTCTCATGATTCTGATGGGATTTATTATTGTAAAGGCGGGAATTGTCAAAGAAGAAGACAGTAAGGTTTTATCCAAAATCGTACTGTACCTGATCATTCCATGCGTGATTATAAACGCTTTTCAGGTGGACTATACCAAAAAAACCGTAAATGGTCTTCTCATCGCGCTTGCTGCATCCGTATTGCTTCAGGTGGTTCTCCTGCTTGTCGTTTTCGTGATGGGAAAACTGTTTTCCTTAAATGAAGTGGAAACAGCTTCTATCTATTACTCCAACTCCGGCAATCTGATTGTTCCTATCGTGACATTCGTTCTGGGACAGAAATGGGTGCTTTACGGATGTGTCTTCATGAGCGTGCAGCTTATTTTTCTCTGGACACACTGCAAGAAAATCATAAGCCGTGAATCTTCCTATGACTGGAAAAAAATCATCCTTAACATCAATATGATTTCCATTGCCATTGGTGCCATTTTATTTTTCACCAGAATCCGGCTGCCGGAACTCATTACAAATACCATCTCCAGTGTTGGAAATATGATCGGGCCAGCCAGCATGATTGTAACCGGAATGCTTTTTGCCGGAATGGATTTAAAAGCAATTTTTGCAAATAAACGTGTGTATTTCATATCGGCTCTCAGAATGCTTGTCATTCCTTTGATTGCACTGTTTCTCATAAAAATCAGCCATCTTGCCACACTGTCTGCAGATGCTCAAAAGATCATGCTCATTGTATTTCTCGCAGTAATCACCCCATCTGCATCTACCGTTACACAGATGTGCCAGGTGTACGGAAACGATGCACACTATGCCAGCGCGATTAACGTAGTGACCACGCTGTGTGCCATTGTGACCATGCCTTTTATGGTGCTGTTGTTTTCCTGTATTTAACGGTATATTTTCGCTTTTTTCTGCAATACCGGATAAAATCATACCATAAAAAGACAAGCACAGCCCCGATAACGATCGCTTTTACCACAAGCGGCATATGCCCGTCACCGAATCCAAACTCCACATAAAAAAAACACTCAGTGCGATCCACAGTGCAAACCATACCCATCCAAACAGCTTCTGATTTTTGACCTTACAAAACAGAAACTGGAAAACCGGATCGCCACTCACTTTATAAAACTCGCTGTACTCCGAAAAATCACCGACAAGTTCCTCCAATTGCGCAAAGCTATGTCCCTTTTTCTCTTCTTCTTTTACATAGTTGAGGTAAAAATCAATATTTTCGCCATCGTAGGCATGATCTGCTGCAAGTTTCCGGCACAGGTCGATGGAACCCTGTATTTCCTGCTGCTTATTTAACAACTCCTGCAACTGCTGCCGGACAAGTTCCTCAGAAACTGCCGGATCATCCAGCATCGAGGCAATTTTTTCGATTGGCATATTCATTTTCCGATATAAAATGATCTGTTTTAACCGCCGGATATCCTGTTCACTGTAATTGCGGTATTTGCTCTGGTCATTCCGCTCCGGTTCGAGCAGCCCCTTTCTTTCATAAAAGCGGATATTGCTGATGGTTAATCCGGTCAGTTGCGCTGCCTGTCCTATTTTCATCTGTCCCGTTCCTTCCTTCTATATATTTGAAAATACAATTATCTCTTTCCCACCTCACGCCGTGCCTGGTCTGTAATTTCTTCTGGAAAATCCAGCAGTTCCATCAAATCTATGGCATTTGTTTTCCCGACGATCCCACGTCTGATTTTGTATGGAAAAACGATATCTTTTTCATGAACCTGACTATCAAAATAATAAGTGTCGTATCGGTTTTTCAGGGCATACACCAGCTCCAGATCATGTGTAGCAATCAGGAGAAAGCCCTGTTTCTGCACCATGTAGGATAAAATGGCATTGGATGCCGCCAGACGCTCACGCGTGTTCGTCCCTTTTAAAATCTCGTCAATCACAAACAACATGGGCTCACCCGTTTTCAGTTCATCGAGCATGCGCTTTAAATATTTAATTTCACGCATGTAATAACTCTCTCCCTGCAGCACATCATCCCGAAGTGCCATCGAGGTCATCACCTGTATTGCAGGCATTTTCATATTTTTTGCAACACAGGTATTGATCGTCTGTGCCAGAATCACATTGATGGCAACCGCTTTCATAAATGTCGATTTGCCAGATGCATTTGCCCCGGTCAGTACCACACCTTTTTTCAGGACAAAATCATTCGGGATTGCATCTGCCATAAGAGGATGACTGATTTCCTCCACACTGATTGCGCCATCACTCTGCAATGACGGACAGCACCATTGCGGCAGGCTTTTCCGGAAGGATGCGATCGCAATCTCCATATCGATTTCTCCTGCAAATGTATACAGTTGCATCGTCTCTTTTTTTAAATTCTGGCAGAACTATAAACCATAGACCAGGGTGAGAGTCAAGGGATTTTTACCAAAAAGACCGTTTCTGTGCCGTATAAATGCAGCGGTTGCCATTGACCAGAAATGCCATCAGGCAGACCGCAAAAAATGCAAGCCCATTTTCCACACCAAATACTTCCATTCCGATCAGAACCGGAGCCAGCAAAGTATTGGTTGCACTTCCAAACACCGCCGCGTATCCAAGTGCCGCGCAGACCATCGGTGGCAGTCCTGCCAGGCTTCCCAGCACAAAACCAAGCGATGCACCGATGGAAAAAAGCGGTGTCACCTCTCCGCCCTGAAACCCGATCGACAAAGTCAGTACCGTAAAGAGCAGCTTCAAAATCCAGTCAAACATATACAGTTCTCCCCCGGAAAATGCCTGCGCGATCAGATTGGTTCCAAGTCCGCAGTACCGTCCGTTCCACGCCAGAAAAAGGAACACCGCCAGTGGGATCGACACAAAGCCGATTCTCTTGTATGGATTTTCCAGTACGTTTCCCATAAACTGTTTTACTTTTTGCAAAAGCACCGCAAACAGCCGTCCCGTCAGACCGAACAAGATTCCAAAAAGAATCAGATACGTCACCGTCTTTGTGTCCGTCAATGACAGGGTCTGCGAAAGAAGAACCGAAAATTTTTCCAGCCCCAGCGCATGCGAAGTTGCAGATGCCGTAAAAGACGCAATCGCTGCAGGAAGCAATGCGGAATATGCCATACTTCCACTCACCACTACTTCCATCGCAAAAAAGACTGCTGCAAACGGAGTCTGAAAGAGGCCTCCAAATCCGGCTGCCATTCCCGCAATCAATACTATCCTGCCGTTGTCCGGGAAGTGGAATCTGCGGGCAAACGCATGGGAAAGTGTAGCACCGATCTGCACGGCAACGCCCTCGCGCCCCGCACTTCCGCCAAACAGATGTGTGATCCATGTACCGGCCATGACAAGTGGGATGAGTGCCAGTGGAATCGACTCCCGCTTTCCCTGCCCGGCTTCCATGACAAGCGTCATTCCTTTTGCCGCCGTCTCATTGAAATGCCGGTATAACCAGACGATCCCAAGCCCTGCCAGCGGCAGAAACGGCAGCAATACAACTACATGCGCCGAACGAAAATCTGTAATAAAAAGTAAAACACGACCAAATACCGCGTCAATGGCACCAATTGCAATGCCAAGGAGCAGCGCAGATAGCACATACAAAAATGTTTCTTTTGCTTTTTTCTTTAATCCCTGTAAATCTTGTGACAGATTCATGGTTTTCCTCTTCTTTCATAATCCCTTTTTCGTCTCTTACATGCGACATATGAACAATTGATTTACTGCTACATCCATCCTGCATCAATCCTTCTCCTGCACATCCTCAAAATCGTACAGCAAATAAAAAAGCCGATGGTCTCTGCGATCAAACAATCGTAGAAGTCATCAGCTTATCGTTCAGCAGTTCAGGAAAATTCCCTTGGGAGAACTTCATTCCCATTGACAGATTACTCCTTTTCCCATAAAAAATCAAGAAAAAAAATTTTGGACCACATGTTACAATCTGCTGCTTTTGTAACTTACATCCCGGATTTTTCATTGCTACAATAAGAGTATCATGAATGTATGCAAAGGAGACGATTACAACTATGGCAAACAGAATTATGTTAAATGAAACATCTTATCACGGCGCAGGTGCAATTCTGGAGATTGCAACCGAGGCAAAAGCACACGGATTTCCAGAAAGCTTTTGTCTGCTCTGATCCTGACCTGATCAAGTTTGGTGTAACAAAAAAGGTAACAGATGTACTGGACAAGAATGGTCTTGTGTATGAGATTTATTCCGATATCAAACCAAATCCAACCATCCAGAATGTCCAGCACGGTGTACAGGCATTCAAGGATTCCGGTGCCGACTACCTCATTGCAATCGGCGGCGGCTCTTCCATGGATACTTCCAAAGCAATCGGTATCATCATTGCCAATCCAGAATTTGAAGATGTGCGCAGCCTTGAGGGCGTAGCTCCGACTAAAAAACCATGTGTACCGATCATCGCTGTTCCGACCACCGCTGGTACTGCGGCAGAAGTTACCATCAACTACGTCATTACCGATGTGGAAAAGAAGCGTAAATTTGTATGTGTTGACCCACACGATATGCCAATTATCGCAATCGTAGATCCTGAGATGATGTCTTCCATGCCAAAGGGACTTACTGCTTCTACCGGTATGGATGCCCTGACACACGCCATCGAAGGATACACTACAAAAGCAGCCTGGGAAATGACAGATATGTTCCACCTCAAAGCCATTGAGCTGATCTCCAAATCCCTGCGCAGTGCCGTTGCAACGAAAAAGAGGGACGCGAAGGCATGGCTCTCGGCGAGTATATCGCAGGTATGGGATTTTCCAATGTCGGACTTGGAATCGCACATTCCATGGCACACACACTCGGTGCTGTCTATGACACTCCACACGGTGTTGCCTGTGCAATGATGCTCCCAATCGTTATGGAATACAATGCCGACTGCACCGGTGAAAAATACCGTGAGATTGCACGCGCCATGGGTGTCAAAGGTGTCGATGAAATGTCTGTGGACGAATACCGCAAGGCAGCGATTGATGCCGTACAGCAGCTTTCCGTCGATGTCGGAATTCCGACCAAACTGGAAGCACTGAAGGAAGAAGACTTACAGTTCCTTGCAGAATCCGCACATGCCGATGCCTGCGCACCTGGAAATCCAAAAGATGCCAGTGTGGAAGATCTGAAAGCACTGTTCCGTAAACTGATGTAATTTCTTACAATTCAATATAAAGTGGACTGTAAAAGAAGTCACTGATGAAAGAAACGCCAGTTCCGGCAAATACCGGTTCTGGCGTTTCAAACGATAGACCAAGCGGATGCATTTTTTACAGTTTCTTCCTATATTAATCCCAGTTCTTGAAATACGTCCTGCAGCCGCACAGACATGGATTCGGTCAGCGCATGTGCCAGCTCTTCTGGCGTACATTTCCGATACCCGAGCACCCACTGCACCGTCATATAAACCGAACCAAGACAATACATTTCCAGTTCAAACTGCAATTCGGTGGAAATCTTTCTTCCTGTCCGGCTTTCGATCTGCTTTGTGTAAAACTCCTGAATCAGTTCAAAATCATGATCTCTCAGGCAATTCTGCTGATCATTTTTGAATGCCGCCCGAAAAAACAACTGCTCCATCTGAATGTATTCAAATTTGTTGACAAGGCTCTCGTAGACGGTTCTTCCTTCTCCCATGTGCTCAAATGATTCCAGCAAAATCTTATCAAAATACCAGTTGATCAGATCATATTTATCCTGAAAATTCCGATAAAATGTCTGACGCGTCAACCCACAGGTTTCTACAATTTCTTTTACGGTTATTTTTTCTACCGGTGCAGTGCGCATACATTCTTTCATGGCATTTGCCAGTTTGTAGCGCACACCGTCATTCTGCTTTTGTGGTTCCATGTTTCCCCCAGTCTGGCAAGTTTCTCTTTTGGTTTATTATTGTCTATTATACTATATCTGCATAATTTTTTCATCTGTTCGTTTTCTTTTAAATTGCTGTTTAACTGCGTGGTCTGGGACCTTTTGGGTTTGGCAGGAGGGACGGATTTGTGGGGAAGTTGGTTTGGGTATAAGGTTTCTCGATGCGACGGAAGAAGTGGGACATTCTCTTTCTACAGAAAAATTTGCAAGTTAGCGCCGATATTGATTTCAGGTAAGTTTGACAAATATTTTACTTTTATGCCATTAGCGTTATGTGATGGAACTACGGCGCAGTTGCAACTTTGTTCTTCCGAAAGAAATGTCCCCCTTCTTCCTGTTGGCTGGAGATAATATAATTGAGAAACATATTTCCGCAAATCCTGTCTGTGGAACAAATATAAGGGCACCAGAACTTGCAGTTAAAGGCGCTCCCGGAAGGAAATGCATACAATGAGTGTTTACAGTAAAGTGATAAATGTTTGGGAAGCTTGACTTGCTAATAAGTGGAAATTTCATTGCCGGTATTTTGTGAAACAATCGTTCTATTGAAGCCTTTATATGATCGGGCATTATAAACTTATAAATAAAGGATGGGTTCTATATAATTAAAATTCATAGGAAAGATGTCATCGTGGCAGATGAATAATATTTTTATTATAATCTCTTATATCCTCTCATATCGTCTCAAGGCTTGATTTTACTGGCTTTATGGAACTTTTTCAAAATCATGTATTCTCTCATATTTTCTCATAAAATCTCATATTTTTGAGAAATCAGGGGTACAAATGGGGGGCAAATACCAAAACGTACCCCTACACCTTTGCATTATTTACAACATTTAAATTGCAGCAACTCTCTTCATCTCCGCCTCTGCATCCTCAAATTTCACATGCGTATATATGTTTAATGTCACGCTGATATCAGCATGTCCCATGATATACTGCAAGCTCTTAGGATTCATTCCACTCTTTGCCATCTTTGAACAAAAGGTATGTCTGCATACATGAGGTGTCACCTTCGGCATCTGTACCTTGTAAATTCCATTGTACTTCTCAAGGATGTGCTGGAAATACTTTTCCCAATGGAGTGCTATCGTCACCATCCTTTACAACAAAGCAGACGGCAGGAAAATCCTGCCGCCCACCGCACTCATCTTATTTCAGATTTTTCATGCGTTCCTCATGGTATTCCAGATCACGCTGTTCCTTTTCCTGCTCTCTCTTCTCACGTCTGCGGTCAAAGATAAAGCTCTGGATGGCCGAAACCAGGAATGTGATGCTGAAGCAGAGCAACATTGTCATAGATTTTCACCTGTCCTTTCTTATGCGAGGAAATCGTCCTCATCTGCTGTATCTGCAAAATCATCCTCAACGCGGGACTTGCCGCCAAGAGGTTCGCCGTCTGCAATCTTCTGGAGATTGTTCAGGCCGCAGGCAATGCCCTTGTTGCCATTAGAGTTAAAAGCGTAGAAGTTGATGGATGCACGACCATACACACCGCTGTATACTTCACTGCGGTCAAGAATCGGCTGACGGTCAGCATCTACAATGCCGGGAGCTGTCGCACTGTTGGCATTGATAAAGTAGCTGTCTGCGTAAGCCGCATCATCCGGACGCTCCAAATCGCCGTCACGAAGCGGATTTTTCAGTACCGAAAGTGCAGGTACGCTCTTTCCGTTGCCCTTCAGCTTGGATTCACCCTCAGTGTAAGCCGCCTGGATTGCTGCCTTGATTTTGTTTACGGTTGCGGTATCACTCTTCGGAATGATGAGGGATACGCTGAACTTCGGAGTGCCGCCGTTGATGCTCTTGGCATCCCACACATTGGCATAGCTCCAGCGGGTCTTAGGCCCGGTGATTATCTTGGTCGGATTCATAAAATTCTTTGACATATCAGTTGTCCTCCTTAAAATCATTTGCTGCTGTATTCATTGCCGGACACTTGTCCGACACAGGTACTAAAGTTGGCTTGCCCTGCGGTTTCTCGATCAGACCGCCGAGCAGTTCTTCAAATTTTGTCTTGCCGAGCAGTTTTGTCATAGCGGTGATGCCCAGAACCTTATGTTCATATGGGTCATATCCTGCCGACTGCACTTTGTCTGCTGCGGCTGTTTCATTTACATATCTGCGGTTCGAGCGCCCTTCGACCAGTTTCCACCCTGTCCACTCTTTTCCGCTGACTGCCTGCTGGAGTGCATATTCCTTGATGTCTCCCACCCAAGAAACAAGCTCGTCTGCTTTGGAAAGAATGACCTCTATCTCTTCATCTTCCAGGTTGGCAGGCATCTCAAAGTCATAACGAGCAAGTTCTAGGTTGTACTCTGCACGCTTCCGGCAGGTGGCTTTTACTTTGCAGAACTGGCAGTGGCTTCCGGCTTTGAATTCACCCTCGCCATTTGCCGCAAGCTGTGCGGCAGGGGAAAATACCTCATCCGCCCACTTAAGAAGTTCTTCTTTTGAAATGGTGTATGTGCTGATATTGTCTCTTCGCGGCTGGAAGATCGTCATCGCCACCTCGGTGATATCGTAAATACCATCAAACAGAGCCAATGCTCCCAATGCGTAACACATCATCTGCGGATTTTTTTCTGCAGAAACGAGAATCCCGACTCCGTATTTCATGTCAATAATTGTCAGCATTTCATCTGCCACAATCACGCAGTCCCCGGTGCCAAATCCCTCAGGCACCCACTTGGAAAAGTCCAGACACTGTTCTATCAAAACAATTGGATCCCTGCATTTCTTTCTGGATGCTTCCACCTGTTCCAGCACATACTGTGCATACATATCGGAACAGTCCGCCATCTCCTCATCGAAGTAGGTCAGGGATTCGGTTGGATCTTTTACTGCCTGCCCAAGCAATTTTTTTACCTTGAACTCGCACAAACTGTGTGCGTCCATTCCCTGCATGGCAAATTCACTGGACACATCCTTTTCTTTTGCACAAAGGAGTGCTGACGGCGGGCAGGCAATCCACCTGTGACTGGATGATGCTGATAGGACTGCGTGTTTATCCGGCATTTCCAATCACCTCCGCATCCGCAAGCAGTGCTTTATACTCTGCCGGGTCAACTGCAGAAAGCTTATCCGCACCATGCTTTTTCAGAAGCTCTTTGACCTGTTCGGTAAATCCGGCTCTCGACTTATCTGCCAAAACAGCTCTGACTTCTTCCAGCGTCAGCTCTTTTTTCGCAGGCGGCTCCGGCTCCTTCATCTTAGCAGCACTCTTTTTTATAGGCTGCTTTTCCAGTTCTGTCGAACTGAACAGCTCTGTCAGTTCCTCTGAGATACCGATAAGTGTTTCACCGCACTTTTTCAGTTCATCCACGAGCATAGACAATTCGCTTACTTTTCCCATGTGGACTGCCTCCTTCCATATTCAGTTTTCCATCGCCGGCAGAAAGCCTGTCTGCGCTTCTTCTTGACACGACACTGATTGCAATGAAAACATCCGACAGTTCTCTGTCGAGGTCACTGCTCTCGCGGCATCCTGTGCCTAATCTGCATTTGGTTGTCATCATGTTTGACACCGTCCTTTCCGAGCGGCTTTACTGCCCCTCTGAGAGTGAAAGGACATCCGGGTCTGTTTTAAGAACCGCAGTTTTGAAAAAATATAAAAAACCTGCTGTGGTGCAATGATATGTACCACAGCAGGCATCTTCCTTATCTGAAATCCTTCAGTCTGGTGCGGAGCTTCAGAAAAATACGCTGTTTACGCTTGCCGACACCACGCTGGCTCATACCCACAGCCTGTCCGATCTGCGTTTCGGTGCAGTTCTGGCTGTACAGTTCCATGATGGTACGGTCGATTTCTTCCAGCTCGTCCAGTGCGTTATGCAGTTCCTCAAGCAAAACCTTCTTCATATAATCAGCTTCAATATCTGTAGCCTGATCGGCTGTCTCAAACTCTGTATCTTCGTAGAGCTGATCCAGTGACACTGGCTTCATTTTGCCCTCGTCTTCCTGTTTGCTTGCCCTCTGATTCTGCTTGTCCTCACGCCACAGCGGACGCATATATGCGTAATACTGCTCCTCCGTAGCCGGAACCATAATGACTCTCACCGACTTGTTTCCGATTTTCGTCCACTGTACCTCTTCGCCATTGATATTGAATGCCTTGATGATTTCTGGTGTTACCTCCATTGGATTAAAGACTTTTTGTTGTCTGTAGATGTCCATAGCGCAGACCTCCTTCGGTCTCATACCGAAGTGAGAATCCACACAGGACTTCCCATAATTGGCCATAAGAATGAATCCTTCACTTCTTAACTGGCCAACCGTCCCGATGGGTTGACTTTATTCAATTGTTGTCCGTCTCTACCGCTTCGGGCATCCTTGATCAGGGGATGAACGCTGAGACGCCAGTAACATAGTTTTGTTCTACTTAAAGTATAGGGAAAACGAAATAGTAATGGAAGATAGCAAGATTGTACATTACTTTTATTGTCTAGTAATGTTATTTGAGTTGATTTATAGATGGCTTTTTAGTATAATCCTAAATATACATATAATTTGGCATTATTTATTTGAAGACAAAAAAATAATGCCAAATTGCATGACTTTCACTTCAAGAAGAGGACTACATTATGCCTGAAATTAAAGAAAATTTTTATGAAAACATACTGTTCAAATTTGAAAGCTGCTCTTGTGATTGCGTAGAAGACATTGAGCATATAACCCCAGGCATGGAGCCTAAGCGTACATTTAAACTACAGGCACATCCAGATCAAAAAAGAGTATTCGGATATGCCGCCAAAAAGGGCTTAGTCCGCATTTCCGATAATGGATCAATAGAGCAATCTAATATTCTGGGTGAACTTATAGCATTACCTGGAAAAGATTCAAAGGAAATGGCGCACTTTATGAAAGACAACGGATTCATCTTTCCTATATCGTCAATGGGCTATCAAGAGATTGATGAGCTGTCACTTTACAATATTATCGATAGATTACGACTAACTGTTGAACTGATGACAGCGGCAAATGAAATACACAAGGATTATCTAAAAATATTGCAGCTAACTGTAGTGTTGTTATTTGCAAAGAATTTTTCGTATGAAACTGACATGGCTGATATAAAATATATTAGCTGCCATCATTCATACGTGGATTTATTGCAGAATCCACCCATTATTCTTTCGCAAATGCGCAAGCAAGAAGAATTTGACGGTGATTTTTTTACAATAAATGACTCTATATTTGGCACTTATTCTTTCAATATATCTGAATATAATGATATTATAGGTGGCTACTCCTCCGTTCCCGGATTTAAATCTGATATATTCAAAAACATCACTGCAATGTATGTGAACGGCGAAGATACCGGCATGAATAGAAAAATCACAGAAGTTTTATTTCATTTTTTTCATGAGATTGCAGCCATTGACCTTTCGAATTTGACTTTTTGTACTGATCCGCACATTGAAAATCTCAGCAACAATTTGAAAGCCGGTTTGATTGAGATAGCTGATTATATAGTCGGTGAAGAAATCAATGCCAATCTCGGAGGAATACACCCAGTGTATAATACTAAAACTATGTCTCCCTCCTGGAAAGTTGATTCATTGTTATGTGCTGCTTATTTTTCCATATTTTATTTAAGGCCTGATTTAGAATTATACCGTCCTTGCGACAATCCTCGCTGTGGAAAATACTTTCTGGTACGAACAACCTCCACAAAGGTCAGATACTGCAGCACAGAATGCTGTAATCGAGTCACCCAGGACAGATACAGAAAAAGAAAGCGTGAAAAAGAACAAAACTGAAAAAATCCCTTTACTCGGACAATTCCAAGTAAAGGGATTTTTCGCTTTTTATTATTCATTATGTACACCGTATGGTGCTGGTGATTCTGCTACCATTGATGCAGGCCTGGTAGGCATAGTAGTATATGTAACAGGGGAGGATGATGGTACTATCGGATTTTCTCCTGTTGATTTGATCTCATCTCTTCCCAAAACAACTTCAATACATTCTGCAAGAGCCACCTTTTCCTTCAACGGTTTTCCTGAATAGTGATACATAAGATATCTGGTGTCCATAACAATACCCTGAATTCGCTCATACGGTTTTTTATTATATCGCCAGTCTCCAATGGCTTCTCCAATATTTCCTACAAAAGAATTCAGCTTAAAATAGTTTTCTTCCATATTGTACGGCATAATAAAGGCATTAAAGAGTGAATCTGTTTTCACGCCTTTATACTTTTCAAGATACTCTCCGTAGGTAATCTGTTTATTGATAGATGATCCATTCGGCAAATGGTCTGGAATTCCTGTTCTTCCGTATTTATAACACTTAGCATCCAAGATGTAATATTTGTCATTATAAA
>ENA-OQKX01000009-OQKX01000009.1-human-gut-metagenome-genome-assembly--contig:-NODE-9-length-35011-cov-3.112114_pt1 | contig 35011 bp, 28 predicted proteins | sample MGYA00242654_ERZ504810 | MGnify/ENA primary metagenome ERZ504810 (study PRJEB26092, sample SAMD00036378) | human gut metagenome | host: Homo sapiens | study: EMG produced TPA metagenomics assembly of the... | reverse complement strand
GTCATTCTGTCATATTCCAGATGGCTCTTAATCCGGTCTTATCTAGTACAACCTGAATATTCCCATGTGCATCGTAATCAAATCCCGTGTGAATCCACGCTTGTCTGTAATAGAGTTACCCTGCTGTCCTTATCATAGGTATAGGATTCCTTCTGCCCCAGTGCATCGGTCTCTTCTGTTACACGGTTGTCTTTATCGTAGACTGTCTTTGCAACATAGCCCATCGGATCTGTTACAGATGTAACATTATAATTCTTATCATATCCATAGCTGGTCTTTCTTTCCACCCGGTTTGGTGATCTCAGTATATTTCCTGCCGGGTCGTAAGTGTAAGCAGTTATCTTACCAAGCGGATCAGCTGCAGAAGTCATCTGACCTGCCAGGTCATAACTGTAGGTATTGCTCCGTCCAAGCGGATCTGTCTCCTTCACCAGATTGCCATACTTATCATAAGAAAAGCTGGTTGTTCCATCCAGTGCATTGGTAGAAGACTTCATGTTATGGAGCTTATCGTAAGTATAAGTAGTGGTACTCTTTAAGCTGTCGCTTTCTTTTACCACGTTGTCCACTTTATCATAAGAGAAATTTTTAGTATAACCCAGTGGACTGGTCATACTCTTCAGACGTCCGGCTTTATCATAACTATAGGTATACTCTCCACCATTCGCCTGTGTCATCTTTGTGACATTGTCATTCAGGTCAACACTGTACTGTGTCTCATTTCCCTTTGCATCCGTTACAGAAATGACATTGCCATGCTTGTCGTAATCATATTTGGTAACTGCTCCCTTTGGAGAAATCTGTTCCGTCATGTTACTCAGGCTGTCATATTTGTATTCGGTAATGAGTCCCATCGGATCTTTTGATTTGGTAAGATTTCCAATGGCATCATAACGGTATTCATTTGTTTCTTTTAACGGAGAAGTCTCACCGATCTTGCGGTCCAGTTCATCATACTGGTAGGTTGTCGTATTTCCATTTCCGTCTGTCTGGGATACGAGATTGTCATTTTTATCGTAAGCATACTTGGTAACCGTACCGTTTTCATCGACAGATTCCGTCACATTATCATTTCCGTCATACTTAAAGGTGCTGGATGCTCCCAGTGGATTTGTCTGAGAAATAACCCGGTCTTTCTTATCGTAAGCGTATTTATATGTGGCTTCCTCTTCTTCTGTCATGGATAACTGGTTGCCGACTTTATCGTAGGTAAAGGTTGTTTTATGACCTTCCGCATCCGTTACCGCTGTAATGCGGTCCATAACATCATATTCATAAGATGTGATACTTCCGTCTGCTTCAGTAAGTTTCAGGAGTCTGCCGTACTGATCGTACTTGTATGTTGCTGTCCTGCCAAGTTCATCGGTCTGTGTCAGTACATTTCCGGCACCATCATAAGTATAATCCATACTGTTTCCACCATTGTCGGAGGAATGGATCAGGTTGCCTGCTCCGTCATATTGATAGGTAATTACGAGTCCCTGTGCATCCGTACATTTTACAAGCTGTCCGATGGCATCGTACTCCATCAGCACCTTGTCCCCTGTCGGCAGTATTATGGATGTGTTATTTCCCTCTTTATCATACACATAACTATACGCATTGCCGAGGGCATCTGTCATCTTTGTGCTGTTGCCCTGTGAATCGTATTCGTAAGTGGTCTTTCCTTTCAGGGCATCCACCGTCTGTTCCAGATTGTCGGTGGAATCATATTTCATTGCTGTAATGTTGCCCTTTGCATCGCTTACCGATGTCATGTTTCCATTACCATCGTAAGTCATGGTACTGGTATTTCCATTTTCATCGGTAGAGGATACCAGATTTCCATTTAAGTCATACTTCATGGATACGGTATATCCAAGGGCATCTTTGGATGTAGTCAGATTTCCTGCCTTGTCGTAAGCATAAGTATCTGTTCTTCCCTCTTCATCGGTAGAAGATACCAGATTTCCTGCTTTATCATAAGTATATGTGGTAGTTCCACCTTCTGGGTTGGTTTCACTTAAGCGGTTTCCTGTATTATCGTAGGTATAAGTCCAGGTTCTTCCACTGTCATCTGATTTTGATACCAGATTGTCTGCCGCATCATAAGTATAAGTGGTAACTGCACCTAATTCATCTGTCTCTTTAGCGAGTCTTCCGCAGTTATCATATTCCTTGGAATGGCTGCTTCCATCTCCATAAGTAATCTTGGTTTCATTTCCTAATGCGTCATATTCATATTTGGTTATATTACCAACTGCATCTTTGGACTGAAGCACCTGTCCAAGAGAATCAAACTTGGATACGGTTGCATTTCCATTTCCATCGGTATATTTTTTCAGATTTCCTGCTTTGTCATATTCATAGAGCTTTGTTCCAAAATCTTTATTACTCTCTTCTATGACACGTCCCATGCTGTCATACTTATAAGTAATTGTATTTCCTTTTGCATCGGTTGCTTTGACCTGCTGATAATTCTTATCATAAACGTAGCTGATCTGATTTCCTTTCGGATCTGTACCACTGGTCATGTTGTACATCTTATCATAAGTATAAGTGGTGGTATTCCCCAGTGCGTCAGTACTTGCTGTAATATTTCCCACACCATCCAGCGTATAAGCGGTCACACCGCCATCGGCTGCTGTCTTGGAAGTCAGATTGCCATTCGCATCGTAACTGTTCGAGGTTACATTTCCAAGTGGATCTGTCATGGTAACTGCACGATTCATCGCGTCATACGTGAATCCCCATGCTGCTCCATTTCCATCCACATATCCGGTCATGTTCGGTCCGTCATACGAATACGTTGTTGTGACACCTCTGCCGTCTGTCTGGGATACCATACGATGTTTGTCATCGTAAGTATAGGTAATGGCTGTTCCATCCGGTTTTGTAGATGTGACCATATTTCCATTACCGTCATAACTGTAAGTAACCGTTGCTCCGTTATATCCAGTTGCACTGGTCAGCTTATTCTGCTCATTATAAGTATAAGAGGCTGTCTTTCCATCCTCTCTTGTCTCCGTTGCTACATTGCCAAATGTATCATAAGTGTAAGTTTTTGTTCCGGCTGCTGTCGTTTCGGAAGCAAGCTGATTCTCTGCATTATAAGTCTTTTCACAGGTTGTTCCATCCGGATATTCAATGGATGTTGTGCGGTACTGATCATCATAATGATAAACGGTCTTATTTCCTTCGTTATCCGTTGTTGTAGTAGAACTCTTTCCGTACTTGAAAGTTGCCGTTCCTTTTTCTGCATCAGTCTGCTCTACAACTCTTCCTTCTTTATCGTAAGTATTCTTTACAACCGTATTGCCATTCTCATCTTTCCAGCTTGTCATACGGCTGTCATCATCATATTTGTACTCTTTTGTTGTTCCATTCGGATCTGTTACAGATATCAGATTTCCCTGCTCATCATATTTGTAAGAAACTTTTCCACCATCTGGAAGAGACAGTTCCTTGATATGCCCGAATTTATCCTGTTTTACCCCGAATGTTTTTCCGGATGGTGTTGTAATCTTACTCAGATTATAATCATCGTCATAATCTAATACTGTCTTAAATCCATTCACATCCGTTACATAACGTAAAATTCCATATTTATCAAATGACCAGACGCTCTGATCCGCATCTGTCAGTTCCCATCCGATGTAGTCATGGTCTGTATCTTTATAGCTGACTGCTTTTAAATCATATACATAACCATCCGGAGCAGTGTAGCTTCCATCTTCATTCTTATCAAAGATCAGATAACTTCCGTCCCCTCTCATATACAGAAGACTTCCGTCCTCCATTTGAGAAAGTGACTGGTCATAGTTAAAGCTCCATCCACGTCCGAACATGGAATGCTGGTCTGTTCCTTTGGAATTGTAGCTTCTTGTAATGGAGAATTCTCCATTCAGTTCATTCATCGTCGCATCGGACTGATCCATGTAGAAGTTACCAGTATTTAAGTTGACTGGTTCAAATCCAAATTCACAGTGCAGGCCTCTTCCCATCAATGCTCCGTCAATCCGCATCTTATCCTGATCGGTAAGCGGTGCAGGACTATATGGAACATTTGTCTGTGGGTTACGGATAAAGATCGTGTTATTTGCGACTACCAGTGCGTCCATAACCTGATTGTCTTTCATAATGTTCTTAAGCGGAACACCATAATATTTTGCAATCTTCGGGAATGTATCAAACTGCTTCACTTCATAGATCACAAAGCTGTCACTGGTCACTTCTTTTCCTGTTTCCAGCTTTCCATCAATCTCTTTCGATGCTTTTGCTTTGATCTTATAAAGCTTGTCCTTCGTCAGCCCTGAATACAGTGCACTCTGCCAGTTGGAATCTTTGCTGTAATACTTATTCGCCTCCGGGAACTGCTTATTGTATTCAGTACTGTCTGGATAGGAATACAATGGTTTTGCATCTGTTTCGTGATGTTCTTCATTTTCCTCATCTGGAAGCAGATAATATTCTACTGTAGATTTGCTCTTTGCAATTCCGTCTGCAAATACGGCATCAAACTTCAGCTTTCCATTTGTATTCTTTTCTGTCATCGGGCGAAGCAGGATCGTTGTTTCATCCAGTGACATATCTCGCAGATATGGATCTTCAGCCGGTGACCACTGGATGCTGAGTTTCGGTCCATAAACGGATGCCCTGTTATTCAGTACCTCACACTGCATAGAAGCTCCAAGGTTATTTGCCTCGGCAATGGCTACCAGTGCAAATCCGTTATTCGCATGAGTTCCCTGCACCCAGTCATTGACCAGATCTTTGACGTCATAATTGATATAGCTGTTCCTGCTGGTACTTGCATTCTGTACATCCTGAAACGTAAGATTTACTGGTTTTGTTTTCCATGTGATGGAGGTGTTCCACGACTGATCTACACGATAAAGTCCAAACTGGGATGCACCACCACTGTATGCAGTTTTCTGACTGACTGCAAATGTTGCACTGTCAATTTTGGAATCTTTCGGAATCTGACTAAAATTTGAATTTACTTTGATATAAGTCCGGCAGTTCTGGTGTGCAGTACCAAATCCTGCAAGGTTCCCAGACTTAATACCATCATCAAATCCGACATACGGATAATTGTTGTCACCAATCTGACTGGTAGGACTTCCCTCTTCCACACCGATCATGTTAAAGGAACTCTTCTGAATCTCTACTGGTGTCGGATCGATCCTGACCGGATACTGACGTTCTTCTGCCGAAAGCCAATCCCTATCTGGTTTTACGGTCAGGATTGTTTTTCCATCTTCTTCCCGAAGTTCCAATGTGATCAGGAAACTGATTTCCCCGGCAGCATCTTCCATTGATGGCGTCTCCAGAAGATACTTCGCATCTTTGATTGTCTTCCCTTCCGGATAGATATAGACCTGATTGTCTTTTACTTCTGCCTGATACCCCGGAATCTGCAGCTCGTATTCATAGACTTCCCTGTCTGTTGGCTGCTGAAGTACGATATCTTCCTTAATGCTGGAATCCAGTACTGTATACTGAACATCTGCGCCCTCGTAAACTTCATTATAAAGGATCGCATTGTCTTTAATAACGGAATGTGTATAATCTCCATCTACCGGAATGATCCCGATTCTGGTCTTTCCATTTTCAATCGTTACACCATTCTCTTCTGACATCTGTTCCGGAAGAAGGATAGCATAATCGTTTGCCTTGTTCTGATAAACTTCTGTTTTCTCTTCCTTTTCTTCAGTTGCCACTACACTGCTGGCTTCCTGTGCTTCTTCGGATGCCGGAGTATCTGCTTCTTCTGGTTTTACAAGTGTATTATCAACCAGCTCGGTATCTCCATCCTCATTCTTATAAGTTCCGACATAACCTCCATAAACGGTTGTATACTGCTTGTCCCCTGTCTTATAAGTCTTGGAAATGGCATCATAATCAATCAGTTCACCTTCCGGTTCTTCTGGAATCGGATAGTAATCCTGTGGTTCTTTCAACTCCACTTCTTTTTCCTGCGGATTTTCTTCTGTTTCTTCCGCTGGAGTTGTCTGTTCTTCCTGCGTCTCTGTATCTTCTGATGGCGTCGTTTCATTTTGTACGTCCGCATCAGACTGCTGACTCTTATCTTGTTCTCCAGATGTGGAATCTGTAATCCCTGCTTCCTCTTCCGTCAAAGCCTCTGGTCTGGAGAAATCTGCATTCTTCTGTACATCCTCAATGGCCTCTTTTGCCTGTACAAAAATAGGCTCTGTTCCCTGTAGTGCCATCAGGAGTGCAAGTACTAAGGCTATAGCCGACTTTCGAAATCTCTTCATAGTCTCTTTCTCCCTCTTGTAATCTTTTTCTATAATTCCTTTACAAAATAACCGCTACCCTCCTTTTTTCTGACTTTGGCACTACTATAATCTAAAAAATCACAAAATTTTCATAAATGGTAAAAATGCCCCTTGAGGTGGCAAAAATAGACGAAATCGGTCGAAAAAAATAGTAAGACACCATCGCCTTACTATTTTTCATCTAATTTCATATATAATAATATTTTCACTTGAAAGGATTTCTCCGTATGGCAGATCTCCATCTGACCATGATATTTTTCTACTACGAGTTTCACATTTTGTAATCCTATTCCATGTCCTTCTTTCCTGCTTTTCGTTGTCAGATAAATTCCATTCCGCACTTTTGGTGTATCTTTTATGCTATTCTCAATCTGGTATATTCATGTATTCCTTTTCCATAATACATCTGAAACGATAATCTCCTTTCATCTGAAACTGCTGTCCCACGAATAGCATTATCCATAAGATTTCCCACTATTATACTTATATCAAATAATTCTTCCCCTATATGATTCGGTATTTCTACAGAAATCTCCGGATTTTCAATTACTGATTTCGAATCTTCCAAAATATAATTCAGCAGATTATTCATATTACGGTTTTCTGTATATAAATGATGACATAAGGCTGTTCCGGCTATATTCTCCATTTGTTTCAGATACGATAGAATCTCTTCATTTCCTCCCGTTTTTGCCATTGCCCCTATTGTTGTAAGATGGTGCTTGTAATCATGATGTATCTTATTCAGCCTGTCCTGTGATTTCATCATCATCTCCAGTTCTTTTGCATACTGGCTCATCTGAATTTTCATCTCTTCCTGTTTTGCTGTTTCAATATAACTTTTCTGAACCTCATCGTGCAGATAGAAAATAAACACATTGATAAACAGTAAGAATAATACAATCGTAGACCGCACACCTCTTCTGTCTGGCAGCAATATCCTGATACAGACTATAATGCTGATCACCGGGACAGAAAGCATAGCAAGCCAATGACGGTTCTTTATATAATAACTTCTCTTTACACCTACTTTTCTTTCAATAATGACTTCCAGTAAAAAGAATATAAAATTTCCCATTACAATAGTTCCCGGTCCCATGTGATGATGCACCGGATTTCTTGCTACCGCATACCGTTGAAAGAACACGATTGGAATCCCATCACATAAAATTCCCATAATATATACCATAAGTGTATTCCAGACATGATGTTGCCAGTCTGCCTGATATGCCACTGTTATAATTAACAGAGCTATCAGCTCAAAGATCAGATCTCCGTACATCGTTCCCCACTGCATGCTTCCCCAGCATGAAAGCAGATATGCACAAAAATATGCAAATAGCTTTTGTGTATCCTCATTTTTTGGATACAGGATGGTATTGTAACGGAACACAGTATAAATCCAGAATAATTTACTTGTCAGATAAGTGATCAAATGGATATTCATAATCTTTTCTTCTCCGTTTGTAATAGTCTTTCCCTGACCTTCTTGCGATTTGCTTTACTGATACTGAGACGTGTCTTGTCTTTCATAACCACGTTGTCATATTCGTAATGCTCCACGTGTTCCATATTGATGAGATAGGACTTGTGAATCAGTAAGAAATATTCTTCTGTTACATCCGCTACATCCTTTAATTTTCCTCGATATTCATATTCTTTTTCCGATGTCACGATATGTACTCTTTTTCCCAGACTATAAAAATACAGGATCTTGTCATAAGAAATCTTGTGGATTCCTTTTGTATCCGTATATTCAAATATTTTCTTCCGTTCTTTTAACAGTTCCCGTAATTCACCTATCACCCGGAAAAGTTCTTCCTCTCGGATTGGCTTTACAAGAAAATCAAATGGATGAATACGGAATAATTTCATAGCATATTCCTGATATGTTGAAATATAGGTAATCCGCAGTTCTTTTCCATAATTTTTCTTTCGTATCTCCGTTCCGATATCAATTCCATTCTCATGTTCCAGACAAATATCAAGGAATAACATATCGTAGGATTCTTCTTCCAGCCTGTTAAGAAGCTACTCCGCAGAATAGTATATTTCTATAGATATCTGACAGTCATTCGCTTTCCCATAATGGAGCAGCTTCTGTTCTAACCAATTACATAGGATGATGTCATCATCACAGATTGCAAGTTCTAGCATATTTTCTTACCCTCAGTCTTTCGTAACACGACAAATGGGGAAAAGAATCCCCTTCAATTCTTTTCCCGAATGGACATCACTAATTTTGTGTCATTTTTCCGATGCAACAGCACCACTTCCTTTGCTGTCTTATTTTGTCCTCTATATAATAAACACTTGAACAAGAAAAAACTGTCGCCATTTTATAATTTATTTATATTTTTTATGTTTTATTTATATTTTATCCAAATATTACAGCGATAACTAATAATGTCACCCCCTGCATTATTCTTTTTATTTTTAGCGTCATTTGATAAAACATCAACGTTTTTGATGGCAAAAAGGGAACCTGCAAAACCAGATTCCCTTTAAAATACATGCTCTTCTCTAAAAGGATGATAAATACCACCATCCTCTGCTTATTTTTTAAAAACTTTTTACCTTTTTTTACAATACTTATAAATATTAAATGGTTTTTCTTTTTTTTCAAATAAAATCCCTGTTGTTTTAATAATTTTTATAAGTTCCATCCGACTCCATATCTGTCGTTTTAAATATAAATATTTTCTTTTCATTTGTTATGAAAAAAAAGAAGTTTTTATATAAGAACATTCTATCAATATTTTTAAATTCATAAATTTGATCTTCATCTATTTTAATTGCGTTTTCATCGATATCCACCGTTTCATATCCTGATCTACCCCAGACAAATTCATGAACATTTTTTTCAAAATTTTTACCAATCATTTGATACCAAATAATCCAAGCCACACAAGCCACACAAGTTCCAATCCCTATTCCAAACATCAAATAACTTTCCGACAGATAACAATTAATCGACAGTAAAAATTCTACAGGTGTAAAAAATATAGATAATCATTCTACTTTTCTGTCTTGTTTTAAATAATTGAATTAGGAATTATAAACCCAAGCGAAAGCATTCTTTCAATTTCTTCCCTATCCTCATCTGACACAATTGATTTAATATGCATTCTTCTTAATCCCCCTTTTGCCAGAGGTCCTCTTTATAAAATCGAACCTCTGGCCATTGTCTCTTTTATTCTTTTACAATTTACAGCGCTTGAATCAACAAACCAAAAACAGTACCTGCTCCAGCTGAAAATAAAGCAATAATTGACGGAATTGCATTTACAACTAATGCACCCGCAAGAACTAATATTACGGCTCCTGCCAGTATATTACTATGCTCTTTTGTGAATTCTACAACATTAAATTCAAGACCACTATTAGAATTTAATGTCATTGTAAAAATCAAAGCAACCGATATTGTCCACTCTTTTTCCTCTTCTGGCAGCAAATCTGATGTACTAAATACAATGGAAAACTCTACACTATTGGCAAAAACATTATTTATTTCAAAAGCAATATTACCAGATTTAACCGATAAAGCAATTTTTTCTATCGTATTTCCAAAGTTATCTGCTCCCTCTATACCTGTATCTGATAAATTTGATGAAATCTCCATAATTTGATTTTTGCAAGTTTGTGTCAATTCTCCATCATTTCCTATATCCACTTTTATATTATAAATTTTACCAGTTGAACTTTCAAGCGATGTGGATATTTTAGTAGAAATATCAATTGCTCCTTGAGGACTCATCATTGTTCCCAGTGAAATTTCCTTATCATACTCCACACCCACATCCATAATTTTATTCAGATAACCAAGCGGCTCCATTACATTATAGACATATTGATTTCGTGCTATTTTTACCTTTGCCCGAAGATTTTCTTGCGCTATTTCCTCATCTGTTTTTGTCGATACGGCATCGAACTTTTTAAATCCAGTATCTCTCCCTGAATATGCATCTTTATCCAGTGGGAACGAAGGTGATGAAGAAAATGAGTTCAACTCACAAAATTGATCAAATGCCCAGTTCTTCGGCATCGAATATCCCAAATTACAGCTAAATCCAGTTGACATATCTGCCACAAATGATTTACTTGCCAATCCTGCTTCATAAACTTTAGTACATACATATCTTGGTGCATAAATGCCGACTTTATAATTTTTATCATTTGTCGAACTGAAAAAGATCATGTGAATCTGTTCAAAATAAGGTATAATAAATGTATCAATCTGATATGAATAACAATCAAAATCCACTGCAAAGTATATAGTCGTTCCACTTGGTATACCGATTCTCTCGGCTGCTAAAATTGCTGTCTGTGCATCAACACTTCCCTGGGACGGATCCTTAAAATAGTTTAATTCATATCCTCCATCCTGATATATCGGGAATACCGATAATCCTGCATTTTCAATGTTTTTCACTTCTGTTGATGTCAAATATTTCGGTGTATGTTCTTTTCCAACAGAACCTGTCAGATAACGTCCTACATGAGTATACCCTGCATTTTTTATATCTAATGCCTGTTGTTTATTTAATACTGTTGCACAGTCACACGCTTTTGCTGCCCTGTTTGTATCGCCTTTACTCGTAAGCAATGATTTCATAGTAGAAACATTTACTTTTCCTTTTGTTACAAGTCCAATTCCTGTCAGACCATAAAACTCCTGAAATTCTGACACCTTTGACTCTGTAGTCGAATCAAACACGCCATCGAATCTTCCCGGATTATATCCGTTAAAATATAGTCCGTATTGAGCAATCTTATTAAATGGAACATATTTCGTCGAGTTCTGTCCGTTCTGTAATGTACCCGGAAACGCATTTGTTGTTGCATCGCCAAAATTAACTGAATTCAAATCTGTAATTAATTCAGTTGTAACTCCTTCAGCCGCCTGCAATGCACCAACTAAAGACAAAATTGTCTGTCTTGAGGCAATTCCATCACAAGGTCCAACACCAATAACATCTGACCAGTCACTATTTAATTGCTGTTGAATAAGAACAATATTGGAATCCCCACCAGAAACCTTTGTAAACCAGTTTAGGGATAACAATCCAGACCAAACTTTCCAATCAATTTTGCCCGTAACTTCCAGTCCTGCATTTTCCTGCATCTTTTTAACTGCATTTACTCCTGATGTATAATAAATTCCAGTAATTCCTCCAGCAGCATATCCTTTGCAAAACAGAGCACACTGAATCAAGCATACATTAACCTGCGGAGTATCATTCGGATCCATTTTTGTAATAATGGCTAACTTCTTCATGGTATTAATAGTAAGTGGTCCAACCGTTCCTGTAATCGTTGAGATTCCATTCTGAATCTGAAATGCACGAATGATTCCCTGCATCACGGCTGTTCCGGTCTTTCCATCTTCATCCAGTTTTACCCAATCCTTATGTCCACCAAACATCGCATTTAAATATTTTTGTGCTGCTTTTACATTCTGATCACTCATATTCACTACCTCCTAATTCAAGTCAATTATAAAGATTTCTAACTCTTTATATGTCTATCACTAAAAGTTACAATAACAATTTATCAATCAACTGTGCCTATTTTGTGACTATTTTCCAAAGAATTCATTAACTCCCTTATAAAATCCTTAACAAATTATGAAAGAAACCATCAATTTATCACCCCATATCCCATTATAGAACTGTAATCTACTGCATAATTTCTCTGCCGTACCTGATCACTGGAATTTCCCTCAATCGTGTAAACTCTTCCACCTTCACACTTTTCTACTATTCCTACATGATCCGATGTTCCATCATGATCCCAGTCAAAAAAGATGATCATTCCAGCTGTCGGAGTTGTTCCGCCACTCTGCCACTTATTCTTTCCCTGAAACCAGGACACTCCATCACTGCACAATGAGAATTTAGGAACATTCCCACTTGCAATCAGACCGCTCTGATCCGCACACCAGCTTACAAAACAGGCACACCATTCTACCCGACTGTCAAATCCGTACCAGCTCCAGAACTTCTGACCGCCACTGTTTCCAAGCTGCCCCATTGCAACCGACACAATCTGCTGATTACCAAACAAACCAGCAAACAGGCTGCCACCGGAATAATACCGCATCACATGGGGAACGTATTGGGGATCTCCGTAACTGCTCCATCCATGCGAAGCTGCCTGTTCCTGTGAAAATTGTAAAGCATTGGCTTCTGTATAACCGCCTCTTTGCAATGCCCATCCTATGTAGCCATTTCCATAGTTATATCCCTGCCATGCAAGTTTCAGCTTGTCCAGATCCTGTGGACTGCTGCATCCTGCCTGTCTGATACAGTCTGCAAAGGTCTGTACTCCAACCTCTATCGAATAATCCGGATCAGTAATAGAACCAGGAGTGTGTGGGAATCTTGTATTATATGGACTTTCCGAACACTGCATCGGGTCTGTTCCCCTGCCTCCAGATTCCTGCATCATGATGGCCTGTATCGCAGACACATATTCCGGAATGCCGTATTGGGATGCATACTGCTGTATCACAGAAGTATACGCAAGCACTTCTTCACTTAGGGATTCGGAGCTTTCCGAATTACTGCTGAAAGCTGCTCCTGCAATGATTCCCACAATCAGAATAAATACCAGAAGAAATGCACTACCTCCGGCAGCAATCCATTTTCCCATTTTTTCAAGAGCTACTACCCCTTTTTGAATCGCTGCTGTAATTCCCTGTACGGATAACTTTGAACCCTTTCCAGTTACCTGAAGGACTGCTTTTCCACTTTCTGCCGATGCCTGTGCTGACTTTCTTGCCATCTGGGCTGCTCTTGCTTTCTGCATCGCCTGAAAGCTCTTTTCCACCTGCTGTTTCTGTATGGACGCCTGTGTCTTTATTTTCTCCTGAGACAGACCGGATACTTTTACCACTCTCGGTGCTGCTTTCACCTGCCGTTTACCATTCTCCTTGGCAAGTGCTGCCTGCTCCGGTTTCAACTTGATTAATTTCTTTCCGCTTTCTGCCCCCTGCTCCATTGCTTCTTCGGCAGCTTTCGCTTCTTCCTGTCTGCTTTTTCTTTCCTTTATCTTCCTGTAGGTCACTCCAGCAAGTTTTTTTCCACCTTGATATGTGGTTTTCCCTATACTTTTTCCTGCCACACTCGCCGCTCTGTACTGTACGGATTCTATTTTTTCAGTTCCATACTGTGTTGGGGATTCTGACTGCCCACTGCTTTTTTCATGTAGTTCCCTTGGCTTTTCTTTTGCTTCCAGAACCGCTGAGCGAACCAGTTCTTTCGGAAGTCGGGCAGCCGGATTTCGAATCTTCGGATTCTTATCCCTTACCCGTTCCTTGATATCTTTCATCCGGTCACCCTCTTTCCGTATCTCTTATCTCATCGGGCAACATCCCGATGTTTCTTTTTTTCCTGCTGTTTCTGCAACTGCTCCACCTGTCTGATTGCCTCATTTACCAGTGGATGTTCGTTGTAATATGGCACAAGTTCCAAGTCTCCCCTGTCTTTTGATGACAACGGTAATGGATATTCCATGTCTGAATAAATTGATTCTGGATCATGAATAGAAAACTCAATAGCCGGACACATATTGGCAGATGTTCTACAATACTTCTGGTACTTTTTATATGCCTCTTCCAGCGTTCTGCATTTTGTATATTCTCCTAAATCATGGAACTCACCGCACTCTGCAGCATAAAAAGTTATCGTTACTTCTTCTTTTTTCTTCATTATGATTCTCCCGGTTTTGTTGTCATTAGTTTATAAAGGTCTGTATTCTTTGGGAACGTATTCTCAAATGGTACGATATTTCCAGAGCAACGGATCAGGCCACTACCAACCGATACATTTGTAATATAGGACAGTTGGTTTTCGGAAATATTCAAAAGAGCTGCCAGTTCTTCCCTGTCTGTACTTGCCTGATTCAAAAGAATCAAAAACTCACTGTTTGCTAACATCAGTCTTGCAGTGTCCGATTTCAGAAGTTCCTCAACATTTTGGGTTAAACCTGTCACGAATCCATTGATTTTTCTGATTCTCTTGTACAGTCGGTAGAAGAAATTTGCACTGTATTCATAGCGGAATAACAGATAAAACTCATCGGCAAATATCCATGTCGTTTTTCCTTCTTTCCAGTTCTGAATTACTCTGTTGAAAATACTGTCTAAGGTAACCAGCATTCCAAGAGGCATAAGCTGTTCCCCCAGTTCCCGGATATCGTAATCCATGATCCTGTTCTTCTTATTCACATTGGTCGGCTGTGCAAAGGTGTTCAGGCTTCCATTGATAAAAAGTTCGGATGATAATGCCAGTCCTCTTGCCTCTTCTTCCGGCTGTAACATCAGCTGTCGGTACATATCTTTCAATGTCGGAACTTCTCCGGTATAACCACTTCGGATATAATCCCGGTACACATCTGCAGCACAGCGGTCCAGAATCGACTTTTCTTTTGCCGACAGATTTCCTGCTCCAACCAACTGCTCGAACACAGACAGGATAAACTCCGATTTTTCAATCAGTGGATTCTTTTCATTGCCGTAGGCTGCGTCCATATCCATTGCATTCAGGTGATTGTCTGATGTCGCAGATACTTTTACAACCTGTCCACCCAGAGCCTCTACTAATTTTGTAAATTCGGACTCCGGATCAAGAATCAGGATATCGTCATCGGTACTCAATGCCAGATGCACAATCTCTTCTTTTGCCGAAAAGCTCTTTCCTGATCCACTGACGCCCAACCGGAAACTGTTTCCATTCATCAGTTTCTTCCGGTCGGCTACCAGAAGGTTCTTGCTGACTGCATTCTGCCCATAATAGATACCGCCCGGCTGCAGGATTTCCTGTGTATGGAACGGAATTAAAACAGCCGTAGATTCCGTTGTCAGTGTACGCAGCGCATTGATCTTTCGCAGTCCGTAAGGAAGCACTGTATTGAGTCCGTCCACTTGCTGCCACTTTAATGTTGCCATCTGGCACAGATGCTTTCTTGCGATTGACAGAATCAGTTCCGTATCGGAATCCAGTTGCTTTTTGCTGTCTGCCAGATGTACCATTGTCAAAATCCCGAACATCATACGCTGGTCTCTGGTTGTCAGATCATCGAGCATTTCCTTGGTTTCTTTTCTCTGAAGTTCCATATCGTATGGTACGATTGCCGAGAAGTTATTATTAGCGTTCTGCCTTCTCTGCCAGTTGGTCACGTTGGTTTCCACACCAAGCAGTCGGTTCTGGATTTCCCTTACTGCTTCATCCGTAGGGACTGGCAGGATGTCAATCGACAACATCAGATTCCGGCTGAAGTCACACAGTTCTGAAATCATGTCATCTTTGACATAACTTGCATAATCCTGCATATACAGGACTCTTCCGTACCTGTCACCGATTTTAAAATGGTCCCGTTCAAATTCCATAGAATCCGGACACATCCAGTCCTTGAAACTTGTTCCCTTCTTGGCAAATTGTTTCAGATCAAATGGGAATGCCTGTGGGACATCTCCCTTGAAGAAATCCCTAAAAATCTGGAGCCGGCTCTCTGCGTCCAGTCCTTCTGCTGTGGACGATAACTTTGCCAGATGTGTTACGATGTCTGTTCCGATACGTGCAAAATAGGTTCTTGCATCATCAATCGATCTTTTATGTACACTGACGGTCAGATACCGTTCCTGATAGATGCTGTTGTTTGTTCCTGTAATCTTAGACAGGAGCATTTCGTTGTATTCTTCCCGATAGTGGTCCAGTCCATCTTCCTTCATTGGAAGCAGGATTGATTTTTCAAATTCTTCTTTATTGATTCTCCGGTTATTGATGGTAATTTTGGCAGAAATGCCGGAATCCAATGAATTTAAGAGTTCGGAATAATCCAGAAACATTTCTGTCTTATTGTCCTTACTCGCAATATAATAGTTGATATCTGTAAAACGATATGTTTTTGAGAATTTCGTTCCCTGTTGAAAAATTCCATCCGGCCAGATTCGCTGGATGGGAATTGCCTGTTGGACGGATTTCGGAACTTTGAAGCGTTCCTTATCCATCCGAAGTGCCTGACTTAAGGTTTTAATCAAAGGCATCACTCCTTCCCTTACGTTTCTTTCTCTGTTTTGCTTCTGCTTTTTGCTCCCGCTCTTTTATGATTTCCGCTCCATCCTTTTGATTCTTTTCTCCCAGCGAGATGGTCTCCTGCATGCAGGAGTAGTAGATATCTTCCGACTGAAACACCAGTTTCTTCGGATACAGCAATTCGGATTTGATCACTGCCCATAAAAACTGTTCGGCTGTCATACCATGATATTTGAAAAAGCCACAGGCAGCAAATGGAGCAGCACCAAGCACACACAGCCATCCGGTTATTTCCTGTCCGGTAATATCACGCATTCCAAAGTAAATTCCGACTGCTGTAAGAATCGCAAGAACAGAACACACACATTGTCTCAGGTCCAGTCCCATAAACATGGATTCCTGATAGTCCCTGATTTCTTTGTTCATCTTTACTTCCATAAATTATCGTTCCTCTCCCCTGTTTTGTTTCTTCGTTTTCTGTGGTTTTTCTTTCGGTACTTCTATCCCGGCAAATCTACAATGTTCTGCAACGCCTTCCGGATCAAATTCCGCAAGTCTTGCTAGATCAAACGCTACCTTCTGATAGGTTGCATATCCTGATCTTCCTGTTTCATTCAACACTTTTCCAAGTTTATGTTCCTTGATAAAATGAAGCATATCCTTGGTAAAATCTCCTGTTATAAAAGCCTCATTTGGCTCTAAGAACTGATAGGGCAGATTAATGGTTACATCTCCAAAATCTTCCCATTCTCTCCCTTCCTTATGGCAGAGTCCTACATATAAATTTCCATTGTTCCGATAAGAGCTCACTCGTATCGCTACTGTCTCACGTCCGAATTCCCAGTTATATCTTAATGTTTTCTTTGTATCCATATTTTTAACCTCCAAGTCCCATCATTTCTCTGACAATACGGTCAGATGCCTTAATTGCTCCAACCAACACCAGTAAATTAAATACCAGTTCTCCTACATAGTTCCACACGATTGTAACTGCACTCAACTCCGTATCTCCGACAGCCGGAGGGCTTGCTGCATAAGCAGAAAAGATAATACATGCCAGTGCAATAATTGCCCCTTCCAGACATACGCCTATATAAGAACGGATAAAGTTCTTTCCAATGGACTGCGTGGGTTCTCCTGCAAATGAGGAAATCGGAATCGGGGCGATTGCCGTATACATATAAATTTTGAACATTCTGCCATACACTGTCAGAATCATCACAAATGACAATACAGTGATCAGCAGACTGCCAAGCAGTGTGACAATCCACAACGGAATGGATTCCAGCATTCCCACGCTCTCAATCTTATCTACAATCTCCGTTGGAAGTTCCGTCACGCTTCCTGCCATACTGGAGCCGCTCATTACGGTTGTCACGATTCCCTGCACGATGGAAAACAGTGCCCGCATAAGTTCCATTCCGTATGTGATTGCTCCCTGAGCAAGAGCAAACCGGATAAATGCTTTTAGCACATGTTCCGGCTTTTTCAGATCTGTAAAACTGCCACACGTTTTTATGATTCCGGCTGCAAAAAATAACACCAGTAATCCATAGGCAATGGCTGTCAGTGCATCATTGATATTTGTCATAATCCGCCAGATGCCGCCACCCTTAAAAGTTGCCGGATTTTCAGTCAGCAGAGTCCACAGTTCTGCCATCTTTTCACTCCATGTGGATAGTGCTGAGTTTAGATTCTGTACAATCCAGTTGTCACTCAAAAACTCTCACCTCCCTGAACATATTTTTGAATGCAGGAGTACCTTCCGGCACTCCTGCTGTCTCCTGATATACTTTTTCAAAGAGGCTTACGCCATAATCAGATCCAGGATTTCTTTGGCGAACGTAATAATTACCCCTCCGGCCAGTGTCAGAAATCCATTTGCCCTCTGGCTTGGATCATGGCTTTTTAAAGACAGACCAACCTGCACAACACCAAATCCAAGCAAAATCAAACCGATCGCACGAATCAGGGAAAAAATAAAAGTAGACAAGTTATTGATAACGGACAACGGATCTCCGGCTGCGAATGCGGTCGTTGCTCCAACCGTTACGGTCAGTACCAGTGCCATGTAAAGGCTCATCCACTTTTTCTGTTTTCTCCCCATCGGCATCGGGGTTGTCATTTTTTCAGTTGTATTCTTTTTTGTTCTATTCTTTTCTCCTGTGAGAAATTTCTTCAATACACATCACTCCAATCCATCAAAAAACTGCTATTCACCAAGGATGTCCTCGGTAGACAGCAGTTCGTAGTCGTCTAATCTGTTAATGTCAATCTTTAGGTCGTCGTGAGCCAGTGGAGTTTTCGCATAATCATAAGGCGATGCACCACCGTCCTCTGTGTATCTGAAATTCACATGCTTTTTTAAATCATATTTATCGTCCATGATCGGACGCTCCCCACGAATAAACAAAATCGCTTTGCGGTTATCTAAAAGCCGTATTTCATCCGGTGTTAAAAGTTCCCTTCCAGTCTGCTGATAATTCACCGAATAGCTGCCGCTACGCCCTTTTGTCTGTCCGTAGGTATTGGTATCCAATGTCTCTTTTCCCAATAATTCCGAGACATACTTATGTCCTTCTTTTTCATTTCCACCCAGATATAAAAATTCATCACAGTTACCGATCAGGCTCTCATACGAGTCTTTAAACAAGGCTTTCATCTGTGCGATGTTCTGGATGATGATACTGCAGGAAATCCCTCTGGAACGCATGGTTGCCAGAATCTTGTCAAAGTCATCCGGCAATGCTACGTTTGGCCATTCATCCATAATGCAGTGTACCGGAATCGGAAGCCTTCCTCCGTACTTCCGGTCTGCCACATAATACAGTGTCTGAAACAGATTGCTGTAAATCATGCCGACCAGATAATTCATACTGGTGTCCGCATCTGGAATACAGCAAAACAGTGCCACTTTTTTCTCCCCGATACTGTATAAGTCCAGTTCGTCTGTACAGGTCAGATTGGCGATCTGTTTCAGGTTAAAAGCTGCCAGACGGACACCAACCGAGATCAAAATAGACTTTGCAGTCTTTCCGGCTGCCTGCTTATAAATGGCATACTGCTTGACCGCAATACTCTCCGGGTCCCGCATTTCCAGTCTTTCAAACAAAATGTCCAATGGTGACTGGTAATCCTCATCATCTTCTTTGACCTGAGCGCTTCCAAGCATTTCCATGATCATCGGGAAGTTCTGTTCTTCTGGTGGAGCTTCATGCAGCAAATACAGCATAAGTGCCTGTAAAAGTGCAGTCTCGGACTTCTCCCAAAACGGGTCTGAGCTCTGCGCTCCCTTCGGTGTTGTGTTGCGGATCAGGTTATTGATCAGCTTCAGTACATCCTTATCATCCCGGACATACGCAAACGGGTTATAACACCAGGAAGTCTCCGGATTGATCAAATCAAAAACCCGGACTTCATATCCATTCCGTTCCAGAACACCTCCTGTTTTGCGCAGAAGTTCCGCTTTCGGATCTGTGATCACCATCGAGCAGTTGCACTGCATGATGTTCGGAATCGCATAGGTCCGGCTCTTTCCTGCCCCGGAACCTCCGACTACCAGCACATTTAGGTTTCGTTTGTGCTTATAGCCGTCCAGTCCCATACGGAAATGCTGTGTTAAAAGCAGATTTTGCGTGTATCGTTTTTCGCAGTAACGTCTGCAGATTTCGGACACGTTGCCCCATTTTGCGGAACCATGTTCCACACCTCTTCTATAATTTCTTTTTTGGGATTCATAAATACCAATGCCTAAGAAATAGGCTGCTGTGAATATCAGAATACATTTGAACGTATACGGTGTATACGTGATAAAAAACGGCTGTTCGAGTTTTTCGCTCAGCGTTTCTAAGATTTGAATAAAATTCTTATCCGGTGTAATGGCACAAGCGGTAATCGCTGCCGCCCACCAGACAAATGGCAGAAAGACAAGATACAGAACCCAGTCCTGCTTTTTTGTACTTATCTCTGCAAGTCAGATTCTCTTTTCTTGCGTGGCTTTTCTTCTGGATGTCCCTGTCCTTCTTTCTTATGAAAGGAATCCACTCCCGGTATCAGTGAGAGACTTCTGCCGTTGTCCCACTTAACACCAAGCTGGCCTGCATCATCCACATACTGCACAGTTCCTTCCAGTCCCTGCGGCATACCCGCTTCTCCGTCCATCGAATTCAGACAGATTCTTGTTCCTGCCGGATACTGTTCTCTAAGTCTTGCCACTTTTTCTCTTGAATAAATGACCAATCAACCACTCCTTTCTCTACCAGAACATGTGTCTGGTGGTATTCGGTTTTGCAACCTGAATAATGATTTTATCTATTCCATCACTATATCTTCCGGCTGCAAGATATTTACTTCTAAGCCTGTTCAGTGCCTTACGGATCTGCCTTTGTTCTCCGGCTGTAATCTGCAGCCGTTTCTGGGCGAGGTCGTATTCACTTACTTTTTTCAGAAGAGCTTTCGTTTCTTCCAAACATTCATCCTGCTCACTCTGTGCCTGCAGCTCATCATTCAGTGCCACCACGAACATATTTTTCATAATGTTATCCATCTTCAAATAGTATTTTGTCATCTGGCTGACCTCCTTTTTTTGTTACACCAACCATATCACAAGACCTCCGTAATAGCTACTCCAACCGTCCAACTTTTTCACTTTTATCGTTCCGGCTGGCTCTTTGCTTTTTTCTCTTTTCCGGATGCTTTTTCAGATGGTTTTTCATCCTTGGTTTCCGGTATTTTTACAGGGTCTCCGATTGCGAACTCATCGGTTATATACTCCTGTTCCTTTGCACCAAAATTGCGTTCGATATGGTTTCGTATACTGTAGGAAGCCTGACGGACATCATTTAAAAAGTCTCTCAGTTCCTGCGGATCTTTCTTTCCGCATTCATTCCTCTGTGCAATATACTCCAGATTGAATCCGGTAACATCCACACCATAACGTTTCGCAATCACATAGGCTGCACAATAAGCCTGTGCACTGACTTTCTGTCGGCTGTAGGTTCCGGTATGCTGATCCAGTGCTGCACACGCCAGTTCTCTGTTCAGTGCATGGAATGTCGTTACTTCACTCATTCCGTTGCGGATATAAATGGTACGGTATCTCGGATTGTACTGGGCCTGCACTTTGTCTGGCAGATCATCCTCAATCTGCACACGTACCGACTGGTCTTTTAAGACAGTTCCTATCAGTTCTGTCAGACTTCGCTGAGGGCGTTCTTCCAATGGCTTTCCTGACATCTGACTGATGTCAAATCCTTTTCCGATCGTATACCCTCTCCGCATTTCACCGTCTTTTTCGTATTCAGTGGAAATCATATAAGTAATGCCATGCTCCCCTGCTTTTACTGAACGGTGTTCTTCTCTCCAGCGTTCATAAGACCTTACTACCTTAAAATCTGGATGCTGTCCGTAAATCAAAAGCAGATTCGGAGTTCTCTGTGTATTACACTCTGCCATAAAATCCAGAAAGCCTTTCAGTTTTTCTCCATCCTGAAAAACTCCCTGTGCCTGTGAATCTACTTCAGCCCATACCTCTTCTCTTTCCTGCTGCTTCTTGGCTGCATATTCTTCCTTGGTCAATTTCTGTTCAGGAATCTGCTGTTCTTCCGTTCCACCTGAAATCATATCTGTTAAATCCATATACATTACCTGCCTTTCGTTTTCATATTCTTACGTTTCTTCCTGCTCTCTCTGGCATTTTTCCGTCTGTCCGGCCTCTTACGTTTCTCTTCCTGTTCCTTACGGATATCTCCGAGTTCTTTCCGCACAGATGGTTTTTCATTCTTTTCTTCCCAGCTAGTTTCCCGACCGGAAGAAATATTTTTGTTGCGCGAGAAAGGTTCGGACGGATTCTTTGCTTTCCCCTCCTGCGCATGTGTAAAATTTCCTTCTGGGAAAGCCTCATCCCCGATCTGGAACATTTCTTCCGCATCATCCAGTTCAAATTCTATCTTGCCTTCCGGCAGGACAACGGTCTCTGTCCGTACATTCTCCCCGGTTTCTTTTTCCATCTGGTTCTCTGCCTTTTCCGGTGCATTCTCTTTTTCCACTGCTTCTGTAACCATAGAGCCTGATTCTGCTTTTACAAAATCCAGATTCATCCGGTCTAATACCCGGTTCATCTTTGCTGCATCATCTGCAAATACCATGACCTCTGTCTGATCCGGATTCACCTTATCTTTGATGACAACATATAAGATACCTCTCGCTTTGGCTTCTTTCGCAAATTCTTTTAAGCGGTCACCCGGAACGGTAAAAAATTTCATCGGGCGCTGTTCCTTTAACATTCTGGTAAGCCTTGTTTTCCCTCTTGTCTTTTTCTGATCTTTCAGGGCGGCCGCAATAAAGATTGCCACATGCTTTGCCACATTTCCGGTAATCTTCAAAGAGTATTCCATTCCTTCCAGACTGTACCGCACCACCTGATCTGCCGGTTCTGCTCCGTAATTCATACTTATCTCACCTCCTGACTCTCTTTTTCTTTGTGTTCCACACGTTTCTCATTCTGGTTTTGTTCTTCTGCCTTTCGAAGTCTTTCTTCGATTTCCAATGAATGCTTTTCAATCCGGACGGTCATACGGACTTCTTTTCGGAGATTTTTTAATTCCTCATTGATTTCGGACAGCCGTACTTTTCCACTGTCTTCACTGTCATTCCGATAGAGCTTTCTGCGTTCCTTCATCAGTTCTGAAATCTGCTTTTGTAACGGCTCACGGTATGTGGCAAGCTGTTCTCTGGTCGTAATGTCATGCTTCATTAAAAACTCAATCTGTTCAATCCTCTGATCCAGTTTCCGGATATCCTCTCTGATGGCATACGGACTTCTTCTCGGTCTTTTTGGCAGTACTCCCATCTGATATAGATAGGAATAATATAATGCCTGTATCCCGGTCAGTTTCCTCTTTGGAGGAATCTGCACCGTCTTTTGATAGATGCGTTTTACTTTTGGCTGTAAGATCTGTCCACGGATCTCCTCTTCGGAATAGTTTTTTCCAAGAGACCGTAGCCGGATGTACCGTTCCATCCCCGGAGCCTTTAAAGCGACATATTTCCGGTTCAGTTTCCATGTGTATCCACGCTTTTCCATTTCTTTTAAGAATTGTGACCAGGAGTAGCTTTCCTGTACAGACTCCCTGATATCCAGACGGATCGCACTTCTCCATGTCGGTTTCCCTTCCTGTTCCGCTTTCCACTGTACATAAGGGATTGATTTTTTCTGGTCGGATTCAATGATAGACAGGCCATATTTTCTGCACAGCTCATCGGAGATCTTCCGGATCTCCGTATATAACTCTTTGCATTACTGTGGTACTTACGCCCGTCTGCCATGCTCACAGAGTTCCAGACAATGTGGTTATGATAATGTCTGGTATTCAGATGCGTTGTGATAACGACTTCATACTGTCCCTTTAAGAGCCAGTCTGCCAGTTCCTGCCCGATGAGATGTGCCAGTTCCGGTGTCACCTCGCCTTCTGCAAAACTCTGTACCAGATGATATCCTTCTACACCGCCCATCTTATGGAATCTCCTTTTCGTTGCCACCATATCTTCATACGCATTTTCATTGGTACATCCGATGGTATCTTCAAAAACCGCCTGTTCCGTTTTGGTCCGGTTCATGGCATAATCGATGGCAGCCTCCAGAGAGTCTGCTTTCTGTGTGGTCTTTTCTTTGTCTTTCACATATTCGATAGAACGGTCCAGGCGGTGGACGGGGATAACACTTGTATAAGCCATCCGGCATTACCACTCTTCCTTTACCAGATGCCATGTTTCTTTGGTAAGACGCAGCATTTCCTGAATGCTCTGCTCACTTGCCATTCCAGAAGCATTGGCAACATGGGCAAGCTGATTGGCATTGTTGCATAAGCCTGCAATCTTTCGGAGCAATTCGGGGTGATGCTCACAGGGTTTTGCATGAACCTGCGCTCCTAAAATCAACGAACGCATAAACTCTTCCCGGCTCAGACCGCTTCTTTCGACCTGCTCATTCAGTTCCCTGACTTCCCTTGCATTAAGCCGTACCGGGATCACATGATTTCGTTTTCGCATTGCATCACCGTCCCTTCTTTTTTCTCTTCTTTCATCATACCGCCAAGTTCCTCATCGGATTTTTTTCGCCGCAACCATGCAACAGGTCACTACCACTTCTATAAATCCTCCGCTCATCAATGCGATTACAATCATTACTCCGTTTCTTAACATGACTTGATCCTTCCTTTCCATTTCCGTCTGTGTCTGGGGGATTGGGGTTCTCCCCAAAGTGCGTTTGGATATCCAAACGCTATGCTTGCAATACGAGTACCACCAGTTTCTGTAGCACTGGATTGACTCGATTCTGATTTATTTTGATTCTTTTATCTGTACCAATCCATCAAGTGTCGTACAAATGATATGGAGTCTATCTGCCATACTGATTTCGGTATTCATTGTTCCTGTCACTTCTTTTCCACATACGACTACCATCCGACATCTCCGCAAAAGGATATGTGACATTCTTCCATATCCCTGCATATCTTCTGCATCGGACTCTTCCAAGAATGGTGAGAATACAAATCTCGGACAGATTGGTACATACCCAAGTTCATAGATTTTCCTGCAATATTTCTGCACCTTTACCCGGCTTTCTTCTGCTGAACAGCACACATAAGCCAGAGCCTGTTCCATACGCTCCATCTCCTTCCTGCATCCAGTTGGATGCCACTGATTTTCTCTATAAAAAACAGATGTCCAATTGGACATCCCGGCTACTTTTCATCCTCTTTCTGCTCTGCTTCTAATGCAATTTTCACTCTGTCACTTCCCAGTTTGTAGTAGGCATCTGTTACTTCAATTCCCACTGCACGATAACCTGTCATAACCGCTGCAAGGACAGTTGTTCCTGCTCCGGCAAACGGGTCCAGGATCAGCCCTCCCGGTTCACAAATCTGGATGACATCTTTCATAAGCTGCAACGGTTTCTCTGTCACATGAATCCGGTTCTGCGGATTTCCATATCGGAAGACGCCCGGCAGACAAGATACCGGACGGTTGATCGGCATCGGTCCGTTACTGCCCCACACAATGTATTCAGCCTGCTGGCGAAAACGACCTTTCTGTGGACGGGAGTTTCCCTTATCCCACACCGCTGTTCCTCTCCAGATCCATCCTGCCCACTGCAATGCATCGGTAATCGATGGATACTGACGCCAGTCAATGAACAGACAGATCGGAGCTCCTTTCTTGCAGGCTTTCCGCACATCGTAAAGCCACTCAGCCATCCAGTGTGTCCATGATCTCTGATCTTTATTGTCCCCATCAAAATCCGGAAGTGCATTTGCAGCACTCATACTGCTGTATTTCTGATTTGTAGTACGATTTCTTTCATTCTGTTTTGTTCCACCGGATGCATACGGCGGATCGGTAATAACTGCATCAAAGATTCCCGGCTGGAATGCTTTGACCAGTTTTAATGTATCTCCATGTAATATTTTCCAGTTTTCCCCTTCAGTATATTCCTCCGGGTATGTTCCCTCTTTCATAAGTTCTTCCAAACTCAGGCCATTTGTCATAGGCATCATCCTTTCTTTTCTCAGCGTTCCGGCTGATTTTTCTTCTTTGTCTTTTTATTTTCTTTGGGCGGCGGACTCAACTCAGTTTCTACATATTCGCTGATAATCAAAAGTGCTTTGTAATAGTCCCCACTTTCCAATACCCTTTTACGCATTTCTTTTGCTTCTGCTGTCTGTTTATTCTTTTTCAAAAGAGTTGAGGCATCGCCCATAATGGAAAAAATATTCCCATCATGTCCAAGGAGCTGTAACTTGGGACGTTGTTTCTCAGGCTTTGTCGGAATCTGCTCTGTTTTCTTTTCATACATTTTCGGCTGTTCCATATTAGGATGCCAAAAATGCACATTCAGCATTCCACCATCTACCTTGATATCCCTCTGCTCAAATCCTTCACCCCAACCGTCACTGTACTGTCCTGTAATGTATTCGGTGAATTCCTGTAGTTCTTCCTGACTTAAAAATTCATTTAATTCCAGTTTGGTACAGCCGTACAGGATTCCGTCTTTGTTTTCTATCGTAACAACTGCACTTTGTATCTTTCCCTGAATGGACTCACTTCCATCAAAATACTGCATGAGATCATCTTCCCCATAGAGTTCCAGTTCTTCTCGGATGACTTCTTCATAATCGGCAAGTTCTGTTCCATCTAACGGCATTCCATATTCATCACTCTCCGACCAATCTTCTTCCCATTCGGATTCTTCTGAATAAAGATTTCCAGTCAGCTCCGTCAACAGATGTACGTGCATCGTTCCTTTTTCTTCCATTCTCTATCACCTTCTTTCTAATGGTCTGTCCCTGCATTTATTTGTCTGCTTTTTTTCTTTCGCAAGGTCTGCATAATCTGCCCCTTCTTTTTCCGGCAGATTGCAAATAATCTGATACGTTCCCTCGTAATGTTTTTTCATCTGTTCTTTCGCCCATCTCCCGGCAAAGTCATTATCGGTGCAGATTTCAATTTCTTTGATTTCCGGATGGTTCTTCAGAAACTCTTCCAGTGCATCCGGCAGCTTTTTAAAACGTTCACTCTGTATCTGTGCGTTTTCTTTCGGAGCAGCGATTCCCCCAAGGGAAAGACGATATTTATCCCTCTTTCCTTCTTCCAGTGTCATGTGGGCCAGTGCATCAATACACGCTTCATATACGACAACTCGTTTTGTTTCTCTTTCAGGTGGAATACAAAAGCTGTACTTTTTTTCACTCCCGGTCTGCTCCATCTTGAATCCTTTCCCGTTTTTTTCATAGATTCCTCGCAGGAATGCATATCTTGCTTTTCCGGATTCATCTTTCCCAACAAAAACAGCGTTATGGTACGGGACACTTTCATAAAGGATTTCATGCGAAATACAATACGTGATCACTTCATCGCTGATTCCTCTGTGGTTTAAATAAGCCCTGATTCGTCTGCAATTACAATACCTCTCCGGCAGCTTAAATGGCAGTTTTTCCCTTTCCACAGACTGTGTCGGAATAAAAGACGGACTCTCTTCGCACAGCAGTTTTACGGCATCTGTAAATTTCATTCCATCTACTTCAATCAGGAACCGCAGTGCGGACACGCCACCGATATCTCTGGATTTCCAATGCCATTTGCTGGACAGTTCATTGATTTTAAAACTGTCATGGTCCGTCAACTGCCATTCATTTCTGGTTCTTGTCTTTTGCAGTCGCTGTGCCTGATGCGTTCGCAAATACTCATACGCAGTCATATTTTTTGCTGCCTGAATCTCTTCTTCCGTTACCCAGGGCATTACAGAATTGCATCCTGAAGATCCAGTACCTTATCCGTCCGCTCCCAAGGAAACTCCTTTCTTCCAAAATGACCAAAAACTGCCGTCTGCCGGAAAATCGGACGGTTCAGTCGAAGGGATTCCATGATCTGAACAGGTGTCACTCCAAACACCAGTGGGATTGCTGCCGCCAGACAATCATCCGCACACACTTTCCCTGTATCAAAGGTATCCACCTCAATCATAACCGGCTCTGCTACTCCGATTGCATAAGCCAGAGACACCTGACACTTGCTTGCAAACTCAGCAGCTACTATATTTTTTGCGATATACCTTGCCATATAAGCTGCCGAACGGTCTACTTTCGAACAGTCCTTTCCTGAAAATGCACCGCCGCCATGCGGAACCATACTGCCATAAGTATCCACCATCAGCTTTCTTCCGGTCAGTCCGGTATCTGCATCAAACCCTCCACACACAAATTTTCCTGACGGATTAATCAGAATCTTCGTATCCTCATCCGGCGGCAGTAATCTGAGTGCTGAACGAAGCACTTTCTCTCTGATTTCGGCATCTAACTTCTTCAGGCTCTTTTCTGCACCATGCTGGCAGGAAACAACAACACTTTCCAGTCTCACTGGCTTTCCATCTTCATATTCTACGGTTACCTGTGCTTTTCCATCCGAAAAGATATCTTTGATATATCCGCTTCTTCTGCAAGCCGAAAGTTCACGTGTGATCCGGTGTGCCAGAACAGTCGGCATTGGCATAAGCTGCGGAGTATCATCACACGCATATCCGACCATAACACCCTGATCTCCAGCTCCCCTGCTTCTATCTCTTAATTTTGCGCCGATATTATCCCGAAATTCTTTCGACACACTCACTGCTTTCGCAATATCTGGACTCTGCTGGTGTACAAACGTATCCATTTCTATCCCATCTGTACAATATCCACACTCTTCTAAAACTTTTCGGATCACATCAAACACTGGCGGCTCATATCCGCTGCTGATTTCTCCTGCTACAAACACATTTCCTCTTGTAGCAAGGACTTCACACGCCACTCTCGAAGATGGATCGTAACGCAGACATTCATCTAAGATTGCATCTGCTATCTGATCGCATACTTTGTCTGGATGTCCTTCTGTTACTGATTCTGCTGTATAAAAACGTCTCATCATTCTTCTCCTTATAGACAGACAGGACAGAAGCTGCCTTATGCACATCTCCTGCCCTGTCAGATTGGTTTATCCTGTAATTCTTATTTTATTTTTCTTCTGTTTCTTCTTTGTTGTCTGTCATTTTTGACTTCTTTCTGCGGTATACAGTCACTCCTGTAGCTGTTCCGACAGATGCCAGTGCAAGCAGAACAAACGGCCATACTTTCTGGTTATCACCTGTTTTTGGTGCATTTGTTTTTTCTGTTGTTTTCTCCGGTGTTCTGGCATCTTTCATTTCTACTTTCTGGACTTCCATTGTATCTTTCAATGTAAATGTGACATCTTCCGCAATCTCGTAACCATCCGGTGCTGTGATCTCACGCAGAGTAAGTTCTTCATTGACCGGGAGCTTTTGCAACGGAATGTGGCTTTCCATCCGTAATCCACTCTTCCAAAACAGTTCCATCTTTGCAGATGATCTGAAGCTTTGCCCCTTCCAGTTCTTTTCCGGTTGTAAGGTCTGTTTTTGAAATTTCCACTTTGGAATATTCATCTTTCATCTCAACCTTTGTCACACTGCCATCTTCTTTGACTTCAAACATCACATCGCTGGCAGACACATAGCCATCTTCATAAGGAGCCAGTTCCTCATGTAAGGTATAACTTCCTTCCGGCAGTCCGTAAATGACATGTTCTTCCTTACTGCTTACCCATTCTTCCACAACATTTCCGTCTTTATCAATGACCTGCAGTTTGGCTCCTTCCAGCTCATTTCCGGTAGTTGCATCTGTTTTTGTAATGCGTGTTTCTGTCGGCTGATTCTCAACTTCTTTGTTCAGTTCAATCTTTGCAAGATTCTGATTTTCGTAAGTTGCATCTACATTCCATACTTCCTCATTTGGAAGATATCCGGCTTTTCTGACTTCCTCTTTGACATAGTATTTTCCATGTGGAAGATCGCTGTCGAAAGTAAGTGTTCCCTTTGCATCCGTTGCTTTCTTTTCCAGCAGGGTATCTTTCTCTACGAGAACCTCTCCCTGATTAGAAAGAATATCTTCTGCAGCATACAGTCCAAAAATAACACCTTCCAGCTTTTCGCCTGTGACAGAATCTTTCTTTTCTACTGATACGAAAACTTTCTGTCTTTCATTTTTATAGGTAACGCCTTCATAAACAACTGCCTGTGTATCATCCTCTGCTGTCAGGGTAAATTCTTTCTGTTCTGTATTTAGGACAAAATTCTCTCCTGCTACAACTTCTTTCAGATAATACGTTCCCAGTGGCAGATTGTTGATAACTGCTGTTCCATTTTCATCTGTAGTCAGTTTGGCTACCAGGTCATCTTTCTCATATCGGACAACTGGATTTCCTGCTTCGTCCTTTGCTCCGTCCGGTGAATAGATGGTATCTTTGGCATATATTTCGAATTCAGCGCCTTCTACTCCGGTTTCTTCATATTTAAAGCCTTTATAAATACCTGTTTCTTCTTTTCCAGATACGGCATTTCTTACTTTAGAAACCAGTGCTTTTACTTTTTCCAGAACAGAATCTCCGGTTACTTCGGTAAGCTGTTCTCCCTTTTTCGTCAGGAGCAGGCTTCCTACCTGTTCATCGTTTTTCTGTTCTACCTCTACAATCGCAGCTCCTGTATCTGGATCAATCTGATGTGCAGTGTTTGAGGATACTGTAATTACAATACCACTCTGTGGATTTTCTTTATATGTTCCTTTTGTAGTCTGTTCTAATGGTGAAATAATCGTTGTTCCATCATACAGGGACTCTTCACTTCCCTGTCTTACAAATCCTTCCGGTGCTTTCACTTCTTCGATTCGGTAGGTAGAGCACTTCAGTTCCTGCGGTGTGATCAGATATCCTTCCTCATTTGTTTTGAATACTCTGATCTTTTCTTTCTTCGGATACTGAACAACCTGTTCCACATATTTCTTATTTGTCACATCGTAAATCTTATAAGAAGCTCCGGCCTTTAAAACCGTATTTCCAGTCTGTGCATCCTTCTTTACGATTTTCAACAAAAATTCAAACGGACGGTCATCAAATACTCGCCACTGCATTGGTTCTCTGCTGTCATTTTCCACATTTACAACAAATGGATCAATGGTTTTCAGATTCTCCGGGGTAGTGCTTTCCACTACAACATAACTTCCATACGGCAGTTCCGGGCTGACTGCATACCCTTTGGTATCAGTGATCAGTTCCGGTACTGGTACGGCTGTTCCATTCTCATAGGTGACTGCCACCTGCTCGTTACTGAAATCATAATTTTTAAAATCACTTGCCGTGTAGCTTTCTCCATTAGCCGGTTTCAGCTTTCCATTTTTCACCTGTGACAGGCTGCTGATCAGATATACCTGAAATCTTGCGCCTGCGACCAGGTCTGTTTCTGTCTGCTCTCCATCTTCACTGATCTTGATCAACTGGAATGCCTGTTTTTTCACCTGCTCTTTTACCGTAAGGTCTCTTGTCACTTCTGCAACATCCTGACCTTCATAAGTTACTGATACCTCATATTTGGTAGTATCCAGTGTATATCCTTCCGGTGGAGTGATTTCTTTTAGATACATTTCTCCAAGGTATAATTCTGAAAATTCCAGTGTTCCGTCATCTCCGATGACTCCCTGTGCAATCAGGCTGTCCTGTTTATACAGAACTCCTGTTGTGCCATCCGGATGCACGATGTCTTCTTTTGCATACAGACCATACACTGCACCACGAAGAGCACTGTCTCCCTGCGCTTTAAATGCAAGTGTTTCTTTATCGATCTTTGCGATTTTTACTTTTCCGGTGACTCTCTCATCTGTTGCTGTTACAGTCAATGTCTTTCCGGCTGCAACATCTACTTTATATACTTCTGTATTCAGTTTATATCCTGTCGGAGCAGTGATCTCTTTTACATACACAGTTTTCAGTGCAGAATCAAAATAATCGCTGACTGCTTTTCCGTCTGTTCCGGTTGCTGACATTGTCATCAGCAGATTTTCACACTTCTTATCAGTATAAATACCATAAACTGCTCCTGACAGTGGATTCTGTGTATTGACATCTTTCTTCATAAGTTCAATGCGTGTCATATTCAGCCACTGTACACTGAAGCTTACCGGCGCTGCTGTTTCGCTTTCAAATACACCGATATCCTGCTTGGAATCTCCGGTTGTCAACACCAGTGTTCTCCATGTCTTTCCGACAGAACCATATAAGTTGCCGGAAGCATAACTGCCTGTCAGTAATAAATCTGCGGACAGATAGAATGTATCTCCACCATAAATCTGGATTTTTCCATTTGTAACACTTGTTCCTTTGGAAAGATTATGTGCTGTCACATTTTCTGGTACACTCAGTGTCACATAGTTTCTGTGATCTCCAGACAGTGTGATATTTGGTGTTTTCTGGATGTTTCCATCCCGTACTGCATTCAGCTTTGTGCTTGAAAGGCTCAGTTCACCTTTTGGCGGTTCTTCCTGTCCAAACAGATAATTGATATATGCGATAACCCCTGCATTTACAAGGTCATTATAATTACACCCTGTAAATCCGGCTTCTCCTGCATAAGCATAGCTGGCTGCAATGTGTGTATACACATACTTTTCATCTTCCGTTTTTCCAGACAGATAACTTCCTGTCAGATCTCCTGCCCCGCCATAACCATAATAAAGGACTTTCTGCAGATTTTTATTGCTGTCCAGTACCTGTGCTACATAACTTCCACTCGGTGGGGATGCTTTCTGGGACTGAAGGCAGTATGCAATTTTTCCATTGACTGTAAACAGGCAAGTAAGATAATTTCCAATATAACTTGGATAATAAATAGTTCTCCCCTTTGTCAATGTAACTGTGGAACCGCTGCTTGTAGCTCTTTCAGCCGCAGACAATACCATCACATTTCCCTCTTCGATGTCCTCTTTCAGTTCTTTGATTGCCTGTGCAGATGCATCTTCTTCGGATGTTTCAATTTCTACATCTGTGTAGTTCTGCACAGGCGAATCCGAATCATCTTCAGATTCTGTATCTGACTTCTGTTTCTCTCCACCATTTTCTTCGGAATGTGCCTGTCCTTCGGTATCCGTCAGAGTCACTTTACGGGTGATGGTATAGCTGTCACTCTTATCTTTTGGAACGACCATATAAGTGGCAATATATGTTCCTGCTTTGTCTGAATGATACTCTCCACCATTCTCATCTTTGATACTTACAAGCGTAACATCTTCTTTTTCTGCATCATAATGGATTCCTTCCATACTGGTTTCCACTGCAAATGTATCATCTGAAACTGCTTTTGTGATATCATCTGCTGTAACTGATGTATCTTTCTGGCTTGTTACCGCCTGTTCAGATGCCTGTACTTCCGTCTGCTGTTCCGAGCCTGTCTGTTCGGCCGCAAACGCATTCGCACTGCTCAAGGTACTGATGCCCATCAGGACAGCCAGTCCAAAAGCAGCAATTCTGGTCTTTAATTTTCTAACCTTCATGTGCTTTTCCTTCCTATTATAAATAGATTTTTTCAGTAAAATACCGCAGAAGATGTTTCCTCTGCGGTACGTTTTATCTTGCATATCGATTTTTTCTTTTTTACTTCCTGTCTGGTACGTTTTTACCGCTTCCATGACAGACTCCGTTGGAATCTGGTTATCCTTACATCCTTCCAGAATTCCATCCAGATAAAATTTCGATGGTCTTGCCGGAACATCCTTATGAGGGGAGTTCATCGTGTATACGAATACTTCCCTTGCAGTTCCAGCCTGATCCTTTACCTGAATGGTTTCTTTCCCATAAAAATTCGGAAATCCTTCATAAAAATCCAGATTCTTCTCACACGCTTCTGTGATTTTCCATAAGACTCCTTCGACACAGCTTCCTTTTTCCGGCAGTACCGTTGCTACTCCATTGCCCGGAGCCCTTCCTCGAAATGCCAGCCGATAATTTTCAAGCCGGACATTTTCCACAACTTCCGCAGCCGGACACCTGTACTTCATCTGCTCCAGATTCATGTTGCTGCCATAAGCAAAATAATATCTTTCTTCCATTTTTTCACCTCTATCTGACTTCTTCCGTCCTTTGATTTTTCTTCAGACACTCATACGTGCTTTTATCATATCTCCACGCAAGATCACCATCCAGATTTGCCAGCAGATGTTTTCGGACATTTTTATATTCGTCTCCAATTAACCCAAGTCTCAATAAAAATGTACGAAATGTAAATGCCGGGTTTTCTGATATCAGTGTCTTTTTCATCTGTGTCGATCTCTGATTGATCGCCTGTGCGGAAATGGCTAATGCCAATGTAATGTTTGCTCTTACCTTTCCTGCATGTAGTGTGCTTTCAAAACAGCGCCATTCCAAAGTTCCCTTGGAAAACACAGCATGAAGATTCAGAGCATAATAACGGGTATCATCATAATGGATATGACTTCTATCCCTGCCTCCATACCAGACATTTCTTACTCGGTCCATAGTGATTGACCTATTTGGTATTTTTCGGATTTTCTCCAATACCTCCGGTTGCACCCTCTGACAATAACTATTTGCTCTTCTTTCCTGCACTTTCAGTGCTTTGAACAGGATATCTTCCTTTGCATACATAATTGTCAGTGCATTTTTCAGACTCTGCGGTGTATGATTCGATGCATCTACATGAACATGCTGACCACAGGACTCATTTACAAAACCTCCATGCTGTCGCAGACAGCGTACTACTTCCTGTAACTTACCCATTTCATCATAGGATAATTTCGGAGATACCATTTCTGTTGAATATTCTCCACCTGCGTCTACAATTCGACCGTATACTTTCCGTTGTGTATAAATGCTCCCATCAGACATAAATTTCCACTTTTTTTCCTTCCAGATCTATCACTGACCAGACTCCATAAGTAGTGCCGTCATAATATGCTTCTGTTCCAAACATTTCAGCAACAACTTCTGCAGCACGTTGTCTGGTAATCCCTGTCATTTCGATTTCTGTGCCAAAGTATTGGTCTTTTAATACCGATCATGCCTAATAGATTCCTTTCTCAGACACTTCCTGTGTGTTGAGTTCGGAGTCTGCCTTTTGTAACAATCTGCCAATTGCCTCGATAACATTGACAGTTACTCCGTTTCCAGCCTGTTTATAAAGCTGTGCGTCAGAAGTGCTGTCTATGATCTTATCAATCTGCCAGTCGTAATAACCCTGCAGACGCAGACATTCCCTCGGAACTAACCTTCTTATTCTGCCGTGATCAAGATGCCATGACGATC
>ENA-OQKX01000008-OQKX01000008.1-human-gut-metagenome-genome-assembly--contig:-NODE-8-length-36139-cov-3.532350_pt1 | contig 36139 bp, 38 predicted proteins | sample MGYA00242654_ERZ504810 | MGnify/ENA primary metagenome ERZ504810 (study PRJEB26092, sample SAMD00036378) | human gut metagenome | host: Homo sapiens | study: EMG produced TPA metagenomics assembly of the... | reverse complement strand
CAGGGAGGTATAATAAAAGGAGTTAGCTTGTAAGTAGCGATTGGTAGTATGAAAAACAGAAAGTACAGGAGTATACCGCGGAGTGGAAGAAGCCAGTACATGTGCCGCCGCATCTACATGAGCGAATAGAAGTAGTGTATGTAACGGATGGAGAAATAGAACTTGGAGTGGGACAGGAATTGTTCCATATGGATGAAGGGGATTTTGCAGTTGTGTTTCCAAATGTAATACATCATTATCAGGTGTTTGGGGAAAAAGAAAACAAGGTAATATTCCTGTACCTTGAACCAACACTGTTTCCTTCCTATTACAGGGAATTGCAGATATACAGCCCAAAGAATCCGGTTGTGAAAAAAGAGCAGGTGCATCCGGATGTGGTAAATGCCATAAAATATCTGACCGGAATAACAGAGGGGGATCCCCGGATGATACAGGCATATGCACAGATGATCCTTGCACATGTTTTCACAACAATGCCAATGATGGATAAAAGTGCGGTAGGGAGTGATGACCTGATTTATAATGCGGTAGAATACGTGGCCAAAAATTTTAGGGAAAACATCAGCCTTGAAAAAATGGCATATGAATTGTGTGTAAGTAAATATGTGTTGTCAAGAATGTTTGCAAAAACCTTTCACTGTAATTTTAGTAAATATGTGAATGGAGTCCGGTTAAATTATGCAGTTGCGGCACTGGAAAACACAATGGATTCCATTACAAATATATGTCTTGATTGTGGATTTGAAAGTCAAAGAACTTTTAACCGCGTGTTTAAGGAAAGATATAAAATCACACCTAGAGAATATCGAAAAAGGATAATTATGTAAAGCGATGTAATGCTGCCGGTATTGGGGCGGTGATGACAATAATAGTTATGAATGGCATCCGGAATTAGAAAAAGTTGTGGTGTTTCCTGAGAAAGAGAAAACTTGTCATAACAGCCGAAAATAGATATAATAGTTACACATGTGGGATACCACAATGAACGAAAAAGGCGAGGAAACAATCATGGCATTTGTACATCTGCATACACATACGGAATATTCATTACTCGATGGTTCCAACAAAATAAAAGAATATGTAAGCCGTGTGAAAGAACTGGGGATGAACAGTGCCGCGATCACTGACCATGGCAATATGTATGGTGTGGTGGAATTTTATAAAACCGCAAAGGCAGCAGATATTAATCCGGTGATTGGCTGTGAGATCTATGTGGCGCCGAATTCCCGGTTTGACCGCGAGACCAGCCATGGCGAGGACCGGTATTACCATCTGATCCTGCTTGCGGAAAACAATACCGGTTATGCGAACCTTATGAAGATCGTCTCCATCGGGTTTACGGAAGGGTATTATTACCGGCCACGTGTGGATTTTGAGACGCTGCAGAAATACCATGAGGGATTGATCTGCCTGTCGGCGTGTCTGGCGGGAGAAGTGCCGCGCTATATTGTGCGTGGATTTTATGAAGAGGCAAAAGGCATTGCAAAAAAATACCAGGACTGTTTTGGAAAAGACAATTATTTTCTGGAATTACAGGATCATGGCATCCCGGACCAGAAGACGGTCAACCAGGGGCTTCTTCGGATCAGTCAGGAACTGGACATTCCCCTTGTCTGCACGAACGATATCCACTATACCTATGAAACGGATGTGGAGGCACACGATGTCCTTCTCTGTATCCAGACCGGTAAAAAGATTACGGATGAAGACCGTATGCGTTACGAGGGCGGACAGTTTTTCGTAAAAAGCGAGGAGCAGATGCGGAGTTTGTTTCCGTATGCAAAAGAAGCCGCAGACAACACGCAGAAAATCGCAGACCGCTGCCATGTCACACTCGAATTTGGCAATTACCAGATTCCAAAATATGCACCACCGGAAGGGTATGATAGTGCGTGGACGTTTTTAAATGCGCTGTGTGAGAAGGGATTTCAAGAAAAATATACCGACAATCCGGCGTATGACAAGGCGCAGTGTGCAAAGATCCATGAAGATATGGAATACGAGCTTGGCATCATCCAGAAGATGGGATTTGTCGAGTATATTTTAATTGTCTGGGATTATATCAACTGGGCGAAAACGCATGACTGCTGGGTGGACCGGGGCGTGGTTCCGGTGCGGGCAGCCGCGTGTGCTACTGTACGGGAATTACGAATATTGATCCGGTTAAATCAACCTGCTGTTTGAGCGATTCTTAAACCCGGAGCGTGTGTCTATGCCCGATATCGATGTGGATTTTGAGTATGCGGAGCGTTCCCGCGTGATAGAGTATGTCACAGAAAAGTATGGCAAGGATTCTGTGACACAGATCACGACCTTTGGTACGATGGCAGCCCGCGGAGTCATTAAGGCAGTCGGAAAAGCACTGGATTTTCCCTATGCGGAGATGGACCGTGTGGCAAAAATGGTGCCGATGGAATTAAACATCACGATTGACCGTGCCCTGCAGGTCAATCCGGAATTCCGCAGTCTCTACGAGGGAGATGCGCGGATGCATGAACTGATCGATATGGCAAAGCGTCTGGAAGGACTGCCGAACCATACTTCTGTGCATGCGGCAGGTGTTGTGATCTATCCGGGTGAGGCGAGCAATTATGTGCCGCTGGGACGTGCCAGTGACGGCACGCCGACAGCAGAGTACAACATGGTACAGCTTGAGGAGCTGGGACTCCTTAAAATGGATTTCTTAGGACTTCGTACCCTTACTGTATTAAAAGATGCGGTAAAGAATGTAAAAGCATCCAAGGGGATCGATATTGACATTGACCATATCGATTTAAACGATAAAAAGGTGCTTGATTTTATTGGAACCGGACGCACGGAGGGCGTGTTCCAGCTTGAGTCTGCGGGCATGCAGAACTTCATGAAAGAGTTAAAACCACAGAATTTCGAGGATATCGTTGCCGGAATTTCCCTGTACCGTCCGGGACCTATGGATTTTATTCCAAACTACATCAGGGGAAAGAATAATGCAGACACCGTTACTTACGTGACGCCGGAATTGCAGCCGATCCTTGAGCCAACGTATGGATGTATCGTTTATCAGGAGCAGGTGATGCAGATCGTACAGCAGCTTGCGGGGTATACGATGGGACAGGCGGACAACATCCGCCGCGCCATGAGCAAAAAAAAGCAGTATGTCATCGATGCGGAGCGGCAGAGTTTCGTCTACGGAGATTCAGAGCGCGGCATCAGGGGCTGCGTGGCAAACGGCATTGATGAAAAAGCAGCAAACAGTATTTACGATTCCATGGTGGATTTTGCAAAGTATGCGTTTAACAAATCCCATGCGGCAGCCTATGCGGTCATCAGTGTGCAGACCGCGTGGCTGAAGTTTTACTATCCGGTGGAATTTATGGCAGCACTTATGACGTCCGTGATTGACAATTCGGCAAAAGCCGCGGAGTATCTGCTGCATTGTAAGGAACTCGGTATTTCCGTGCTCCCGCCGGATATCAATGTGGGACAGGGAGAATTCACGGCAGAGGGAAATGCCGTGCGCTATGGTCTGTATGCCATTAAATCCCTGGGACGTCCGGTGATTGACAGCATCATCGGGGAACGCAAAAAAGGTGGTTCATACCGCACCCTGCAGGATTTTATTGAACGTACGGTGCAGCGGGACATCAACAAACGTGCGATCGAGAATCTGATCAAGGCAGGTGCCTGTGATGGGCTTGACGGTAACCGGCATCAGATGTCCATTGTCTATACGTCCATTGTAGATGATGTCGTGCGACGGAAAAAGACCGGGCTGGAAGGACAGATGAGCCTGTTTGATTTTGTCGGGGAGGAAGATAAAAAGGACTACGAAGTCCATTATCCAAATGTGGAGGAGTTCCCGAAGGAAGTGCTGCTTGGCTTTGAAAAAGAAGTGCTTGGGATTTATTTAAGCGGGCATCCGCTGGAAGATTACCTTGGTAAAATGAAGAAAAATGTCACGGCAAATGCAGCGGATTTTGTCAGGGAAGAGGAAAGCGGCACAATTCGTGTGACAGATAATATGCATGTGGTTGTGGGTGGCATGATTGCAGCAAAAACCGTTAAATATACAAGGAATAATCAGGCAATGGCATTTCTGACAGTGGAGGATCTGACCGGTTCTGTGGAAATTATTGTATTCCCAAAAGATTATGAGAGATACAACCGCTTTTTGAATGATGAGGAGAAGATTTTCGTAGTCGGACACGCAACGGTGGAGGAGGAACAGGACGGAAAAGTGATCTGCGAGCGGATCGTTCCGTTTGACGATACCAGAAAGGAACTCTGGCTGCAGTTTCCGACAAAGAGTGATTTTTCTGCGAAAGAACAGCAGGTGTATGAGATTCTCCGGGATTCGGACGGAAATGATGAAGTGGTAATTTATATATCGGATGTCAAGGCATTTAAAAGATTGCCAAGAAACCGTGCGGTTGGTACAAATTCTGTACTCTTGGCACGTTTGACAGAATTTCTGGGCGAAAAAAATGTAAAAGTTGTAGAAAAAGGCATTGAAAATCGCGCGTAATAAGTATAGAATAAAACAGATTAAAGAATTTCATTTTAATTTTAATAAATGGAGGATTTCACAATGGCGAAAGAGATTAACACAATTGGTGTACTGACCAGTGGAGGAGATGCCCCGGGAATGAACGCTGCAATCCGTGCAGTTGTCCGTCAGGCTTTATCCAAAGGAAAGAAAGTGAAAGGAATCAAGCGTGGATACGCTGGATTATTAAACGAAGAAATTATTGACATGAACGGACAGAGCGTTTCAGATACAATCTCTCGTGGTGGTACTATTTTACAGACTGCCCGTTGTATGGAGTTTACCACACCGGAAGGACAGCAGAAAGGTGCGGAGATCTGTAAGAAGCATGGAATTGATGCAATTGTAGTTATCGGTGGAGATGGTTCTTTCAAGGGCGCACAGAAGCTTGCCGCACTGGGAATCAATACCATTGGGCTTCCTGGAACCATTGATCTGGATATTGCATGTACCGATTATACCATTGGCTTTGACACTGCTGTTAATACAGCCATGGAAGCGATTGACAAGGTTCGTGATACTTCTACTTCCCATGAGAGATGTTCAATTATCGAGGTTATGGGTCGTGGAGCCGGACATATTGCATTATGGTGCGGTCTTGCAAACGGTGCTGAGAGATTCTCTTCCGGAAAAATATGATTACGATGAGCAGCGTCTGATTGATCAGGTAGTCAACGCAAGAAAGAACGGAAAGCAGCACTATATTATTGTAAATGCTGAGGGTATCGGTCATTCACAGAGCATGGCAAAGCGTATCGAGGAAGCGACAGGTGTTGAGACACGCGCAACGATTCTCGGACATATGCAGCGTGGTGGAAGCCCGACATGTAAGGACCGTGTCTATGCAACCACAATGGGTGCAATGGCAGTTGACCTTCTCTGCGAAGGAAAGAGCAACCGTGTCATTGGACATAAAGGTGGCAAGTTTGTAGATTTCGACATTGATGAAGCTCTGGCTATGAAGAAAGATGTCGATGAGTACATGTACGAAATCTCAAAGACACTGGTATAGTTATTCCTTTTATTGGAGAACATAGTGCGGCAGGGAATTCTCTCTGCCGCATTTTTAGGTTTGAAATCAATGGGATTTTCAAGGAGACGGGCAATGGACAACACCAAGGAAATTCTCACACTGGCAGTAGAAATCGGGGACGCGATGCTGCGGTGCGGAGCAGAAATTTACCGGGTGGAAGATTCTGTGATACGCATATTGGAAGCTTTTGGTCTGGATGATTTTGATGCTTATGTTTTATCCAACGGAATTTTTGCAAGTGCAAATGAGAGCAGGGAGGATGCCTGCAGTGTGGTAAGGTATGTTCCTCTTTCGGCAACCCATCTGGGGAAACTCGCTGCTTTAAATCAGCTGACCCGTGATATCTGTAATCATAAATGTTCGGTTGCAGAGGCATCGGAGCGGTTGAAACAGTGCAAAAACATTCCGGTTTATGCGAATGCGGTACAGTTACTGGCATGTGGAATCGGTTGTGCAGCGTTTACCTTCATGTTTGGAGGGCATTTGCCGGAAGCACTGTATGCATTTTTTGTAGGGCTGATAGAGCAGCTGGCATTGTTTGTGTGCCGGAAGCGTAAAGTTTCCAGATTTTTAACGAATGTATATGTCAGTCTGCTGATCTCTTTGCTTAGTCTGCCAGCGGCCGCGGGTGTAATACCTGTTTTGCATGACAAAGTGGTGATCGGGGCAATTATGCCGTTAGTACCTGGAATTGCACTGACAACATCCATTCGTGATTTTTATAATGGCGATTATTTGTCCGGAACGATCCATCTGATTGATGCACTTCTTACGGCACTTTGCATTGCAGTGGGCATTGCACTGCCGATTCTGTTGTTGCGATATGGAGGAAATTTACCGGTATGAGTTATGTGCTTCAGTTTTTTATTGCAGCGATTGCCACGGTTACATTTGCCATTTTGTTTGCGGCACCGAAAAAGGAACTGGTTTTCTGTGGCGTATCAGGCGGGCTTGCCTGGCTGGTTTATTTTATTTTGTACAGGCAGTCGGGGAATGTGGTTTTGGGCAGTCTGGTGGCAACCTTTGTTTTGACAATTTTAAGTCGTATTCTGGCAGTAGCAAGATGCAATCCTGCCACGATTTATCTGGTATCCGGGATTTTCCCACTGGTTCCGGGAGCCGGTATCTATTATACGGCATATTATCTGATATCCGGAATGCCGGCAAAATGCTCGGCAAAAGGGCTGGAAACTTTTGAGATTGCCCTGGCCATTGTATTTGGGATTATTTTTGGCTTCTCGATTCCGGAAACACTGTTTCATAAAAGGAAACAGTAAGTAATGGGAAAGGATTGTACGGATGATATGATTACAAGCAGTGCAAATCAGCAGATGAAACATCTGTCACAGCTGATGAAAAGGGCGAAAGAACGAAAAAAGACAGGTCTTGTGTGGAAGGAATAAAGATGTTTCAGGAAGCACCGGCGGATACGGTGGTGTCTGTCTACGTGTCGGAAAGTTTTCTGGAAAAACCGGAACATGAAAAATGTCTGCAGGGATACCGGTATGAGGTCGTGAGTGATGCGGTATTCCGGGAAATTTCGGATACACAGACTCCGCAGGGAATCCTTGCGATTGTCCGCATGCCGAAGTATGATCTGCCCGATCTTTTGCAGGGGGATCACACGCATCTTTTAATTCTTGAGAGCGTGCAGGATCCGGGAAATCTTGGAACGATGGTGCGCACCGGAGAGGGTGCCGGCATCACGGGAATTATAATGAATAAAACGACGGTGGATCTGTTTAACCCGAAAACCATACGCTCGACGATGGGAAGTATCTACCGTATTCCGTACCTGATCACGGAGCATCTGCCGGATCTGCTTGATGAGCTGCATAAGGAGAATATCCGATTGTATGCGGCACATTTAAAAGGAGATACATATTATGATGCCTTTGATTTTACCGGGGCATGTGGCTTCCTGATTGGAAATGAGGGGAACGGTCTGTCTGATGAAATTGCAGAGTGTGCGGATTGCTATCTGAAGATTCCCATGGAGGGAAAGGTGGAGTCGCTGAATGCAGCCGTTTCCGCAGCACTTTTGATGTATGAATGTAAGAGACAGCGGGGAGAGCACAATGAAAATATGGTTTAAAATCTGGGAAAACACACACTTATTAAAATCGGAAACCATAGAAGATGATACGGAGGATACACGTACACATAAGATTTTTCATGCGCTTGAAGAAGTCTGTCTGAAGTGGGATCTGGGAAAACCGATCTGGTTTGATGCGAATATAGCGGAATTTCAAAGGCATGCGCGAACGAGGTTTGGCAAGGACAATTTTGTGGAGGAAACAGAATTTGATTATCTGGAGATACAGGTGATAGACGAAGATTAAAAAAATATTAAATTTGTTGCTTTCTGCGTACAGAACGTGTTTCTTGTGATATGATAATACCGTATGGGAAAGCACGTTAATACATGTGTGAGGTCTGCTTTCACATTTATGAAAGGAATGTCTGCCATTGTGGCAGGAAAGAGGAGGAATGACATGGGAACATCGCAGATGCTGGGGGAAGATATTGATAGTTGGGAAACTATGATGTTTTTATATAATTCAGCACTGAAAGAGGTCGGAACAAAACTTGAGATTTTAAATGACGAGTTTGTTCATATACATAAGTACAATCCGATTGAATATATTAAGTCAAGGATTAAAACACCGGAAAGTATTGTAAAAAAATTAAAGCGTGACGGATATGAGAGTACGATCGAGAATATGATAAATTATATTAACGATATTGCAGGAATCCGTATTGTCTGCTCGTTTACTTCGGATATTTACCGTCTTGCAGAGATGATCGGAAAACAGAATGACCTGACCGTGATCTGTGTAAAAGACTATATCAAAAATCCGAAAGTCAGCGGTTACAAGAGTTTCCATATGCACGTGACGGTTCCTATCTTTTTATCGGACCGTGTGGTTGATACAAAGGTGGAAATCCAGATCCGCACCATTGCAATGGATTTCTGGGCAAGTCTGGAGCACAAGATTTATTATAAATTTGAGGGGCATGCCCCGGAATATATCAGCCGGGATCTGCGTGCCTGTGCAGAAATTGTTTCAAACCTCGATGCAAAGATGCTGCAGCTGAATGAAGCAATTTTAGAAGAAAAGGAAAAAGAGGAACAGAAGAAAAAGGAAGAATAGTTACGAAGAATAAAACTATTACGGAACAGTCGGAAAGAAGGGAATGCTATGGTACCTTCCATTGCACGTCAGAGTGTGATTTTAAAATGTAATATGCAAAAATCCGTGATGCTTGGAAACTACGAATTTTTCTATGCTGCGGGATTGATGAGAAAATTATACAGCATAGAGATCCGGACAGATATGGAACCGGAACAGATTCTGGAAGCGATTCTGCAGATGCAGGATAATCTGGCTCCGCAGAGTGAACAGGAAAAATATCTGATACAGATCATAAAGAATTATGAGCCGTCAGCGGATCATGATGCACAGATGGATGAGCTGTTTGCCTGGGGAGAACAGGAACCTGACATGTGGCAGGTCACGACATCGTTCCATCCGGTTATAAGGTAACTATGAGCGATAGTTACCTTATATTTTTGCAATTTTCGTACATACTACAAGTAATTTTAAAAGAAAGATGAGGATGTATGAAATGAGTAAGATGACTCTGGAACAGGAAGAAGTGCGCAATCAGGAGTATAATGAGTATGTCGAACAGATGACACCGAAACATAATCTGTGGGCAAATATGGGAAAAGCCTTTTTGCTGGGGGGAGGTATCTGCCTGTTGGGACAGATTATTTTACAGATTGCAGCCGGGGTATTCGGACTTAAGGCAGAGGATGCCGCTCTTTGGTGCAGTTTACTTCTTGTTCTTCTTTCGGTGATCCTGACGAGCTGTAATGTATATGGGATTCTTGCCAACTGGGGAGGCGCAGGGGCATTGGTTCCGATTACCGGATTTGCAAATGGCGTGTGTGCTTCTGCGGTGGAATTCCAGAAAGAGGGACAGGTATTTGGTATCGGATGCCAGATTTTTAAGATTGCCGGTCCGGTGATTTTGTATGGAATTTTTTCAAGCTGGGTGCTGGGACTTATTTACTGGCTATTTTAAATTCGCTGGGGAACTGCGTGGCCCGTCGCATAGAGAAAACTTATGTTTTTCCGTGTACTCTTTTCAATTTTGCACATACTACCGTAGAGAATAAGTAATCAAAGAGGTGCAGAATGAAAGAAAAACGGGAAATAGTTTATCTGAAGGCAGACCGCAACAGTGTCTGCCATGATTCAAAAATAAAGATACAGGATGTGATGTCTGTACAGTGTGCAGATCCTGCAATCTGTGCCGGAATAAAAAATAAAACACTGTATACGTTTAAGAAAAACGATGACCAGAAAAAAGAAGGAAAAAAGAAAAAACGAATGGAAGTATTTTCGATGCTAAATGTGATCGAACGGATACAGACGGATTACCCGGATGTGGAAATTGTTAGTATCGGGGAACAGGATTTTGTGGTGCAATTGTTAGATGCACCGATGGCACCGAAATGGCTGGAGACGCTTAAAGTTGTTGTGATGGTTGTAGTAATCTTTCTTGGAGCGGCATTTACGATTATGGCATTTAACAATGACGTGTCCGTGGGGGAAGTGTTTGACCGGTTTTATCAGCAGGTGATGGGAAAAGAAAAACCGAAAGTATCAGAAATCGAAATTTTTTACTGTCTGGGACTGGCAGTGGGAATTTTGGTATTTTTTAACCATATCGGAAAGAAAAAAATTACTTCAGATCCGACACCGATTCAGGTTGAGATGCGAAAGTATGAACAGGATGTCGATATGGCGTTTATAGAGAACGCGGGAAGAAAGGGGCATGAACACGATGTTTCTTAGACACATTTTTATGGCGGGCCTTGCGACAGCCTGCGGCATTGCGGTTTCTGCCGGAACGTTTGCGTTTCTTCTGGTGATCGGGGTCATTCCGCGCATGATCAAACGCTGCAATTTTGGAGAACGGATACTGATGGTCGAAAATACGGTTATACTGGGGGTATTGACCGGTGCCGTATTTTCTGTGATGGAGTGGAAGGCACAGCTGCCGTATCCGTGGCTGGCGCATGTCATTTTGGGCGCTTATGGAACTGCAGCGGGAATTTTTGTGGGATGTACTGCGGTGGCACTGGCAGAAATATTAAATACTTTTCCGATCCTGTTCCGGCGTCTGTATATCAACCGTGGACTCAGTGGTGTTATGATTGCCATGGCATTGGGGAAAATGGCTGGTTCTTTTATTATTTCTTTTTGGTTACGGGCTTCCAAAATATTGGTAAATCCATATTTTCTAATTGCAATCTTCTTTGTGTCTGGCGTATAATAAAAGGTACGATTAGTTACAGACTAAAGGAGAGAATTTTAAATGGGCAGATATGCATTGGATATGGAAAAATATGCAGATTTGGCAAGGACTGCATCTGCGGAGGGATGCGTGTTATTGAAAAATGACAACAGTACCCTGCCACTTAAAAAAGGAGATAAAGTTGCTGTATTTGGGCGCATGGCGTTTCATTATTACAAGAGCGGACTTGGCTCGGGCGGACTGGTAAATACACGCTATGTGGTTGGAATCCTTGATGCGTTGCGCGCCTGCAAAGATATTGCGCTGGATGAAGAACTGATTGGGATCTACGAAAAATGGATCAAAGACCATCCATATGACGAAGGTGAGGGATGGGGGCTGGTTCCGTGGTCACAGGAAGAAATGCCCGTGACGGAAGAGATGCTTCAAACCGCATCCGGGGATGATGTGGCACTGGTGATTCTTGGACGTACGGCGGGGGAAGACCAGGACAATACGGACAAGCCGGGCAGTTATAAGCTGACACGGACAGAAGAAGACCTGATCCGTAAAGTGAGCAGTCAATTTTCACGCACGGCCGTTATTTTAAATGTGGGAAATATCATTGATATGAAATGGGTCAGAGAATTTGATCCGGCAGCGGTACTCTATGCATGGCAGGGAGGTCAGGAAGGTGGAAACGGTGTCTGTGATGTACTTACGGGGCGTGTGAATCCGTGCGGAAAACTGACCGATACGATTGCAGAAGATATCAGTGACTATCCATCCACGTCAAATTTCGGGGATTTACAGAAAAACTATTATAAAGAAGATATCTATGTGGGATATCGGTATTTTGAGACATTTGCCAAAGATAAAGTTTTGTATCCGTTTGGATTTGGATTGTCGTATACTTCTTTTTCCGTGCAAGCGTCTGCAGAAGAAAAGGACGAGCATACGGTCTGTGTAAAGGCAACAGTGAAAAATACCGGAACAAAACCGGGGAAAGAAGTGCTTGAAGTATATGCCAAAGCCCCACAGGGGGTACTGGATACACCGGTGCGTGTTCTTTGTGGATTTGCAAAGACAAAGGAACTGGCAGCAGGGGAAGAAGAGCATATTACTCTGGAGATTCCGAAAAATACATTTGCCTCCTATGATGACAGTGGTGTAACCGGACACAGGGACTGTTTTGTGCTGCTGGAGGGTACTTATACCATTTATGTGGGAACCGATGTGCGGACGGCACAAAAGGCAGGCAGTTATCCGCAGACGTTTACAGTACTTGAACAGCTTGAGGAAGTTTGTGCACCGCAGAAACCGTTTGCCCGTATGACAAGAAAGCCGGGTGATGTGATCGGATATTCCGATACACCGGAACGGATCTATGGTCCGTATGACCGCGTGGAAAAACCGGCAGAGATTTCACAGACTGGCGATAAAGGCTATCGTCTGGAAGATGTATATGACAAAAAGATTTCCATGGAGACATTTGTGGCACAATTGTCGGACGAGGATCTGATTATGCTGTTCCGCGGAGAAGGCATGTGCAGTCCGAAGGTGACTCCGGGTACTGCAGCGGCATTTGCAGGACTAACTCCGTCTTTGAGAAAGTTTAGAATTCCGGCAGAATGTGCATCGGACGGACCATCCGGAATACGTATGGACTGCGGAACAAAGGCGTTTTCCCTTCCGAACGGAACGCTGCTCGGATGTACATTTAACTGTGAACTGGTGCGTCAATTATATGAAATGACAGGGCTTGAACTACGGTTAAACCGTGTAGATACATTGCTCGGACCGGGATTGAATATTCACAGAAATCCGTTGAACGGGCGAAACTTTGAGTATATTTCCGAAGATCCGTTTTTAACCGGAAAAATGGGAGCCGCACAGCTGCAGGGACTTAATATTGCAGGTTCCACAGGAACCATCAAACATTTTGCGGCAAACAATCAGGAAACGAAACGACATGAGGCAGATTCGATTATTTCCGTGCGGGCATTGCGGGAAATTTATCTGAAGGGATTTGAAATTGCGGTAAAAGAAGGACCGGCCCGCTCTGTTATGACTACCTATGGCCCGGTCAACGGGGTGTGGACTGCAGGAAGTTATGATCTCAATACCATTGTATTGCGCAAAGACTGGGGATTTTCCGGCATCGTTATGACCGACTGGTGGGCAAAGGCAAACCATGAGGGACAGCCATCGGATCCGCGTATACATGCGGTCATGGCAGCGGCACAGAATGATGTATATATGGTGACTGCAGATGCGCAGGATATGCAGCAGGATGATATGCTCGAAGAATTCCAGAAGGGAAATCTTACGAGAGGACAGCTGCAGAGAAATGCCATCAATATATTGCAGTTTGTACTAAAATCCCCGGCGATGCTTTATGAGATGGATAGGATTTCTCCGGAAGAACTTAAAGACCGGAAGAATGCTGCAAAAGATGATCCGGATGTCTCAAAGATGATGAAATTTGTGGCAGATGAACAGGGAAACATCCGCATTTCCGGTGGCGGCTGGGATACACATCAGGGAAAAGAAATACTTGCGGATCTGGATATGAAAGCCGGAAGTTATAAACTGCAGATGAAAGTAAAATCAAATCTGGATGATCTGGCACAGCTTCCGGTAACGGTATATCTGGACAATATTATCAAAGGAACAATGTCCTTCCGGGGATCGAAAGGGCAGTGGGTGACACAGCAGATCCGGTTTGATACATTCGAGGGACATCATTATATGAGATTATATTTTGGAGCAACCGGACTTACGGTAGATCATATAGCGTTTCAGCTGTCCGGCGGCGCAGACAAGGAGCAGTAAGACATGAATGTTTTAAAGGTAAAAAAGGGAGAAACGCTTGCCAGAAAACAGGACAAGGTGATGGAATGGTATCTGATCCAGGAGGGATCGGTGATCCGGCAGTTTGCATTTGCAGAGATCATTATGCACCGGAATGCAATTGTGGGTATTCTCGAGAACGAATGGTTTGCCTGCGATTATGTGGCAAATGAAGATACGACATTGATTGTGATTCCATGTAAAAATGCACAGGATCTGCGGAAGATTTTGTCCGAACATGAGAATTTCCGCCCGATTTTTTTGCGTACGGCAGTGGAACAGAGGCATCAGGCACTGTGTCTGTATGCCAATCTGCAGAAAAAATGCATGCTTTTACATAATGCTGCGGAAACGTTGTACAGCGAATACAAAAATCTGTGCAGCGAGAAGCTTCTTGATGAACAGGATTTTCCGCGTATGGAACAGTTTGCAGCTTTAAAAATGCAGCACCGTGCGGAAAACTGGGAGATTGCAAACAGTAACAGTCTGGTCCGGAGTTATCTGAAAGAATATATGCAGCTGATGATCAAAGATGACAGTCTGTGTGTGGGAGCAATCATGGAGGCGGCGGCACAGATGCGCCGTGTGACACAGGGAATCGGCGAGATGGTAAATTATCTGCAGTACAACAGGGATATTTTATTTTCAGATTCCAGAGATGATATTTTTCATCTGTTTTTTGCAATGGCAGTCCAGCAGTCGCAGAAAAAGCAGGACATTTCCGAGATCAAAAAGCGTCTGTTAAATATGGTGGATGTCATGACAAAGCTTGATGTATACGACAAAAAGCAGATGGCGGAGGCACATGAGCTCTGCGAGAATTACGACTTTACCAAGGAGTCCGAAGGCCGTATCAATATTATGCGTGAGGATTGTATTGCACATATTATGGAGTATGCAGGATATGGCAGCGATATGATCAGGGATTTCCACAGCATTGTGCAGCAGTACCGGGAGCTGCCGGATATGATGTCTACAGACAATGAGGCGAGACAGCTGCGCAGGGAAATCACAAAGGTCTTTTACGATATTTATACCAAGGCGTTTATGAGATCAGTTGAGGAACTGGTCAAGCCGTCACCGATCATGATGATGTTTTTCAATTTTGGGTTTATGGATGCGGAGGTGCTGGGGGAAACTAACACAAATGCACTGTATAATCTGACGGATTCGCTTGGATTGTTTCACTCTGCAAATGTCTATACGGTTTATGATTGGCTGGTACAGATTTATCAGGGAAAGAAAGAACCGTACCCGCAATGAATTTGACCAGGATTTCAATGCATTTCTGCTGGAAGAAAAGAGAACTGGGAATATTACGGAAGCGCAGATGCAACAGTATAAAAATGACAGCAGGCAGAAAGTACAGTTTGAGATCCGCAATATGTTTACCTCCGGAAACCGTGTGACCTATGGCCGTGTGACTACATTCTGTCCGGTTCTGATGGAAGAGGATTTCATCAACACCGTGGAAAAGATGGCAGTTACCGCAGAAAAAATTGCCGATGCCATCAATAAGGTGCGCTGTGTGGATTATTCTGCACTCTATCATGATGTCATGTTTTCCGATCCGGATCGCGGAATCAATCAGGAATGGATCAAAAAGGAGATTCTGCCGGATGTGATTCTGATGCCAAATGCCGGAACCCGTACCCTGATGTGGCAGGAGACATCCGGTGCCAAGATTGATACACCGGCGCGTTTCCTGTTTCCGATTTTTTCCGCAGTGGATCTCGATGATCAGATGGTGGAATGTATCGGCCGATACCGCTGGGAGATCTGCAGACGTGTGCAGGGTGTATACTGGAACGATATCCGGGAGAAATCGCTTACGGCGGAGTACTGTGATTTTATTCAGTATTATCGCAAAAATTCAGATCTTTCTGCAGATGCAAAGGAAAAGATCAAGACTGCATTGTCCCGTGCACGGAACAGTTACCGTGAGGTATTTGTCAAGGATTATCAGGCATGGATGAAGTATGAATCACAGGGAAGTTTCCGACTGAATAAGGTGGCAAGGGATATTCTGGTAAGGTATTGTCCGTTTGCAAAGGATATCCGACAGGGACTGGCCACCAATCCACAGTACCAGAATGCATTTCACAGACTTGATGCGGAAAACAGAAAGAAACTGCAGCGGTTCCGTTCTGTTTACGATAAATATGAGGCTGCCGGCGGAGAGATCACACCGGAACTGAAAGAAAATCTGCGGTTTTATCAGATGTAGGAACGGATATGGAATATATAGCTTATGTAGAGACCCCGTATAAAGAAAAATTTGGAATTCCCAGACAGAGCGGGCTGGCGGAGAGTACCTGTGGGGAAATTATTTTCACACCGAAATTCCGGAATCCGGATGCGGTGCGTGGAATCGAAGAATTTTCCCACCTGTGGCTTCTCTGGGAGTTTTCGAGGGCAAAGCAGGATATTTTTCATGCAACCGTAGCACCTCCCCGTCTGGGAGGAAAAGAAAAACGGGGCGTGTTTGCCACGCGTTCCCCCTTTCGCCCGAATTCGATCGGACTTTCATGCGTGAAACTTGAAAAGGTACGCATCGATCAGAAGCTTGGACCGGTTCTTACGGTTTCCGGGCTGGATCTGCTCGATCACACACCGCTTTTTGATATCAAACCGTATCTGCCGTACGTGGATGCCCATCCGGAGGCAAAAAACGGTTTTGCGGAAGAATTCCGGGAGTTTCAGATACCGGTAGTATTTCCGGATGAATTGCAGGCACAGCTTCCGGAACATCTGCGGGGACCGCTTCTTGAGGTTCTTGCACAGGATCCCAGGGCGGCATACAACAAAAAGCCGGATTATATCTACGGGATGGCATTTGATGATTATGACATCCGGTTTATGGTGGCAGAGGGAATCCTGACGGTAAAAGAGGTCACAAGGCGCACGCAGGAATGGAAAAAAAGTCAAGTGAGAGTTGCGCTTGCGCGGGGAAAGTCTTATAATAGAACCATCAAAAGTCAAAAACGCGAAGAAATTCGTGTAGTAGTGAGGTAAGAGGATGAAAGAGTTAAAAGAGTACATTCGCAGTATCCCGGATTTCCCGGAGAAGGGAATTATTTTCCGTGATGTCACAAGTGTACTGCAGGATGCAGATGCACTGAAGCTTTCCATTGATGAACTGGCAAAACGCTTAGAGGGCGTTGATTTTGATGTGATCGCCGGAGCAGAATCCAGAGGTTTTATCTTTGGGGCACCACTTGCTTATGTCATGCATAAGCCGTTTGTACCGATTCGTAAAAAGGGAAAACTGCCGTGTGAGACAGTTGAAAAAACATATGATCTAGAGTATGGTACGGCAACGATTGAAATGCATAAAGATGCCATTCAAAAAGGAGAAAAGGTTGTACTTTTGGATGATCTGATTGCAACCGGCGGAACCATGAAAGCTGCTGCGGAACTGGTAGAGGAACTTGGCGGTGAAGTGGTAAAGATGCTGTTTCTCATAGAGTTAAGCGATCTCAACGGACGGGAAGTCTTAAAGGACTATGACGTGGACTCTGTTGTACAGTTCGAGGGAAAATAAAACCTGGTTTGAGACAGGCGTAAAAGAATGGATGAAAGCCCTTCACGCTATGGGGCACACGATGGTGTGTCCTGTGGTTGTGGGGGCTTTCTAATATTTGATTGTAAATAAAAAGGTAATTTGTTATTATAATTCTATGATGTATTTGTTTATGAAATTGAATGATGAAACTGAAATAGTGCATTCTGATATGAAAGAAGATGGAACTGTAAAAGTTTATATTGAAACTCCGGATGAAAAAGATGGATTTCATAATATGACTTATTATTTGCCGACTTATGAAGTAAAAGATGTCAATGGATATTCTGACAAACAGGTTGAAAAATTTGTTGAGATTATAAAATCTAAGGCACATTTAATTATAGAATTGGCAAAAGAATATGGTACACCAAAAGGGTCAGAATAGAGGAAATACCGATATTTATATTGAATACAAGGTAAAACCAGTGTCAGCAAAGCCGGACAGAAAGTGACAGATACCCGACAGAAGTATCCGTTTACATCTCAGCTTTTATCTCATCTTCCGTAGCTTTCATGGCATCAAGAGTCATGGTAAGCAGTTTATCGAGTTCCCAGCCCAGCTGATCGGCACCGCGCTCGATGACTTCCCGGGAACAGCCGGCAGCAAATCCTTTGCTCTTGTATTTTTTCTTAAGGGATTTAAGCTCCATATCCTTTGTGCTTTTGGATGGGCGCATAAGTGCAGCAGCCCAGATAAGACCGGTAAGCTCATCGGCGGCAAACAACACTTTTTCCATTTCGTGTTCTGGTGCAACATCTACTGTGATGCCATAGCCGTGGGACACAACCCCATGTATTATATCCTCGCTGACTCCGCCGGCGCGAAGAAGTTCCGGTGCTTTGATGCAGTGCTGATTTGGATATAGTTCGAAATCAATGTCGTGGAGTAAGCCTACAATCCCCCAATATTCCGCATCGTCACCATAGCCAAGCTCATTTGCATACCATTTCATAACAGCTTCTACGGTAAGTGCATGCTGTATATGAAAAGGATCGTTATTATATTTTTTAAGCAGGTCAAAGGCCTGATCTCTAGAAATGTGCTCCATTTTATAATCCTCTTTTCCTAGCAATATAGTATGACTTAAATATTGTAATATTTTTGGAGCAAAAAGTCAAATTAAGATATGGATACATAACAAATTGTGGTGCAGAGAGCAGATGATAATTATATAAGAATAAAACCGCACGACCTGTACATACTATCAGAAAAACAAAGTAAGGAGAGACAGTATGGATCAGCAGGTTGGATCAGGGAGTCTTTGCTTTGCAAAGGCTCCTTTTATTATTGGAACAGCATCTGTGGTTGGAACCAAAGAGGGGGAAGGTCCCCTGGCAGATGCCTTTGACTGTATCGGACCGGATGATAAATTTGGTCAGCAGACATGGGAGGCCGCAGAGAGCAGTCTGCAGAAAGAAGCATTGACGCTTGCCCTCGGGAAAGCAGATCAAAAGCCGGAAGATATGAGGTACCTGTTTGCCGGAGATCTGCTTGGACAGCTGATTGCCTCATCATTTGGATTAAAAACGTTTGAAATTCCACTGTTTGGACTGTACGGGGCATGTTCCACATGTGGAGAAGCGCTGGCACTTTCTGCAATGACGGTAGCGGCCGGATATGCGGATCGCGTGGCTGCAGTCACTTCGAGCCATTTTGCCAGTGCGGAAAAACAGTTCCGTTTTCCGCTGGAATACGCAAATCAGCGTCCGGTAAGTGCCACATGGACAGTGACCGGAGGCGGTGCATTTATTCTGTCAAAGGATGCGAAGCAGCCGCTGGCAAAGGTGGCGGGGGTCACAACCGGAAAGATTGTAGATTACGGAATCAAAGATTCCATGAATATGGGAGCTGTGATGGCACCGGCTGCCGCTGAGCTGATTGCGCAGAATCTTACGGATTTTAAACGAAAACCCGAAGATTATGACCGGATTATCACGGGAGACCTGGGAGAAGTCGGTCAGCAGATTCTGTTTGATCTGCTGCTGAAAAAAGGCATGGATATCCGAAAGCAGCATGAGGACTGTGGCATGTTAATTTTTGATTCACAGACACAGGGAACCGGTTCCGGAGGATCGGGATGCGGATGTGCAGCCTCGGTGCTGAGTGCGCATTTTCTGCCAAAACTGGCAAGCGGGGAATTGAAAAGAATACTCTTTGTGCCGACAGGCGCACTGCTTTCTACGGTCAGTTTCAATGAAGGACAGACAATACCGGGGATTGCACACGGTGTTGTGCTGGAAAGCTGTGTTTCATCCGCAAAAAAGGAGGGATAAGGATATGCAGTATGTAATTGCATTTGTAACAGGGGGAATGATCTGTGCACTGTCACAGATCCTGATGGAAAAAACAAAAATGCTTCCGGGGCGTATCATGGTTCTTTTGGTCTGCCTTGGAGCCATCCTTGGATTTGCGGGGATCTATGAGCCGTTTTCCCAATGGGCACAGGCGGGCGCGAATGTGCCGCTTCTGGGATTTGGAAACAATCTCTGGAAGGGGGTCAAAGAGATGGTGGACAAGAAAGGGTTTATCGGTATTTTTCTGGGCGGCTTTAAAAACTGTGCGGCAGGGCTTTCCGCAGCACTCGTTTTTTCTTATATTGCTTCCCTGCTCTGCCAGCCAAAGATGAAAAAGCACTAGCAAATCTGGAAAATTCTGTTGTATAATAAATGGGAATTTTGCACACACTAGCTTTGTAGATCAAATAAAAGGAGATATGTGTGATGAAAAAATTAAAAGTTCTGATGATGGGCGGAATGCTTGCAGCAGGGATCTGTCTGTTTGCGGCCTGTGGTACAGCAAATGATGACGGAACGAACAATGGTGTAAACGATACTTCCAATACACAGGTTACTACACAGGAAAACATTCCGGGAACGGACAATACGACTGGAAATGGTACAACAGACAATAATACGGATGCCGGAAATTCCAAAAACGATGGCAATGTCGGAAAAGATATCGGGGATGTGGGAAAAGATGTCGTGGATGGTGTGAAAGATGCCGGTGATGCTGTGGCAGATGGCGTGGATGATGCAATTGACGCGGTAGATCCGGATGCAGACACAAACAATGGCGGTAAGACCAATACCGGACGTTAGACAGGATTACCTATGAAAAAAGAAACTTACGTTAAAATGACCCAGCCGTTTCGGGATGACCCGAAACGTGCGCGGGCGTTACATAGAGCAAATAAAATATTGACGGTTGTGATTTTTGTGGCATATCCATGCCTGCTTCTGTGGCTGCTGTGGCAGAAGGATATGCGGCTATATAAAGCCATCTGTGTGCCGCTGGACGGATTTATTATTGTGACGGTTGTGCGGGCCTGGATCAACCGGAAACGGCCGTATGAAATATTTGAACTGCCATCTGTGATTCCAAAAGATACGAAAGGACATTCCTGGCCGAGCCGGCATGTGTTTTCCGCGGCAGTGATTGCGTTTACGTTCTGGTTTGTGTGCCCGGCTGCGGGGATTGTATTTTTGCTTATGACAGTTGCCATTGCATGGATCCGGGTAGTTTCCGGAGTGCACTTTATCAGTGATGTAGTGGCGGGATTTCTTTTGCTGCGTTTTTTCTTGTTTTTTTAGGATAAAAAGCGGGAATCCTCGGTAATTCAATTGCCGCAGATGAAAGCGCGTAACCACAGGTTACATTGGAGACTTTAACGTCTCCTCTTTTTTGAACTTTAAACAGAACACTTGTTCTTTTCTTGGAGATGTGGTATACTATGTGTATGAAGGAAAATTTAATTCATTCACGCACTTGCGTGTACAACATTAATTACCATGTGGTTTGGTCGGTAAAGTACAGGCGAAAGATTCTGAATGCGGAAGTTGAAAAGTATTTGAAAGAACATACGGCGTTATATTGAACATCAGAGTAAATCTTATTAAGGAGGAAAAGAACATGCTGCTGTCACATAAGACAGATATTCAACTGAATACAACAGAGTCTAATATCGTAGGCCATATGTGCTATGCGGCATCTAAACTCTGGAACGTGTGCAACTATGAACGCCGCAATTTCAAGGAGCTTGGAATGGCCCATTACCCTGACTGGTATGATCAGAAAGCACGGTTAAAAGGAAATATGTGGTTCAAATCCCTGCCCTCGCAGACGGCGCAGGAAGTGTGCAAGCTGGTGGATAAATCATGGAAGTCATTTTACGCACTGATAAAAAGTAAAGGCATCCAGAATCCAAAGCCGCCAAGATTTAAACAAAGCGGTATGACAATTACCTATATGCAGAATGCAATTGTACATGTATCTGGAAGCAAAAGGGTACGACTATCACTTCCGAAGCAGCTAAAGGAGTATCTGAAGCATACATATGACATCGGTGACAACTATCTGTATCTGGAAAATAAGATTTTCCAAAACACGGATGTCATCAAACAGATTAAGATATATCCACCGGATCGGAAAAACGTGTGTCAGGTTATCGTGATTTATGACGTAAAAGATGTGGAAAAAATGCAGGATAACGGACACTATTTATCAATTGATCTGGGTCTCCACAATCTGATAACCTGTTATGATTCTGCGGGCACAAGTTTTATCCTTGGAAGAAAATATCTGGAAATCTCCCAGAAATATGATAAAGAAATCGCAAGACTTGGGCATCAATGGAACAGCTGTCAGTCAGCAGGAGGGATTAAGTATCCGAAGCCATCCAAACATATGCTTAAGGTATATAAGAAAAAGCGAAACTGTATTCACGACTATCTTCATAAAGTGACCAGAGCAGTAGTGAATTATTGTAAAGCAAATGATATCCACACGGTTATTATTGGTGATATCACAAATATTCGAAGGAATAAGAATCTGGGAAAAGTGACAAATCAAAAACTTCATGCACTGCCTTATGCGAAAATATATGGAATGCTGGAGTATAAACTTGCAATGCATGGAATTACACTTGCGAAACAGACAGAAGAATATTCAAGCCAGTGTTCCCCACATGCACCACAAGTAACAAAAGAATATGCAAAGAAATGTAACAGAACCAGCAGGGGATTGTATAAGGACCAGTTGTCAGTATATAATGCGGATGCAGTAGGGGCATATAACATTATGAGAAAATATTTTGCCGGATGCGGCAAAGAGAAAAAGATATCCGTTACCGGATTATCTTCTCCCCTGATCATAAAAGTAGCTGTGTAACCCCAAAAAGGTAGCAGTAAAGGTGTCATGGACGCACCCAGAATCTGTATGGCGAAGCCATATATATCTGATGCTCGGTGATTCAATTACCGATGTAGTTCACTGTGGTTTTCACCGGCTATGCCGGAAAAATTACTGGCTTTCTTTCCGGAACTGGCGCGGTGTCATGCTGTATTTTTGTTTGAACACCCGGTTAAAATAGGAAAGATTTTCAAAACCGGATTCCGCCGCAATATCCAGAATGGAGGAGTCGGAAGTTGTCAGCAGACGCGAGGCGATTGTCAGGCGGTAGTCCCGCAGATAGTCCACGAAAGACGTTCCCATAGTTTCTTTGAAATACCGCATAAAATGAGATTCGGAAAAATCAACGGTTGCCGCGATGTCGGCAATCGTTATTTTTTGCATGTAATTATTTTCAATGTATTTTAAAACAATTTTCATTTTATCAAGCGTTTTGCGGTTACTGCCTGTCGTTAAGTTCCGGCAGCGGTTGTCTAAAATAAAGAAAAACTGGTACAACTGACTTTTGATGTACAGTTCATAGCCCTGTGGTTTGGTCTTGCTGATTTCGTCACAGGCATCAATTGGCATGATGACATCTGTGTAATAAGGATAGACAGGGGTGAAGATGGTTGGAACCGTGACTTTTCCGCTCATAAGAGGAAGAAGAAAATCGGTGGCAGTCACATCGTTCTGCCGTGGAATCAGCATACTCGGATTAAAGATGATATTTTCATATTCCATGAAGGCATCTTCCAGCTGGTCAATGGAGTGGAGCTGTCCCGGAAGAATAAGAACCAGAGTCGGACCTTTTACTTTGTATTCCCGGAAATCTACCGTAATGCGTCCCATCCCCTTTTTGATGTAGATCAGTTCCAGTTCATCGTGCCAGTGCAGCGGTACACGCGGAAAATCCAGTGGGATCGAGCATAGATATGTATTATAAGGGAAGATGATATCCCCATGTGTGATGGTTTCGTGATAATTTTCATATTCAAGTATATTCATATCTTTATTTTAGCAGAATTGTCCTATGACTGTAAAGGACAAAAACGACAGAAAACGCATGAAACAGGCGAAAACACAGGATATGCAGGCACTGTGGAAATGTACCAAGACAGGTGGCACGAAATTGGTGAAATTTAACAGCTGGGGGTTATTTGAATATGAAAAATGATAGAATAGTATCAGTTTTTGCTTGAATACGACAAGAAATCAGCAGGAAAAAATCATATACTAAGTACATCAAAACAACACGAAATCTTGTGGGAGGGAAAACACATGACTTTAGCAAAAGCAGTATCTATGAAATATAACAAGACCATCGAGAAGTGCTCAAACGAGGAAATTTACTATGCACTCCTTGATATGACCAAGCAGATGGCAGAGGACAAGGTCAGCAATGAGGGAAAGAAGAAGCTGTACTACATTTCAGCAGAGTTCTTAATCGGAAAGCTTTTATCCAACAACCTGATCAACCTTGGTATTTATGACAGCGTGAAGTCCGAACTTGAGGCATCTGGAAAGAACATCGGAGAGATCGAGGAAATCGAGCTTGAGCCTTCACTCGGAAATGGTGGGCTTGGACGTCTGGCAGCCTGCTTCGTAGATTCTATTGCAACACTTGGATTAAACGGTGATGGTGTTGGATTAAATTATCACTACGGATTGTTCAAACAGGTATTTGACCACAATTTACAGAAAGAGACTCCAAACCCATGGATTACACCAGATAGCTGGCTGACAAAGACAGATGTCACTTATCCGGTACAGTTCGGTGGATTTACCGTACAGTCCAGATTATATAACATTGATGTCGTTGGTTATAACAACCGTACTACAAAGCTGCGTCTGTTCGATATCGAGACTGTTGATGAGAGCATTGTCGGAGATACGATCGATTTCAACAAAGATGACATTGCAAAGAACCTGACACTGTTCTTATATCCGGATGATTCTGATGACAAGGGACGTCTTCTTCGTGTTTACCAGCAGTATTTTATGGTAAGCAATGCTGCAAGACTGATTCTTGACGAGGCAGTAGAGAAGGGATCAAACTTACATGACCTGGCAGATTATGCAACCGTTCAGATCAATGATACCCATCCATCCATGGTAATTCCGGAGCTGATCCGTCTGTTACAGGAGAGAGGCATCCTGATGGATGAGGCAGTTTCCATCGTATCTAAGGTATGTGCATACACCAACCATACGATTCTTGCAGAGGCACTTGAGAAATGGCCAATCGGTTTCCTGGATAAGGCAGTTCCACAGCTTATGCCAATTATCCGCGAGCTGGACAACCGTGTACGTGCAAAAGTTTCCGATGAGAGCACCTACATCATCAAGGACGGACTGGTACACATGGCACACATGGATATCCATTATGGATACAGTGTCAACGGTGTTGCATACCTGCACACAGAAATCTTAAAGAATAGTGAGTTAAATAACTTCTACAAGCTTTATCCGGAGAAGTTCAACAATAAGACCAACGGTATTACCTTCCGTCGCTGGCTCATGTCCTGCAATCCAGAGCTTTCCGCAATGATCACAGACTTGATCGGTGAGGGCTGGAAGAAGGATGCCAACGAGTTAGAGAAACTTGGCAATTTCGTCAATGATGATGCGGTACTGGATCGTCTCCTTGCAGTAAAGGCTGGCAAGAAAGCAGATCTGAAGAATTATCTGAAGATGAAACAGGGATTTGAGATTGATGAGAATTCCATCTATGATATTCAGGTAAAGAGACTGCATGAGTACAAGAGACAGCAGATGAATGCTCTCTATGTCATCCACAAGTATTTCGAGATTAAGGAAGGCAAGAAGCCTGCAACTCCGATCACCGTATTCTTCGGAGCAAAGGCAGCACCGGCTTACATTATCGCAAAGGATATCATTCATCTGATTCTCTGCTTACAGCAGATCATCAACAATGATCCGGAAGTAAGTCCATACTTAAAGGTATTTATGGTAGAAAACTACAACGTAACCATGGCTGAGAAGATGATTCCTGCATGTGATATCTCCGAGCAGATTTCCCTTGCATCCAAGGAAGCATCCGGAACCGGTAACATGAAGTTTATGTTAAACGGTGCACTGACACTTGGAACCATGGACGGTGCAAACGTAGAGATCGCAGAGCTTGTTGGAAACGAGAACATCTTTACCTTTGGTGAGGATTCCCAGACCGTTATCGACCGTTATGACAGAGGCGATTACAACTCCAGAAGCTACTATGAGAAGGATTCTGAGTTAAAGAAGGCCGTAGATTTCATCGTAAGCGATACCGTAAAGGCCGTTGGATGCAGCGAGAACTTAGAGCGTCTGTACAATGAGCTGTTAAACAAAGACTGGTTTATGACATTCCCGGATTTCGAGGATTACATTGCAACCAGAGAGAAAGCGTATGCAGCATATACCGATCGTAAAGATTGGGCAAAGAAAGCACTGATCAACATCAGCAAGGCTGGATTCTTCTCCTCTGACAGAACCATCGATCAGTACAACAAAGAAATCTGGAAATTATCTTAATTGAATATAGGAATACAAATAAATTGTTATTCTCCTCCTTAGATGGGAACCGGACGGATGGTCCGGTTCCTTTTTTAGCGTTTTTTGGATTGTTAAAATTTGCAAAAACAATACAAATGTATTGAAATAGAAATGATTTAGCATTATAATAAAGAAAATGAATGGAAGTGGAGGTGCTGAATATGGCTAGTACAATTCAAGTCAGGGTAGAAGATGAGTTAAAGAATAAATCAGATGCATTATTTAAAGATCTGGGTACAGACACAACAACAGCAATCAGAATGTTTTTAACACAGGCTGTTGCTACAAATGGATTTCCTTTTGAAATCAAAAGACAGGCAGAAACAAATCCATATGCACCGATGACTGAGAAAGAGATGCTTGCAAAATTGAAAAAGTCCAGAGAGCAGGGGAAGTTCGCAGATGCAGATGATGTGATTTCTGATATGAGGTCAAAGTATGGATTATAAGATTGTTTTATCAAGGGGTGCGGAGGAGGATCTTGACGGATTCGTTGCATATCTTTTGTTTGAAAAGAAAAGTGAACAGGCTGCAAGAAATTTATTAAACGATTTTGAGGCAACAAAGACAAGTTTGTCAAATGTTGCCGGAAGTCTGAAACTCTGTGATAATCCCAAACTAAGAGAGTTAGGATACTACAGAATCAATTTCCTATCGCATCGATATTTTATGTTGTATCGTATTGAAAACGATACAGTTTATGTGGATAATGTTTTTCATGAATTGCAAGATTATGAGAATAAATTAAATTAAATATTTAAAAATTCCTATCTATGGGGTATCTTTTAATTTTGAATATTATTTAGGAGATTACTCAAATAGGTAGGAATTTTTTATGGAAAAGAATCCAATTGCTGAATGTAATAAGATTCAAAAGAAATATTATCCAGAGTTGTTTGCTAAATTTTCTGGGGGTGAATGATCCTCGAAATCAGAGTTATATAGATTATCCAGTCAGGGTCATGCTGGGAACCATGTACTACAAATGCATAGGTGGAATTTCAAAAAGACTGCTTCTGTATCAATGACCGCTATGGAAGAATTTTGTATATGCAGGACTATGCCAGTTATGTAAAAGATGACATGATTTCCGAGCTCTGTGATCTGAGCCGGGATCTGATGTTATCCATTGATATCCTGCCCGTACCAACGGATGAGGCAGTGCGGTTTTTATCATACTGATTTTAATTGTAGTATTATCGGCGGAGCTGCTTTTATGGGGAATTTCCAGAGCGCAGAGCCTCTAAGTGCAGAAGTACTGGCACATACCCCGACGATCCAGAGGTATGTCAGCAAATATGGAATCCCGGAGTATGTTGCGGTGATACAGGCAATCATGATGCAGGAAAGAGGAGGAAGGGGAACAGATCCCATGCAGTCCAGTGAGTGCCCTTATAATACCGAGTATCCCAATAGTCCGGGAGCAATTCAGGATGCAGACTATTCCATCAAGATGGGAATTCAGTATTATGCAGACTGTATCCGGGAGCCAGCTTGGAAATGAAGGCGGTCAGAAGTTCTGGTCGTGGTGGGGATTTACCCAGAGGGAAGAATGGTGTGCCTGCTTTGTCAGTTGGTGTGCGGAACAGGCAGGACTACTTCAAAATGGAGCAGTACCGAGGTTTTCGTATTGTCCGGATGGAGTGGACTGGTTTCAGGCACAGGGAAAATGGCAGGCTGCCGGGAGCATCCCAACAGCAGGAAGTATTATCTTTTTTGACTGGGATCATGATGGTGTTAGTGACCATGTGGGAATCGTGGAAAGCTGTGATGGAACGACAGTCTATACGGTAGAAGGAAACTCCGGAGATGCGGTTAAGGAGAATAGTTATACGGTTCATTCAGCATCTATTATGGGATATGGAATTGTTTCAGGGATGTGAGAGTCTATATCGTAGAGGCAAAAGCATATGAGAGAATTAGTTCTTTAGTTTCGGCACATCAGCCACTACTTCATATTTCAGTGTAATACGCTGGTTCATTATTTGCTTACGTGCATATTCTGCCACAGGCAGATTTGCTGTTTGGGCATTTTCTGTGACAATATCATATTCCATATCGTTGAGACGGAGCATGATGTGATGGTTTCGTTTTAGTTCCTTCTGTTTTTGTATTAGTGAAAGGATAGAGTTGAGATAATACTGCTTTAGAAGTAAAATAGATGGTATCCTATAGACAGGATAAAATTTAAAATTATAGGGTTTGTTTTTGAAAATGGTGCAAATAAGCACTTTATAACAGGAGATAGATATTTATGAAATATATTTTATTAGTTGAGGATGACCTGAGTTTAATAAGCGGATTGTCTTTTGCAGTGAAAAAAGCGGGATATGGACTGGATATTGCACACACCAAAAGTGAAGCGGATGAGATATGGGAGGATGGAAAATACGATTTAGTGATTTTGGACGTATCTCTGCCAGATGGTTCTGGATTTGATATATGTAAAAGCATCCGGGAAATATCGAAAGTACCGATTATGTTCTTGACTGCAAGGGATGAAGAAACAGATGTTATCATGGGACTGGACATCGGCGGTGATGATTATATTACGAAGCCGTTCAAACTGGCTGTGTTCATATCGAGAATCAATGCCCTGATCCGTAGAAGTGATAACTTTAATCAGGCAGATGTGGAGTTGAGTTCCGGTGGTATTACTATCCAGCTCTTAAAGCGAGAGGTATATAAGAATAATGAGAAAATCGACTTGACAGCGAATGAATATAAACTTCTGTGCCTGTTGATGGAAAACTCAGGACAGGTGCTTTCTCCGGAACAGATTTTGGGGAAACTCTGGGACTGCAACGAAGATTATGTGGACAGCAATACACTGACGGTCTACATCCGCAGGTTGCGTACCAAAATTGAGGATAATCCGGGAAAACCAGAACGGATTGTGACGGTACGTCGCATGGGTTATAAATGGAATTCGGTGGAGTGAGGTGAAGTGTAAGTGAAGATACTGGTAAACAAGAAAATCAAGAGTTTGTTCTGTAAAATAACGGCTTGTATTATGCTGTTTACTTTGTCGGCTACGCTGCTTACTATTTTTGAGATAAGACCTACGGTGTTAGTTATCTTCTTGTGCATGATTGGAATGGGAATTGCTATTGTCGTTTTCTGCTATGGTTATTTTAAGGAACAGAACGAGATTATGGAAACAGCGGTGGCACAGATTACAGAATATATTTCCGGAAACCATAAGGCCCGCATTGACTGTGATGAGGAAGGAGAGGTGTATCGTTTTTTCCATGAGGTAAATTCTTTGGCGGCTATTCTAAATGCACATATAGAGCAGGAACGCAGATCAAAACAATTTTTAAAAAATACGATATCTGATATTTCCCATCAGTTAAAGACGCCACTGGCTGCATTAAATATCTACAATGGACTTTTGCAGGATGAGACCGCTGATATGCCAGAAATTCAAGAGTTCGCATTGTTATCAGAGAAAGAACTTGATCGAATAGATACACTGGTGCAGAATCTTTTGAAGATTACAAAGCTGGACGCAGGCTCTATTGTGTTGGAGAAAAAGCCAGAAAATGTGGCAGAGATGATGAAGGATGTAGAACTACATTTTGCGTATCGTGTTGAGCAGGAGCAAAAAGAATTGTTACTATCTGGAAGAGAAGATGTTTTGCTGTGTTGCGACCGTGACTGGATGCTGGAGACGGTGGATAATATTGTAAAAAATGCATTGGATCATACAGAAAACGGAGATACCGTGGAGATCAAGTGGCAGAAGTCTGCTTCGATGGTTCAGATTCAGATAAAAGATAATGGATGTGGTATCCATCCAGAAGATATTCACCACATTTTCAAACGGTTTTACCGGAGTCGTTTTTCTAAGGATAAGCAGGGATTAGGGCTTGGTCTTCCTCTTGCAAAGATGATTATTGAAGCACATAACGGTACGATAGAGGTAACTAGTGAACTTCAAAAAGGAACCACGTTTACACTCAATTTCTTAAATCCTACAAAATTGTAGGCTAAGAGTCATGTTACTGTAGGATTTGGGTGGTATGCTTTCTATAATAATCAAAGAAAGAGGTGCATAGTATATGGATTTATTAGAAGTTCAGTCTATTTCAAAAACTTATGGCAGCGGAGAGGCAGCCGTACACGCTTTGAAAAATGTTAGTTTTTCCGTACCAAAGGGAGAATATGTGGCGATTGTCGGGGAATCCGGTTCCGGCAAGAGTACGCTCCTTAATATGATTGGGGCACTGGATAATCCCACATCAGGCAAAGTATTGATTGAAGGCAAGGATATTTTTGCGATGAAAGAGAGTAAGCGGACCATTTTTCGCAGGCGGAATATAGGATTTATTTTTCAGGCATTTAATTTGATACCAGAATTGACGGTGGAACAGAATATTATTTTCCCGATACTGTTGGACTATCAAAAACCAAATCAAAAGTATCTGGAAGAATTGCTTGAGGTACTGAATTTAAAAGAACGCCGTAACCATTTGCCGGGCCAGTTATCTGGGGGACAGCAGCAGAGAGTAGCAATTGGACGTGCACTAATCACGCGCCCTTCGCTGATTCTTGCTGACGAGCCAACAGGAAATTTGGATTCACAGAATAGCAGCGAGGTAATTGCTTTATTAAAAAATGCGTCAAAGAGGTATGCACAGACGATTATTATGATTACCCATAATCGAAGCATTGCACAGTCAGCAGACAGGGTATTGCAGGTATCGGATGGCGTACTGACCGATATGGGGAGGTGCAGTGAATGAAAAGCTATTTAAGCCTCGTGCCTATTTCGTCAAAGGTACATGGACGACAGAGCCGAATGACACGTATTTGTATTATTCTTGCAGTGTTTTTAGTGACTTCAATCTTTTCGATGGCAGAGATGTGGAATGAATCTGAACTGACAGCAATGCGTAGAAATCATGGAGATTGGCATATTGCTCTACAGAATCTTCCGGAGGAAAAAGTACAACAGATTATGAAAAATTCTGACATTGCATTTTCTTCATGGTATGATGAGATTAATGCAGACACGGATCAGGGCTATTATATAGGTGGTAAAAATGTAGTTTTATATGGTATCGAAGAGAGATATGTTACAGACATTATGAATTATCCATCTGAGGGCTCTTATCCGCAGACGGAAAGCGAAGTAGCCCTCAGTATGGACGCAAAAGAACTTTTTGGCAGTAAAATTGGGGATCGGGTTATCTTAAAGACACCTGAGGGCGATTTTGAATATACCATTTCCGGTTTTTATGAGGATGATAAGGAGTTCAATGATATGATTCAGGGATGTTGTGTGTATATGAACAGGACTTCCTTTGATGAAATCTGTAGCACAAATGGGGTGGAGGAGGATTCGCAGTTTTATATTCGGTTTCAAAAAGAAAATGGATTAAAGAAAACGATTGAAAATTTGAAAGTGCAATATCACCTTACAGATGAACAGGTCAGTGAAAATACAGCCGTATTGGGATTTTTGGGAGCCAGTAGCAGTGAAACATTTAATTGGCTTTATCCGCTGGTGGCAGTTTGTCTGGTAATCATATTGGCGGCAGGAGTTTTAATGGTTTCGGGCTGTATGAACAGCAATGTGGCACAGCGGACAAAGTTTTTTGGTATGATGCGTTGCATCGGGGCAAGCCAACAGCAGATTTTACGTTTCGTAAGATTTGAAGCTCTAAATTGGTGTAAAACGGCGATACCAATTGGATGTGTGCTTGGAACGGTGATTTGTTGGATGTTTTGTGCGATTCTGCGGTTTTTTGTAAAGGGCGAGTGGGCAGACATGCCGCTTTTTGCAGTTAGTCCGGGAGGTATCCTCTGCGGAGCTATGGTCGGCATAGTCACTGTTCTGATTGCAGCCCATTCCCCTGCAAAGCAGGCGGCGAAAGTTTCTCCAGTGGCGGCAGTATCGGGAAATGCGGGAGAAACAAAAAAGCTTGTTCGTGCGGCCAATACGAGGCTTTTTAAGGTGGAAACGTCTCTTGGAGTTTACCATGCGACAGGGAGAAAAAAGAATTTATTCTTGATGACAGGTTCTTTTGCCCTTACAATCGTGCTGTTCCTGACATTTTCTGCCTGCCTTGATGTGGTAAATAAGCTTCTCCCATCAGCAGTGAGCAAATTTACACCGGATATTACGATTGCAAGTGAGAATGATACAAATTCCATAGACGGGAATCTTTTGAAAGAAATTGAACAAATTGAGGGCGTGGACTGGGCTTTTGGTTTTGGGCTGTATGCATCATATCCTGTAGAGATAAATGGAAATGAGGGTACTATTGATTTGTTTTCCCACGATAAGGCATTGCTTGACAAGTTCAAAAATTCGGTAGTCAGTGGTGATATAGAGAAGGTATATGGAGACGGAAACTATGCGATGGCGGTATATAATCAAAGCAATCATTTAAGTGTCGGGGACAAAATAAAAATCGGAAATCAAGAACTTGAGATTGCCTGCGTCGCATCCGAAGGAATAGGAAGTGTCAGTAACGCACCGACTGTGGTATGCTCAGAGGAGACATTTACCCGTCTGACAGGAGACTGTGGTTTCGTTACAATAGGAGTCGTATTGAAAAAAGATGTATCCGAAACCGCAGTAAAGAAAATCGCTAATCTGGCAAACGGAAATCTCTTTTCAGATAATCGGGAAGTGAATAGTGAAAACAGTGGTTCCTATTGGGTGTTCCGAATTGCAGCATATGGTTTCTTAACAATTATTTCCTTGATAACCGTGTTGAATATTATGAATAGTATTTCCATGGGCGTGTCTGCAAGAGTGAAGCAATATGGGGCAATGCGTGCTGCCGGGATGGAAAACCGCCAGGTCACAAAGATGATAACAGCAGAAGCTGTTACATACGCTGTCTGCGGAATGATTGTAGGAATTGTATTTGGGCTTATGTTACATTATTTGATTTATGCGAAAATTGTCATTACTCATTTTGGCGGCAGTTGGAATATTCCATTTAGCACCATTGGAATTGTATTTTTGTTGGTTACATTTTCATGTATTATTTCGGTTCATGGACCGGCAAAACGTATGAGAAACATGGCAATCACAGATACAATTAATGATTTGTGATTGAAAGGCTGGTTAAAAACTGTGGTACAGCGGACAAGAAAATCTGCTGTACCACAAAATGTTTTACACATCAAATTTAGAATGAGAGAATGGAGTATTTTGTCTTGGAAAGTATGGTGAAAAAGAGAATTACTCAGGAATACATCAAAAGAATTGAAAAGGAATAACAATTTAAGCTGTGCGAAGAAGAGATGCGATTTGAAAAAGATGGCATCTTTTTTTTATATTTATATGTGGATAGAAATAAGCCTCAGTAATCATGATTATAGGAAAAAAGTGGACGTTGCTAAAAGAGAAATGAAGAAGATAAAGGAGTATGCAGAACGAGGATACACTCATGCGGTGGCACTTGATTTGTCGAAATACTTTGATACACTCAACCACGAAAAGCTCCTAAATCTGTTACGTAGAGATATAAAAGATGAAAGAGTGATACAGTGGATTAAGAGATATCTGAAAAGTGGTGTTATGGAGAACGGAGTAGTCATGGAAACAGAAGAAGGTTCGCCACAGGGTGGAAATATCTCGCCATTGTTAGCGAACATCTATCTGAATGAGTTCGACCAAGAGTATGAGAAACGCGGAGTTAAATTTGTCAGATATGCAGATGATATCGTTCTTCTTGCAAAGAGTGACAGAGCCGCAAAACGATTACTTGAAACAAGCACGAAATATCTTGAAGGAACACTGAAATTAAAGGTGAACCAAGAGAAAAGTCGAGTGGTCAGTGTAAGAGTATATGCGAGGGTGGCTGAATTATTATGGGGTTGCAGATATGAAGAAGAAAATAGATGATTTAAATAAATGGCTATATCACAGAATCCGTATGTGCATCTGGAAACAATGGAAGAAACCGAAGACAAAGATAAGAAATCTGCTAAAGATGGGAGTACCAAAGGACTTGGCATGGCAAGCAGGAAACAGTCGCAGAGGATATTGGTTTGTGACTCATACGATAGCGGTCAATTTAGCAATGACAAAGAAAGACTGATAAACAGTGGCTTTTATGATTTAGCCACCGCCTATCAGTCTGTGCACGTCAACTATTGAAAGCGCCGTATACCGAACGGTACGTACGGTGCTGTGAGAGGACGGGAGTTAGTCACTCCCTCCCTCCTACTCGATTAAATTACGGCATTGTCGTCTAATCATTCTTCAATGGAACCAAATATTATCTTTGTAACAGAAACGCTCTTGGGTGCTGACATATTTTTTACTGGAAAATAAGAGGAAAATTAGCTATAATCGTAGTAAGAGCTAGGGGAGAAGAAACAACAGGAATATATAATGTGCGAAGGAGGAACGCTATGAAATGGAAAGGGCGAAGACTGCTTGCCATGGCACTTACCGGTATCTTGCTTGCAGGATGCGGGGCAGCCGGACAGGTCGATGATTATGCAACAAATGAGGGAAGTACACAGGAGGCTTCCACCAAAACAACGGGAACTGAAAGCGGAGGGATTTCAAAGGACAAGATCAAGGTAGGGGTTTTGCACTTATCGGATCCGGCAGAAGGCAGTGGATATACCTATACACATGATCTTGGCATTCAGGCAATGCAGCAGAATCTTGGATTATCAGATGAACAGATTGACAGAAAAATAAATGTTGATGATTCGGATAAAGAGGCAACCGAAAAAGCGATTCAGGAGTGTGTGGATGATGGATGCAATATTATTTTTACCACCAGCTGGGGATATATGGATGCCACGGAGGGGATGGCGGAAAAATATCCGGATATATATTTTGCACATGGAACCGGATATAAGAGCAACGGCAAAAACTTTGTCAATTATTTCGGGCGGATCTATCAGGCAAGATATTTAAGTGGAATCGTTGCCGGAATGAATACCAAAACCAATAAGCTGGGCTATGTGGCAGCGATGGATTCCTCCAATTCCGAAGTCACCGGAGGCATTGATGCCTTTGCACTTGGGGTGTATTCCGTGAATCCGGAAGCAAAAGTCTATGTAAAAGTCACGAACAGCTGGTTTGACCCGGATGCGGAGAAAGCAGCAGCACAAACCCTGTTAAATATGGGCTGTGATGTGGTCACGCAGCACTGTGATACAGAATATCCACAGACAATGGCACAGGAAAAAGGGGTGTATGGTATCGGGTACAATTCTGATATGAGCAAAAATGCTCCGGATGCCTGCCTGTGCAGCGTGATCTGGAACTGGGGTGCTTATTATACAGCAGCGGTGCAGAGTGTGATTGACGGTACTTGGGATGGAAGCAATTATTATGGCGGTATGAATGAAAATCTGGTAGGTATTACGTCACTTGCTGATTTTTGCACGGATGGAACACAGGAGGCTGTGGATACTGCAAAAGAAGATATTTTATCCGGAAAAAACGGTGTGTTTGACGGTGTGATTGAAACAAATACCGGAGAAACGGTTGGTGAAGAAGGAAAGACACTGGATGATGCCACAATTACAGGTGGAATCAACTGGTATTTTAAAACCGTTGAAGTGGTAGAATAGGGGGCATATATGAGTATACGAAAGAAAATTCTTGCAACCAGCATAGGACCGGTGCTGGTATTAGGGGTAATTACCCTGCTTTTTATGCTTACGATGGTTAAAAGCTCCCTGATGGATGAGGTACAGGATGCATTAAAAGGTACCGCGGCAGCCACCCTTGCCGCCTATGACCAGAATACCGGGGATTATCTGGAAAGTACCAATGGGGATATCTGGAAAGGAAGTTATAATATATCAAAGTCGGAGAGCCTTGTGGACCGGATCAAAGAGAATACCGGTATGGATGTAACCTTTTTTTATGGAAACAAAAGGATTATGACATCTGCACTGGATAAAAAAGGAACCGTATCCTTGGTTCAGAAGCCGGGGAGCGTGTGGTGAAACAGGTGATCAAAGGGAAAAAGCCGTTTTTCAGTACAAATGTTTCACTCGATGGGACGAGAAATTATGGATATTTTATTCCGGTGTATCAGAATGGAACGACAGATCAGGTTATCGGTATGGTGTTTGTCGGAACCAATAAGGCACAAAAAGATGCAATTGTCAATAAAATCCTTGGAAGTATTA
>ENA-OQKX01000007-OQKX01000007.1-human-gut-metagenome-genome-assembly--contig:-NODE-7-length-39111-cov-3.874461_pt1 | contig 39111 bp, 31 predicted proteins | sample MGYA00242654_ERZ504810 | MGnify/ENA primary metagenome ERZ504810 (study PRJEB26092, sample SAMD00036378) | human gut metagenome | host: Homo sapiens | study: EMG produced TPA metagenomics assembly of the... | reverse complement strand
GCAGCACATATGAAATGTACAGCCAGATTGTTACAACCTTTGACCCTATGCTGTCTTCACTAAGATATTTCCATAATGATATAAATAAGGTCACAGTATATGTTGATAATGGAATAAAGCATGATACAACGATTGCACCTATTGATGAAATTAAGAATGAACCTTTTTTCGATATGGCATCAGATTCTACAGCTATTAACTGGTATGTAGATAAGGATAGCAAAAAGCTTATATCTGCAAGAAAAATGTCAACACTTGAACATATGGGAATCACAGGTATTATGTATATAGATGTCAGTTATGATAGTGTTATGTCGACATACAGACAGGGACTTGAACCCGGATGTGGAATAATAGTGGTTGACAAAGCTGGTGCAGTGATTGGGGAGTTTAATAATATTGGTGATGACAGCAGATATGTTTTGAATTATTCGGACAATAATGGTATAGAAAGACAAGGGGCAAAGCCTGCTTTAAAAAAAATGCTGGGTGAAGTCCGCTGGGATGGAAATATATGTAGTAATGCAGGAGGCTATGCACTGGTAAGAAAAGAATCACCGGTTACAGGCTGGACAACCTATATATATGAGCCAAGGAAAATGATGTTTAATTCGACCAGCTCGATAACTGCCATGATAATAGTAGCAGTTGTGGTTGCATTGCTTGGACTGGCAGCTTCTATTACAGCTACATCTGGATTTATCACAAAAAGAATCAGAAAGCTGCAGACTAGCATGGCTAAGGTTGAGCAGGGCGATTTTGATGCGGTCATTAGGACAGAGGATAAAGATGAGATTGGAGAGCTGATCCAGGGCTTTAATGAGATGACAACACAGACGAAGAACCTTATAACCCAGGTGTATGAAGGGCGCATAAGCCAGAAGGAGTCTGAGATGAAGGCGTTAAGGGCACAGATTAATCCACATTTTCTGCTCAATACGTTAAATTCCGTTCAGTGGATGGCAAGAATGAGCCGTCAGGACAATATTACGGAATTTGTACAGCGCTTAAAAAGACTGCTGTCGTATAATCTTGGAAAAGAAGGAATGCAGACAACACTTCGAACAGAAATCGATATTGTGAAAGATTATATTGCACTGGAGCAGATGCGATATGATTTTGTGATTGAGATGAATGTGGAAGAAGGGCGCTATCTGGAACAGCCAACAGTGCGGATGCTGCTGCAGCCGTTGGTAGAAAATGCGATACGGTATGGACTTGGAGATGATGAAAAGATCACCATACAGGTCTTTGAGGATAATATCAGGGGACTGGCGATCATTACCATATTGGACAGCGGTAATGGCCTGACCCAGGAGGAGATCAATCAGATTAATGAACCATTTGATTATGATGTGAAAAAAATGCAGCATGGGAACAGAGGAATCGGTCTGCGATATGTAAAAGCAATGTTGGAATCTTTTTATGAAGGAGAGACGAACCTGTTTGTAAATTGCAAAAAAGGACATGGAACCAAGATTACAATTCTGATCCCGGTTCAGGAAGAGTTACGGGATAAAGCTAAAGTGACAGATACTGGTATAGAATAAGAGGGTATGATGGAATGAGAGTATTAGTTGTTGATGATGATAAACTGGCTAGGAAAGGTCTGATATCCATAATGAACTGGGAAAAATATGGATTTGAAGTTGTGGGCGATGTCCAGAATGGGAGTAAAGCACTGGAATTTCTGAAGGATAACATGGTAGATGTTGTGTTCACGGACATAGATATGCCGGAGATAGATGGGATTGAGCTGATGGAAAGATGCAGAACAGAATATCCGGATGTGAAATTTGTGATTTTTTCAGTACATGAAGATTTCCGTTATGCACAGAAAGCCATGAGGCTGGGAGCACTGGATTACATATCTAAGATAAGCTTTGATGGGGATGACTGTGACCAGATATTGGAGCGGGTGGATAGAAAATATAAGGATAATCTGTTAAAAAAAGGAAAAAAGGACAGGAGGATCACGGATTACGCAAAAAGCTGGAAAATGCATGGATGAACACCAGATGGATATATGACGATAACGAGTTTGGCAGGTTGTGTGAAATGACGGGGGAAGTGGAGCTTCGCACTGCCGAAAGGATTTTTGTAAAGAGCCTCCACCGCATTCAGGAGATCACAGGGGAAGAGTATGAATTTTCCGGCGCTATCCTCCGTAAATGATATGCTGGCATGGGTAAAAAAATGGAAGGATGAGCTGTACCGGACGTGCCTGCAGACAGAAAAAGCAAATGATATCTATAGCTTTGCAAGGATCATCCTATACATAGAAGAGCATGTAGAAGAAAACCTGAAGTCGGAAGATGCTGCGGCGGAGATTGGAATGAGCAGAAGCTATTTCAGCACGAGATTTAAAGAAATGACCGGTGATACATTTCATAACTATGTGATCAGCAGAAAAATGAATGCGGCAGCATGTAAAATGGAAAAAGGAACTGAAAATATCACACAGATTGCATCAGATCTGGGATATGACAATTATTATTATTTTACAAAAGTGTTTACAAAAGAATATGGATGCACACCAACAGAATATGCAAACAGGGTTAAAAAATGTTCGATTTGATTCGGACATTTTTTTAAATTTAAAAAAAGACTGTAAAATCAGAAACAATATCGTCTAGTGAAAAATATGATTACAAGATAAACTGTCTATAAAAGAAAGGAGGTTTACTCATGTACATTAAAAGGTTTGTGAAACATTATTACATAATGCTGGTACCGGCTTTCCTGTGGCTACTCTTTTTCAGTATCGTGCCTATGTTTGGAATCGTGATGGCTTTTCAGGATTATAATCCGGGACAGGGCATCCTGCATTCCAAATTTGTTGGTCTGGCTAATTTTGAGTATATGTTTCAGATGAGTGACATTGCACAGGTTTTGCGTAATACAGTCACTATTGCTGTGGGTAAGATCATTGGAAATATTATTTTCCCACTGATCTTTGCATTATTATTAAATGAACTGGCATTGAAAAGACTGAAGCGTCCGATTCAGACAATCGTATACTTACCGTATTTTCTGTCCTGGGTTATTCTTGCAAAGATCGTGCTGAACATTTTCGGTTATACAGGACCGATAAATCAGCTGATACAGCTGTTTGGTGGTGACCCGATTAATTTCTTCGGGGAAGCAAAGCTGTTCCAGCCGCTGGTGATTGGTACGGACATCTGGAAAGGGTTCGGTTATAATACAGTAGTTTATCTTGCTGCTATTCTGGGTGTTGATAAATCATTGTATGAAGCGGCAGCAGCAGATGGTGCCGGCAGGTTTAAGAGGATATGGCATGTGACGCTGCCGGGTATAAGGACGACAGTAGCACTTCTGGCTATCCTGTCTCTTGGCAATGTATTAAATGCAGGATTTGACCAGATATATAATCTGTATAACCCATTGGTATATTCAACAGGAGATGTTATTGATACATGGGTATACAGGGCTGGTTTACAGAATCTGCAGTATTCTCTGGCAACAGCAGTCGGATTATTCAAGTCTGTGATTAGTGTCATATTGATTGCTCTGGGTTACCGGCTTGCAGATAAATTTACCGGTTATAAACTGTTTTAGGAGGTGGTATCTATGATTGAGAATAAAAGCCTCGGATCCAAGATTTTCGATGTTTTGAATGTGGTGTTCCTTGTTATAGTTATGTTGATCTGTATTATGCCTGTATGGTATGTCCTCTGTGTATCCTTGAGCAGCAGGGAAGCCGTTAATGCAGGAAAAGTTGCTTTCTGGCCGGTTGGCTTCAATCTGCTCTCCTACCAGAAGATTTTGGGAGAAGGTGAATTTTTTGGTTCGTTCCTGATATCTATAAAAAGAGTAGTACTGGGTACTGCTGTCAGCATGGTATGTGTTCTTATGGCAGCGTTCCCGTTGTCAAGAACGAAAAAGCAGTTCCCCCATAAAGGAATCTTCATGTGGATTCTTGTATTTTGTATGTTATTCAACGGTGGTACTGTTCCATGGTATATCACTATGAGAAACTACCATCTGATGGACAGTATCTGGGGACTGGTGCTGGGAACAGGACTACAGGTGTTTAATGTAATCCTTGCAGTGAACTTTTTTAAAAATCTTCCATCAGAGCTGGAAGAAGCATGTTTTATTGATGGCGGCGGACCGTGGAGGAATCTGATATCCATATACATACCGCTGGCAAAACCGATGGTGGCAACCATTGCACTTTTTACCATGGTTATGTACTGGAATGAATTCTTCCAGGGAATGGTCCTGAGTACAAGACAAAGCAGTTATCCACTGCAGACCTATATCCAGCAGATGGTTGTAACATTGGATTATTCTACAATGAACGTAGAACAGATTGCACAGGCGATGAAATTAAATAATCTCTCATTGGATTCAGCAAAGATATTTATAGCTATGATACCGGTACTGATTGTATATCCATTCCTGCAAAGATATTTTGTAGATGGTATTACACTTGGATCAGTAAAAGGATAAAAAAGGAGGAAAAGTATGAAACAGAAACAGATTATCGCACTTGTAAGTGCGACAGCACTGGCTGTGACTGCGCTGGCAGGATGCGGCAAAACATCAGAAGAAAACACACAGAAAACAGCAGTAGGTGAGGCAGAAGGAACAGCCAAGGAAGATCTCCCATTTTCAAAATATGCAGAGACAGTAAAGGTCCATCTGGGCGGTTCAATGAATCCAAATGCGAAGATTCCTGACGGAATGAGCTATGAGGATAATTCCTATACAAGACTTTTGAAGGATGATCTTAATATCGAGGTCGTATATGACTGGATTGCATCCTCATCTGACTTTGAGGAGAAAATGAACCTATGTATCGGAAGTGGTGCGATTCCTGATCTGATGAATGTCAATGCTACACAGTATAGGGCACTTCTGAAATATGATATGATCCAGCCGCTTGATCAGTATTTTGATGACTATGCTTCAGATACGTTGAAAGGATATGTAGAATCCGGTGGGGATGAACTGCAAAAATGTATCACGAATGATAAGGGAGAGATGATGGCAATCCCGGCTCCGAGTATGATGGTAGGAGAAATGAACGAAATGTGGATTCGTCAGGACTGGCTGGATAAGCTTGGGCTGGAGGTTCCAAGAACCTGGGATGAAATGGCAGCAGTGGCAGAAGCATTCGTAACCCAGGATCCGGATGGCAACGGAGAAGATGATACCATTGGAATTCTTGGACCAGGCAATTCAGATCATATGAATGCAACTGTAGCAAACCAGTTTGGACTGGATCCATTGTTCAGCAGCTGCCAGTCTTATCCACAGTACTGGCTGCAGGATGAGGATGGAACTGTAAAGTATGGTTCAATTCAGCCGGAGACCAGAACAGCCCTGGAAAAAATCCAGAAATTGTATACAGATAAACTGATTGATCCGGAAATGCTTGTCAGAAATGACTGTAAGGAGCCTCTTCTGGCTGGAAAGGTGGGAATTTTCTTTGGAGCATGGTGGAGTGGTTATACAGTGGCAGATGCTACACTGGCAGGAGAAGCAGACTGGAGAGCATACTTTACACCATTGGCCGAGGATGGAAACTATTATGCCCATATGCCAAATCCTACAAGTAAATATGTAGTGGCAAGCAAAAACTGTAAGAATCCGGAGGCTGCATTTAAGATTATTAACTATCTGATTGCTAATCAGCAGCAGTGGGTAACAGATGGCATTACCTCCACAGAAATGGTTACTTCAGATTTTTATCCTTTGTATAATGTCTACGATAATGCAGATGAGATTGAAGTATCCACTGAGACTCTGGAAAAATATCTTGCAGGAGAGATTACAATGGATGATGTCGATTTCTCAAAGCATAAATTGTTAAAGAATGATATGGAAGCGGTTACTGAACTGAAAAAAGAACCTTATGATGATTTCAGCCTGGATAAATGGAATCTGGACAGTGACCTTGCAAAAACTAATCTCCCGAGACTTGTATCACTTCTGGTTGGAGGAGCTTCCTATGTAAATGATAAATATGTACCGGTTTACAATGCATATAGTGGCCAGACAGAAACCATGGAAGCCAAATGGGCAAACCTGAAGAAGATGGAGGAAGAGACTTTCGCAAAGATCATTATGGGAAAAGCAGATATCAGCGAATTTGATACTTTCGTTGAAAACTGGAAGAGTCAGGGCGGTGACCAGATTCTTAAAGAAATCAACGATGAATTAAGTAAGTAAAAGAGACGGCGGCTGATGGTGTTCATTAGCCGCTGTTCCTTAATTGGAGGTATAAAATGCGGGAAAACAAAGTAATCTACGGACTGATAGGATATGGTGGAATGGGCAGATGGCATACAGAAATCCTGTCAAATGTACCGGAAATTGAAATTGGTGGTATCTATGATATCAAGGAAGAAAAGAGAATAGAAGCAAAAGAAAAAGGTTTTTCTGTGTATGGTTCGGAAGAGGAAATGTTATCAGACCCGGATATTGATGTTGTGCTGATTGCCACTCCAAATGACTGCCATAAGCCGATTGCAATCCGTGCTATGCATGCGGGGAAAAACGTGATATCAGAGAAACCGGTGACTCTGTCATCTTCTGATCTTCAGGAGATGGAAAATGTTGCCAAAGAAACCGGAAAGTTCCTGACAGTACACCAGAACAGGCGCTGGGATGATGATTTCCTGATCATACGAAAGCTTGTAGAGGAGCAGAAGCTGGGGCATGTCTTCCGGATAGAAAGCCGTGTGCATGGTTCAAGGGGTATTCCGGGTGACTGGAGAAAAGAAAAAATACATGGTGGCGGAATGGTTCTTGACTGGGGTGTACATTTGCTGGATCAGATTCTGTATCTTTACGGAGATAGAAAAATTGAAACTGTATATGCATCACTTACCCATATTACCAATCAGGAAGTGGATGATGGGTTCACCACAATCCTGACATTTGAAGGCGGAACGGAAGTCTTAGTTGAAGTAGGTACCAATAATTATATTTCCCTGCCAAGATGGTATGTACTGGGTGAAGATGGTACTGCGGTAATCAGGGACTGGCAGTTAAATGGTGAGATCATACGGAAAACAGGCATAACCGAAGAGAAAGTAGTGCCGGTAAAGACAGCAGCAGGTCTGACCAAAACCATGGCTCCGAGACGGGAAGATACAATCGTGAAAGAAGAGCTGCCACATGTGTCCGGAGATATTGCGGATTTCCATAGGAATGTAGCAGCAGTTATAAGAGATGGGGCAGAGCCGGAGATTAAGCTCTTCCAGGTGATGCGTGTAATGAAACTAATGGAAGCTATTTTCCAATCAGCAGAAACAAACCAGGTGATTGATTATAGACAGTATGAATCATAAGTATTTATGAAGGAACAGGAGAAAATAAGTATGAAACAGATAAAAATAGGAACATGCGTTCCTGGAACTAAGGCAGAAGAATGGTTAAAGGGATTTATTGGAAAAGGATTTGAGACATTTTCTCTTAATTTCCATATGTCACTGGAAGGGACTGACCTTGATAAGCTGGCATTGAGCACGGAAAAACTGTTGGCAGGTACGGATTCCGAAATCACGACAGTTGGATACTATTGCAATCCTATCCAGTATGCAGAGCATAGGAAAACTCTGGAAAATGTAATCTGCACTGCCGGAAAATTCGGAGCTACACATGTGAGTACTTTTGCAGGAGCGTGGGAAGGAAAGCCGGTAGAATCCGCATATGAAGAGTTTGGCAAGGTATTCCGGGAACTGGCTGATCTTGCAGAAGAAAAGGGAGTGAAGCTGGGAATTGAGAATTGCCTTATGGATGGAACATGGGAACATGCGACATGTAATATCGGTTTTAACCCTAAAGCTTGGGAAGTGATGTTTGAGGAAGTAAAGAATGATAACTTCGGACTGGAATGGGAGCCGACACATCAGATGGTACAGCTTATCGATCCGGTAACAGAGCTGAGAAAATGGTGCAAAAAAATAGTACATATACATGGAAAAGATGCAACAATAGACTGGGATGCTGTAAGACATAGCGGCATATCAGGCGCAGTTCCATTTGTATGGCATCGTATGCCGGGCTTTGGTGACACGAACTGGAGAGATATCATTTCTATTTTAAGAAGTAACGGATATGAGGACGATATCTGCATTGAGGGATACCATGATCCTGTATATTCCGGAGAACTGGAGATGACCGGACAGCTTCATGCACTGAATTATCTGAAATGGTGCAGGGGTGGAGATTTTACACAAACTCCATGGGAAAAATAGGGAAAACAGATACAGGAGGATTTTTCTATGAAACTTGGGTTTATTACATCAATCCTTGACGGATGGACTTATGAACAAATGATGGATTTTGCTTCAGAGCAGGGATTTGAATGTGTGGAAGTGGCATGCTGGCCAGAAGAAAAAGCAGAAAGAAGATATGCGGGTGTAAGCCATATAGATGCAGAACGGGTAAACCAGGATGATGAATATGCAGCCCATATTATGGCATATGCAGAAAAAGCGGGAGTAGAAATCTCTGCACTGGCATATTATCCTAACGTAATGACGGCAGATAAAGAGAAAAGAAATGCTGCTATTGAACATCTGAAGAATGTCATACGTGCAAGTAAAAAGTTAGGTGTTGGCATGGTCACAACATTTATCGGAAGGGATCAGACCAAAAATGTACGGGAAAATCTTGAACTTGTAAAAGAAATATGGCCACCAATCATAAAACTGGCAGAGGTATGTGACGTAAAAATAGCAATTGAAAACTGCCCGATGCTTTTTGGTGAGGAACAGTGGCCCGGAGGACAGAATCTGATGACAACTCCGTCAATCTGGAGAGAGGTCTTCAAGATCCTGGACAGTGATAATCTTGGCATTAATTACGATCCATCCCACTTTATCTGGCAGATGATCGACTATATCCGCCCTCTTTATGAATTTAAGGATAAAATATTCCATGTTCATTACAAGGACATCAAGATATACAGGGATAAATTAGAGTCCTGTGGCATCATGGCTTATCCGCTGGAATATATGTCACCTAAGATTCCGGGACTTGGCGATGTGGACTGGGGAAAATACGTGTCAGCACTTACTGATATAGGATATGATGGCTGTACATGTATCGAAATAGAAGATAAAGCATTTGAGGATTCTAAGGAAAAGGTGGAGAAGTCTTTAATTCTCAGTAAAAGATATCTGGAGAAATATGTTATATAACACAGAAAAGTGCAAATAAGGAGGAAATACCATGAGAAAATTAAGAGCAGGAATCGTAGGCTGTGGAGGGATTGCTAACGGAAAACATCTCCCGGCTATGCAGAAAAGTGGTCTCTATGAGGTGGTGGCTTTTTGTGACATCATCATAGAGCGTGCGCAGGAGACAAAAGAAAAATTTGGCACAGAAGATGCAAAAGTATTTGAAGATTACCGTGAACTTCTAAAAGAAGATCTGGATGTTGTATATGTAACTACCCCAAACCGTTCCCATGCAGAAATCTCTATAGCAGCAATGGAGGCAGGAAGAGATGTCATGTGTGAGAAGCCAATGGCAAAAAATTATGCAGAAGCACAGAAGATGGTCGAAACTGCTGAAAGAACACACAGAGTTCTCAACATAGCATATCAGAACCGTTATCGTACAGATTCATTGTATCTGAAGGAAATGTGCAAAAGTGATGAATTGGGAGAAATCTATTTTGCCAAAGCACATGCACTCAGAAGAAGAGCTGTTCCGACCTGGGGTGTGTTCCTGAATGAAGAAGAACAGGGTGGCGGTCCTCTGATTGATATTGGTACACATGCACTGGATCTGACATTATGGATGATGGATAATTATGAAGTGCAGTCTGTTACGGGAGCTTCCTTCCACAAGCTGTCTGATCAGACAGACCAGGGAAATGCATTTGGTAACTGGGATCCGGATAAGTTCTGTGTAGAAGATTCTGCTTTTGGCTTTATCCGTATGAAAAATGGGGCAGTGATCGAACTGGAATCAGCCTGGGCACTGAACACACTGGAGGTTGATGAGGCAAAAACAAGCCTGTGTGGTACCAAAGCCGGAGCTGATATGAAAGATGGCCTTAGGATCAATTACATCCACCATAATACACAGGTAGTAGAGAAACCGGAATTATCAAGCGGTGGAGTAGCATTTTTCTCAGGAAAAGAAAAGTCAGCAGCAGACTATGAACAGGAATTGTTTTACCACATCGTTGTTGATGGGGCAGAACAGGTTGTGAAGCCTGCACAGGCTGCAGTTGTCACACGTATTCTGGAAGCGGTGTACCGTTCAGCAGAGAGTGGAGAAACCATTTATTTTGATTGAGGGAAAAGAAGATTATGGAACAAAGAAAATTAAAAAAGTTGTTGTCTGAGATGTCATTGCGTGAAAAGATTGGGCAGATGATACAGCTGACTGGAATTTACTTTGATGATGATGCGGTACTTACCGGGGAGGTGGGGGAAGACCAGCCACCTCAGTGGGTGACTCAGTATGCTGGTTCTGTACTAGGTATGATCGGGGCAGAAAAGCTCAGGGGAATTCAGAAAAAATATGTGGAAGCGCATCCGCATCATATTCCATTGCTGTTTATGGCAGATGTCATACATGGGTGCAGGACCATAGCTCCGATTCCTTTGGGACAGGCTTGTTCGTTTCATCCGGAACTGGTTAGAAAGATGGCGGGACATGCCGCAGCAGAGTCTGCTTCTGAGGGGATCAGGGCTACGTTTTCTCCAATGATTGATGTATCCAGAGACCCGAGGTGGGGGCGGATAATGGAGTCTTTCGGAGAGGATCCTTTTCTGAACGGAGTTATGGGAACCGCAATGCTTAGAGGATATCAGGGCGAAGAAGGAAAAGACCCGGCAGGGAACAAAAAAATACCGGAGTCCGGTATCGCAGGCTGTTTAAAGCATTTTGCAGGTTATGGTGCAGTGAATGCGGGAAGAGAATACAATGATGTGGAAATATCACAGAGAACCTTCCGGGAACAGTATCTCAAACCATTCCGTATGGCAATGCATGCAGATCCGGCAATGGTGATGACAGCGTTTAATGCAGTTGACCGCAGACCGGTCAGTGGAAACAAGGAACTGCTTGAAGGCACTCTCAGGGAAGAAATGGGTTTCAGTGGCACTGTGATTTCAGATTGGGGATCCATAGGGCAGTTGGAGGAACAGAATGTAGTGTCAAGCCAGAAAGAGGCCGCAGAGGCCGCAGTCCGTGCGGGAGTTGACATTGACATGATGAGTCCGGCATATATGTTCCATCTGGAAGAACTGGTTAAAGAAGGGAGTATTCCAACTTCGTTGATAGACAAAAGTGCATGGAATGTGCTGGTGATGAAGAATCGGCTTGGCTTGTTTGAAAATCCATTTGCAGGAATGCAGGGAGAAGAACCGTTGTCTGCTGAGGCAAAGAAAACCGCGCTTGCGCTGGCATGTGAGAGTTCGGTTCTTCTGAAAAATGATGATATGCTTCCTCTGAAACCGGAGAGGAAGGTATTTTGGGGCGGACCTTATGTGGAGTCAAGGGAATTGCTGAGCAGATGGGCAATTTTCGGCCGTTATGATGATGTGGAAACGATCAGAGAAGTCCTGAAAGCCCGGAAGATGCCGGTTCGTTTTCTGCCAGAATGTGAGATTCTGACAGAAGAGGAAAGGAGGCTGTGGCAGGCTGAAAACTGTAGAATTCAGGACAGCGGAGAACAGGATAAAGAGATACCTGAAATATGCGTGAATAGTGGAAAACAATATGCCACACTGGATGAAATTGAACCGGAGGATACCGTGGTACTTGTACTTGGAGAACATGAGGCACAGTCAGGTGAAGCCGCGAGCAGGGCATTTCTTGATCTGCCGGAAGGGCAGCAGAAGTTTTTTGATGCAGTAGCTGGCCGTACCTCCCATATTGTGACGGTCATTCTATCGGGCAGGCCGTTGGATATACGGAAAATAGCGGAGAAATCCCAGGCTGTCCTTTTTGTCTGGAGACCGGGAACAATGGGAGCTGAGGCTGTTGTTCGCTTGGTGTATGGAGAAGAGACCCCATCAGGAAAACTGTCTGTGAGCATACCATGGTGTGTGGGACAGGTGCCTGTCAGTTACTGGGATGTAAAGACCGGACACCGGATGGTAGAAACGAATCCGGAGAATCGCTTTACGAGCCGGTATATGGATATTCCGAATGAACCGCTTTATCCATTTGGATTCGGTCTCTCTTACACAGAGTTCACCATTACGCCCCCCATATTTGAGAAACAGGAAAGAGAGGATAAGATTGACATATCCTGCAAGGTGAAGAATGTGGGAGAAGTGCCTGGGGCAGAAGTCGTGCAGTGTTATGTGGAGACACTTTGTGCTCCTGTTGTGCGACCGGATAGAGAACTTATCCGGTTTCGGAAAATTTTTCTGTTGCCGGGTGAAGAGCAGGAAGTAAAATTTACGGTTAATCGGAAGGAACTAGCTTTTTATGGAGAGAATATGGAAACTCATAGATGGAGATGTCCAGTTTCGTTTTATTGTTGGAAACAGTAGTAGGTCAGAAGCGGGGAGTATCCTTTATGCCTTTTGAGTTGACATTTGATGAATGATTCTCCGGGCATTTTGAGAATCTCAAATGTCAGGAAGAACATAATTTAAAGCAGGGGACATTGTGATGGAAAGAATCACAATGTCCCCTGAAATTTTTTCGGGATATACAAATCCCTACCCCAAAAATATGAAGAAAGTATTATGGGCAGAAAACATCAATGGACAGGAACCATTTGTAAAATCATGGATAGAATATCGGAAGAAATATAAGTGCAAAGACAGAATGTTTGTGGTATGCTAAAGACAGGAATCTGGTCGTGACGGTTCGTTGGTAAAGCGGTGGATGGTTACGAATGACATTACGGAGGTGTTAGGCATGGGAAGTTATCTGAATCCGGGCTGCAAAGGCTTTGAGGAGAGCTTAAATTCCGCAATTTATGTAGATAAAACCGGGTTAATCGAAAAAGTAAATGCGGTTGTTAACACACGGCAGAAATATATTTGCGTCAGCCGTCCGCGGCGATTTGGAAAATCTATGGCGACGGATATGCTGGCAGCATATTACGATCAGAGCGTTGATACGGCGCGGTTAGTTTGATACTACTGCAGATTGCAAAGGCAGAGACTATCAGAATACCGGAATCAATATGATGTGCTGAAAGTGAATATGCAGGAATTTTTAAGCATGACGCACAGTATGGATGAAATGCTTGCGGTTTTTCAAAAACGCATGATTGCAGATCTGAAAAGAGGATATCCTGATTATGTCATGGATGGAGAAGACAGTCTGGTGTTTGCGATGAAAGACGTATATGCACATACGAAGTGCCCGTTTATCATACTGATCGACGAATGGGACTGTCTGTTCCGCGAGTACAAGCAGGATAAAGAGGCGCAAAAAAAATATCTGGATTTCCTGCGGGTATGGATGAAAGATCAGGAATATGTGGCACTTGCCTACATGACCGGAATTTTACCGATAAAAAAATACGGTTCGCATTCGGCACTCAACATGTTTACGGAATATTCCATGACCAATCCACGCGAGATGGCGGAGTTTTTCGGTTTTACCGAAGAGGAAGTGCACGCATTGTGCGCAACATACAAGCGCAATTTTGAAGAAGCGCAGGCGTGGTATGATGGCTATGAACTTGTCGCAATGGACGGAGAAAACCCCAAAATCTATTCCATGTACAGCCCGAAATCAGTGGTCGATGCAATGTTAAGCGGTCTGTATGATAATTACTGGAATCAGACCGAAACATATGAGGCATTAAAAATTTATATCCAGATGAATTTTGACGGGTTAAAAGATGCCATTGTGCGGATGCTTGCCGGGGATCGTGTGGAAATCAATACAGGGACATTTTCCAATGATATGACAACATTCCAGAACCGGGATGATGTTCTGACACTCCTGGTTCATCTGGGTTATCTGAGTTATCACTGGATGGACAAAACGGTGTCGATTCCAAACAAAGAAGTGTCACAGGAATATGTAAATGCAATCAGTACCATGGACTGGCATGAGGTGATTGATTCTGTCGAAGCGTCGAAAAATCTGCTGGAAGCGTTATGGATGCAGGACGAAGAGGCAGTGGCAGCAGGCATTGATAAAGCGCATCGTGAGATTTCCATTTTGCAGTACAACAATGAAAATTCGCTGGCATGTACGATCAATCTGGCGTTTTATTTTGCACGGGAATACTACACGATCATAAGGGAATTTCCGACAGGAAAAGGGTTCGCGGATCTGTGTTTTATTCCAAGAAAAATGCATGCAGACAAACCGGCGGTTGTGATTGAACTGAAATGGGAAAAATCCGCACAGGGAGCCATTGCGCAGATCAAAGACCGGCACTATACAGATGCCTTAAAGGAGTATCGGGGAAATCTGCTCCTTGCCGGAATCAACTACGACAGAGAGACAAAAACGCATACGTGTGTGATTGAGCAATTAACAAAAGAAGACTGACAGGAGGAAACCAAAATGAGCAACGTATTAGAAGAAATGAAAACCAGAAGAAGCATCCGCAAATTCAAACCGGATGCCATCCCGCAGGAAATTTTAGACCAGATCATTGAAGCGGGAACCTATGCGGCAAACGGCAGGGGTGCACAGAATGTCATCATCATTCAGGTGACAAACAAAGAGAAGCGCGATGAAATCGCAAAGAAAAATGCAGAAATCATGGGAAGTGAGGGTGATCCGTTTTACGGCGCACCGGCAATGCTCATCGTTTTAGGAAAAAAAGACTGGCCGACACATGTCTATGACGGCAGTCTTGTGATGGGAAACCTGATGCTTGCAGCCCATGATCTGGGAATCGGCAGCTGCTGGATTCACCGCGCGAAAGAGGAATTTGAAAGCAGCTGGGGCAGGGAACTGCTTGCATCCCTTGGGATTGAGGATAAATATGAGGGAATCGGACACTGTGCGCTCGGCTATGTGGACGGGGATTATCCGGATGTTATTCCAAGAAAAGAAAACCGCGTCTTCTATTTGAAATAAAGATAAAAATTTGGGAAATAGGTGTTGTAACTGCACCTGTTTTCCAGCCACTTCCGAAAGTGGAAAATTTACAATTGTAAATATGAGTTGACGAGAACAGATAGATACGTTATTCTATATTTACAAAACTCACACCAATCAAATTCAGTCAAAAACAGGCTGGACAAATCGTTTAAAGCACAAGAAGTTCAGGTGCTTACAATACCACGAGTTTTAACAATTAAATATGGGATGGCATTTGGGAAAATGGCTTGTTTCTGCGGATGAATGATTGCTTAATTAATAGTGTATGTTATACTATAAAAAAGACTTTCATAACAATATCGATGCTCCCAGTGTCTTCTCTATTCACAAAAGGAAGAAGGAGAAGAATGATATGGCAAATGCAAAAAAGTAATGATGACTTAACGTTTACAGATGATTTTATGTTCTGTAAAGTAATGACAACGAACCCGGAACTCTGTCACGAGTTGTTAGAACTTATTCTTGGAAAGAAAGTAGGTGCTTTCACCCGACTTGATCAACAGAAACCAATAGAAATGACGGCTGATGGAAAGGGCATACGATTTGATGTGTACAGCGAGGATGATTCCGGGATTGTGTATGATTGTGAAATGCAGACGAGCAAAAAAGATAATCTTCCGAAGCGTACGAGATATTATCAGGGAATGATAGATTTAAATTTACTTGAAAGGGGTGCGGATTATAAAGAACTGAAAAAGAGCTATGTGATCTTTATTTGTCCATTTGATCAATTTCAGGAGGGGTTACACAAGTACACATTTGAAAATCAATGTAAAGAGATACCAGAACTTGTATTGGGAGATGAGTCAACGAAAATATTCTTGTGTGCCGGTGGGCATGCAGATGATGTATCGGATGAAATGAAGGACTTTTTAAACTGGCTTACGACAGGACAGACAGGCAATAGCCAATTCGTGAATAAGCTTGAAAATGCTGTTCTGAAGGCAAAAAAACATGAGGAATGGAAGGTGGAATACATGACGTTACTTATGAGAGACAATGAAATGATGGAAAAGGGCCGTAATGATATGCTTTTTTCATTGGTGCAGGACGGAACACTGTCTCTTGAGATTGCAGCAACAAAGGCAGAGATGCCGGTGGAGAAGTTCGCAAAAGCCATGAAAGAAGCAGGATATTTTATCAGGGAGCTTCCATGAGAGAAGATTATCATATTTATTATGAAAATGAAGAAGAACTGTCCGTCTGGCAACCGGAAATAAAAATGTAATGGCAAATAGAAAGAAAAGGAGACAAAAAATATGCCTTGTACAACGATATTAGCAGGAAAAAATGCAACCTATGATGGTTCAACCATGATTGCGAGAAATGATGATGCGGGTGGAAACGATCACTTTACGCCAAAGAAAATGATCGTAGTGCAGCCAAAGGAGCAGCCACGTGTATACAAAGCGGTACTTTCTTCTGTAGAAATTCCGCTTCCAGAAAATCCGCTTCGCTATACGGCTATGCCAAATGCAGTGGAAGGGAAAGGAATCTGGGGTGCATGCGGAGTCAATGAAGCACGGACCGGAATGACGGCAACCGAGACAATCACATCCAATCCACGTGTACTCGGTGCAGATCCGCTGGTGGAAAACGGCATTGGAGAGGAAGATATTGTATCGTTAGTACTTCCTTATATCCACAATGCAAGAGAGGGTGTTCAGCGGCTGGGAGAACTTCTGGAAACCTATGGAACTTATGAAATGAATGGAATTGCCTTTTCCGATCAGAATGAAATCTGGTGGATGGAGACCATTGGCGGACATCACTGGATTGCACGCCGTGTGCCGGATGATGCGTATGTGGTTATGCCAAATCAGCTTGGAATTGATGCATTTGATCTGGATGATGCATTTACCATGCAGGAAAATCATATGTGTTCCGCAGATATGCGGGAGTTTATTTCGGATCATCACCTGAATCTTTCCATGGATGGCACTCTGAATCCGCGCGAAGCTTTTGGCAGCCATGACGATGCAGATCATGTGTACAATACACCGCGTGCGTGGTATATGCTGCGCTGCCTGAATCCACACACATACAACTGGGATGGACCGGATGCGGATTTTACACCGGAGTCCGATGATCTGCCATGGACACTGGTACCGGAGCGCAAGATTACGGTGGAAGATGTGAAATATGTGCTTTCTTCGCATTATCAGGGAACACCTTACGATCCATATGGAGCGTATGGAGATCCGGGGCAGCGCGGCATGTATCGTTCCATCGGTATCAACCGCAATGATTTTGTTGGTCTGGTACATATCCGCCCGGAGCATGGAGAGGATGCCAATGTACTGGAATGGGTTGCGTATGGTTCCAATGCCTTTAATGCCATGGTGCCGTTTTATGCACAGGTGGAGAAAACTCCGGAATATGTGGCAAATACGACAGCAGAAGTTTCTACGGATAATTTTTACTGGGTAAGCCGGATGATTGGTGCGATGGCAGATGCCTCTTATAAGAAATCGGTGTTCCATGTCGAGCGGTATCAGGAGAAAGTGCTGTCTAAAGGACATGAGATTATCAATCATTATGATAAACTGCTGGAAAAAGAAACCGACGCAGGAAAGCGCATGGCACTTAAGACAGAAGCAAACAATGCGGTGGCAGATATGGTAAAAAAAGAAGCCGCCGATACACTCGATAAAGTTCTGTTTGAACTGTGTGGACAGATGAAGAATGCATTTGCCCGTTCCGATGCTTAACGCATCAGTTTCCGCCGCAGAAGCAGATATGCCGTGATCATAGCCGTACCGGTCAGTACCCAGGAGATCGGATAGATAATCATAACAACCCAGAATTCATGTACGGCACGGCAGACGGTGTTGATCCAGATGAGGCGCAACACGCAGGAGCCGACCACGGTGATCAGAGCCGGTGTCAGGGAATGGCCAAAGCCACGCATGGCACCGCCGCTGATCTCGTAAGTGGAGGTCAGAAGTTCCAGTGTGGTGACGATCAGAAGGCGCTGTACGGCAAAAGTCAGGACATTCGGATCGGTTGTGTACAGGCGAATGAAAAAGTCCCGGCCGAGTACAAAAACACTGGATAACAGGCCGCAGAATATCACGGAAAAAATCATGCAGAGACGGTATACTTTTTTGCACCGCTGAAAATCCCCGGCACCGTAATTCTGGCTCGTAAAAGTTACGGTAGTCTGGGCAAATGCGGCTGACTTGAAAAAGTAAATTCCAGTGCAGGGGTAAATTCCACCACGCTTTAAAATTCTTTGATTTTTTAGAATTGTGGGAGGCTAAATCCTTATAAAACTGCTATAATTAGATTAACTTTCCATAAAACATCTTACTTTCAGGCATGGCAAACAAGCCTCTGGATAGTTTCTGTGCGCAACTAAATTCCACAGACCGCATTCAAAAAATGTGAATTGTTAAGTTCCAGCCTGACAGCAGATTTTTATGCTAAGTTAGTGGTTAAAGCGTATCAGCTTAGGCGTCAGATTGACCTCATCGGGTGGAATCGGCCTAAGCTGAAGTGCTTTTAAGATGTCTATACCATAGTTTTCAAGTGCTACATCATACGGTGTTCGACCACCAAGGCTTTCTCTTGGGGTTGAATTTATGTGGTCTACGATAGTTCTTAAATCCCACTGGGTGAGATATTCAAAGCTGGTCTTTTTAGGAAGAATCATTCGAAGCATGGTATGTGCCTGTTCGATGCCGCCTTTTTGACCGCTTCTCATCGGATCACAGTAATAGATGCTTGACCGCATAATGCCATTAATGCCGTTTTCGAGAGACTCCGGATCTCCGAATTCGGATCCGCGATCCGTAAGAATCGTGTTGAATAAGGTTAAAAAATCATATGTGCCAAGCTGGTGTTCCAACTTGTTAAAAACAAGTTTTACGGCACCTTTTGTGCATCTGTTCATAATGAATGCAAGAAACAGTTTTTCACGGGTTAAGAAGAATGTCAGGATGACACGCTTTGAGTCCTGTGATGAGTGAACGGTATCCATTTCAGCAAAATGGTCAAGTTCAAGGGCTTGAAAATCAGAAAACATACGTCTGATAAAAACGGATCTGTCTTTGATCTGGGTCTTGTGTACTTTGCGGGGTTTGAATTTTACCTGACGTTTCAGATCGATGTTTCTTGCGGACAGGATTCCTTTATCAAGGTAAGAATACAGAGTTCTCACGGACATATCGAGTTCTGGATGATTCGTTATAATCTGATATGGAGACTGGCCCTGAAAAATCAGGGGCGTGATGACCATATCTTTCTGATGCAGTTCGTGTCTGGTCATGTTTATACCGGCCCTGGACTGTGAGAGACATTCTTTGTATTTGCGGTCAGCAAAAATAGCATCATAGCGGTATTTGTGGGCAATCGTGCAGTGATTGATTGCTTTTGGACAACCATTACACACATAAGGTGCTTTATCGAGTCGGTTACATCGTTCTTTGAAAAAGTCCGGACATGTCTGGTTGCAGGTTGGACAGGTGGTACATTTGACACCGCAGAGAATGATCTTGCCACAGGCATTGACTTTTTTGCAATGATATCTGTGGACGCAAAAGTTATGTGCATTGTTAAAACAGCCTTTGTGATACCAGTCGCTGAGCCTGTGCAGCCTAATTTCTTTTGAGATTGTTGTTGGATCTTTACAAAGATATCTTGCAATGTCCTTAAAAGAACAGCCAGCGTTTAGGGATTTTTCAATGTATTTGCGATCTTCGAGAGTAAGATGTTTTTGATTACCGGGAATATATTTGCTCATGCTAGTTCTCCTTCTACTGCTGTCAGAAAGCCAACATGAGCATACCATTTATGATATGAAAGATTAAACTCCACTTGTGCAGAAGAGAATTCCACTGTATAAATGGATGGTAGAATTAAACTTTGCAATTTTCACTGGGCAAATGCGTTTACCATAAAATACGCAAAAAATTCAAAGTTCAGTGCAGCTGCAGATCCTGCGATAGCGTTTGATCCAAAACTGTTAATCATGCTCTGGATGCAGACGTTGGCAAGGGAAAAGACCATGCCCTGCAGACCGGCAGGAACACCAATGATCAGGATTTTTTTCAGTTCGCCCCAGTCAATGGACAAGCCAGAGAGGCTGACACGGATTGGTTCCTGTTCATGCAGTAAAATATAAAACAGAATACCGGAACTTACAATATTAGAAACAACGGTGGCAATTGCGACACCGGATACTCCCAGATGAAATACAATGACAAGAATCAGGTTCAGTCCGGTATTGATGATTCCGGCAGCAATCAGGGCATACAGTGGGACGGCGGCTGTCACCGATGCTGCGCAGGATTGAGGAACTAAAATCATAAAGCATGATAAATGGCATGCCGAGAAAATAGATCCGCAGATATAAAACTGCCAGATTGATAACATCTTTTGGAGTTCCCATCAGTGTCAGTACCGGTCTGGCAATGAACTGCCCCAGTACAAGCACGAAAATGCCGCTGCATAAAGCGACAACGATGGCGGTGTGAATTGCCGCTTTTACATGTTCTTCGGTTTTCTGTCCGATGTAGCGGGAAATAATTACGTTGGAACCGAGCGAAATTCCGATGAACAGATTAATCATCAGTGCGATGAGCGAACTGTTGCTTCCCACGGCCGCCAATGCACGGCTGCTTGCAAAACGGCCGACCACTGCGGTATCCACAGAATTAAATAATTGCTGTAAGATGCTGCTGGCAGCCAGAGGCAGAGCAAAAAGCAGTAATTTATTCCACAGTGTTCCGTGGGTCATATCAATTGTATTTTTCTGCTTTATTTTCATAGTTATAAAACCTTCTTTTTATCCTGTTTACTGGCAAACACGATTATAATCCCGGGCAAAAACAAAAGTCAATAGCCAGGCAGACGGGTTTTGACCTTTTGCATAATTGGGTATATAATCAACAAGGAGACAGGGAGAGGTATATCAAAATAAAGGTAGGGTATGAAAAAGAAAAGAAGAACGAAGAAGGTAGCGTTTTCCATTCGGAGCAAGCTGCTGTTATTGCTGTCTGCATCAATGCTGCCATTTCTGCTGATTGCAGTATATCTGTTAATTTCCATAGCTAATTACAACCAGACATATCATGAGATTGTGGATCATCTTACCATTGCAAACACCTACAATATTCAATTCAAAGAACAGATGGATGAAAGTCTTTACAAAGTCGTTGTGGGATATGTTTCGATGGACAATATTGCAAATGATGAGACGCTTAAAGACCCGTATGTGCTTATCCGGAACCTGAAGAAGAGCTGTACCGGTTTGCGGGATGTGACGAGTGATTATGAAAGCCGTATGTGGCTGGATAGTCTGCTGCGCAATGTAGATACACTCAAAAACCGTGTGGATGATATTGCAGAAAATGTCAAAAAGGGTGATCGCTACGATGAGAACATCCGGCAGCTGGATGACAATATCTATATCCTGACAGAACTGATTCAGGAGGACATTCAGTACTATATTTATTATCAGACAAATTACATGGAGGCTGTGACAAACACCTTAAACCAGCAGATCCACACATTTGTTATTGTGTTTGCTGTAGTTCTTGCGGCACTGGGGATTGTTGTCGGAGGCGCAGGTTTTTTTGTTACGTCCGGAATATTACGCCCGCTGAGACAGCTTTACAATGCGACCGGAGAGATTTCGGAGGGAAATTTTGCTGTGCGGACACACGTAAAATCGCACGATGAAGTGGCGGTGCTTGCACACGGATTTAACGATATGGCGGAAAATATACAGATTCTGGTGAATAAGGTGCGTGAGGATGAACAGAAAATGCGGAAGGCAGATTTACGTCTGCTGCAGGAGCAGATTAATCCCCATTTTCTATACAACACACTGGATACGATTGTGTGGCTGATTGAGTGTAACGAGACAGAACAGGCAACGGAAATGGTTGTTACCCTGTCTGATTTTTTCAGACTTGTACTCAGTCATGGTCAGGAATTTATCAGTATCCGCATGGAAGAGCAGCATGTCAGGAGTTATTTGCAGATTCAGGAGATCCGTTACCATGATATTATGGAATATCATATTTTAATAGATCCGGAGCTCTATGACTATCAGATTCCTAAAATGACATTGCAGCCAATCGTAGAAAATGCACTGTATCATGGGATCAAATGCAAGCGCTCCAAAGGACAGATCTGTATCCGTGGAGAAAAGAAACAGGATCTGCTGATACTGACGGTGACAGATGACGGCGTGGGGATGGAGGAAGCCGATCTGCAGGATTTGCAAAAAGAGATTGAAAAGCCATGCAAACAGACGGATCGTGGCTTTGGACTCGCAAACGTCAATGAACGCCTGCACATGTATTTTGGCGCGGAATATGGGGTAAAGATTGCATCCAGACCGGGGGAAGGGACGCAGGTGACGATCGTGATTCCGGCGGTGCACAACATAACAGGGGAGGCGATGACATGAAAAAGAAAGGCAGATGGATACCGGTCATCGGGTGTTTGATGCTGGTGCTTTTTCTGGCAGGTTGTGGAAAAACGATAGATATTCAAAGTACGGCAGAGCAGGAGATTCCCAGTCAGAATCAAATTGTGTAGGGGTGTCACAGCTTGGCAGCGAGTCCATGTGGCGTACCGCAAATTCGGCATCCATCCAACAGGCACTGTGCAAAGAAACGGTTATTTTTTACTGTTTAACAATGCCAGGCAAAAACAGGAAAACCAGATTAAAGCAATTCGCAGTTATATTTCGCAGCGTGTGGATTATATTGTCTTTTCACCCATTGTGGAGGATGGCTGGGAAACCGTGCTGCAGGAAGCAAAAGAGGCTGATATTCCGGTGATTGTCATGGATCGGAATGTCAGCTGTGATCCATCGCTGTATACGGCGTGGGTCGGTTCCGATTTTACGGAAGAAGGAAGAAATGCCGCGCGCTGGCTGGAGGAAGACCTGAAGGGGAAGAAATTTGATCAAAAGGAAACGGTACATATCGTGGTACTGCGAGGGACTTCCAATGCATCTGCAACGTTAGGGCGCACAAAAGGGTTTGCAGAGATTGCAAAGACGCATCCGAACTGGGAAATTCTGGATTCCGATGATGCTGATTTTACCACGGCAAAAGGCAGAGAAGTGATGGAAAAATATCTGCAGAAATATAAAGATATTGATGTGGTTGTATCGCAGAATGATGATATGACGTTTGGTGCAATCGAGGCAATTCGTGCGGCCGGAAAGACGACCGGGACGGGAGGCGATATTACGCTGATTTCTTTTGACGGAACGAGGAGTGCACTTGAAAAAGTAAAAGTCCGGCGTGATCAATGTGGATATTGAATGTAATCCGTTACAGGGAACATACATACAGGAAATTATCAACCGGCTGGAAGACGGTGAGTCGGTAGACAAAATTAATTATGTAGAAGAAAAAGTGTATACACAAAAAAATGTGCTTTCTGTTTTGGGAGACAGAGTGTATTAAAGGGGATAAAACAAATGTTAAAAGTATTTTTGGTGGAAGATGAGACCGTTATCCGTGAGGGGCTGCGGGACCGGTATTCCCTGGGAACAGTATGGGTATCGGTTTGTCGGGGAGGCAGCAGACGGTGAAGTTGCACTGCCGCTGATTCGAAAGACACGTCCGGATGTACTGATTACCGATATTAAGATGCCGTTTATGGACGGGCTGTCACTCAGCCGGATTGTGCGGGAGGAATTCCCGAAGACAAAGATACTCATTATCAGCGGTTATGATGATTTTGAATATGCGAGAGAAGCAATTTCCATTGGCGTGGATCAGTATATCCTGAAACCGGTTACGAGAATGAGTCTGCGCAAGGTGCTGCAGGAATTAAAAGAAAAAATCGAGGCAGAGCAGGAGCAGGAAGATTTTCAGAGCAAACTGGCAAACGAAATGCACGAATATGAGCAGTTTTCCATAAGGCATTTCTTTGAGCAGGTGTTAGAAGGCGAGCTTTGTGTAACAGAAATTTATGATGAAGCTGCCAAATGGTCGCTGGATCTGTCAGCATCGTGTTACAATCTGCTGTTTTTGTACGTGCAGCAGGAAAAAGAGAATGGTTCCGAGCGGGAGATGAATACTTTTGTGCACCTGCAGGAAGAAATTCTGCAGTATTTTCTGCGTTTTCCGCAATATATCCTGTTTCGCTGGAACGTCAACTGTTATGGGGTTTTAGTCAAATGCGATGCGGAGGAAATGGAAGATTATACACAGCGGGCGATTGCACAGATCCAGATGAACTGCGAGTCACAAAACGCCAATGCAGACTGGTATGTTGTTGTGGGAACGCCTGTGGAACGGCTGTCGATGCTGAAAGAGTGTTATGATCGTGTAAATCATTATGGTGCATATCGTTTTTTGTATCCGCAAATGCATGTACTTTCGGAAGAGACATTAAAAAGTTATCTGCCGGCGCAGGATGACACGCGGATTGCGGAAGTAGATGCGACAAAAATGTCACCGGAAATTATCTCGGAATTTCTGGCAAAAGGAAGCAGCAAAGAAGTATACAACTTTGTAGAGTCTTATCTGCAGAGCATATCCGAGGTAATACATTCCGTGATATTCCGTGACTATGTTGTGCTTAATATCCGGTTTACGGCGATTGCGTTTATGGAGCGAAACGGTGTGACAAAAGAAGAATTTCTGGCGCATATCGGCAAATACGGAACCAATGTGCATGTGCAGCAGGACGAGGTATTTGAATATTTCCTGAGTATTTTACAGACGGCAATCGATCTGCGTGATGAACAGAACACCAATCTGAGCAGTAAAACGTTAAAAAAAGCACTTGCTTATATTGATGAGCATTACACGAGTGAGAATTTATCGCTGGGTACCGTTGCGTGCGAGGTACAGGTGGGCGCTAATTATTTAAGTTCTGTCTTCAGTCAGAATATGCAGAAGACATTTACCGAATATATTTCGGAAAAACGTATGGAAAAGGCAAAAAAGCTACTGAAAAGTACGGAACTTCCGACATCGGAAATTGCCGCACAGGTGGGGTACAAAGATCCTCATTATTTCAGTTTTGTATTTAAAAAGACGCAGGGGTGCAGTCCGCGTGAATACCGCAGCGGTATTTAAAGTTTCCAGGGAATTTCTGTGGAAGAGACTAAAATCCCCTGCAGCTGGTGGAGGAGAACCCCGGCGGCGCGGCTGCCAGGCGCTTCGGCCGGGGTCAGGGAGAGAAACTCTGTGTGTCCAAAGTGGCACAGGTAGCTGTGGTCAAAGGAGGCAACCGTAATCTCCGGTGGCTGTGGCAGGTCTGAGACAGCACGGCAAAGTGCATAGGCAATGGTATCATTATAACAGACAATAGCGGTGCAGGAAGAAATGAGTTTCTGCATCGCTTTTTGTATGCCATAGTCCGGATCATCGGAAAAATACCAGCATATCAGGGAATCTTCCGGAAGTGCACCTGTGTCCCGCAGGGCATGCAGCATCCCCTGGCAGCGCAAAAGTCCGGAACGCATATCCGCAGGAAAGATTGCACCGATGCGGGTATGGCCGGTGGCGAGCAGATGCCGGGTGAGCAAAATGCCACCGCCAAAGTCATCCATGGTGACGCATGGGCAATTGGTCAGTTCCGGATAGGATTCCTGTAAAAAGAGAACAGGGCATTTTTTTTCTGCAGTTTACGGTACAGATCCAGATTCGGGTTCGTGCGCGCGGTTTTTACACCTTCCACAAGCAGGGCGCGCGGCGGCTGGTGGAGAATCTTCTGTAAAAGAGCATGTTCTGTGGAAAAGGTGTTTTCCGTGATGTGTACAGTCGTGGAAAAGCCCTGTGCCGCAAGTGTTATTTTGATGTCATGCAAAAGCATCGGATACAAATAAGCAGAGTCACTGGAGAGCAGAAGGTCGATCCGGTCCTCTCCGCGGCTGCGTCCCGTGATATAGGATCCGCTTCCCTGCCTTTTTTCGATTAATCCCTCCTGTTCCAGAACGGACAGTGCCTGCCGCACGGTCTGGCGGCTCACTTTATAGCGCTGGCTGATGGCAGCTTCGGTTGGAAGCCGGTGAATTCCATTGGCTGTATAATCCGGTAATTGTTCGCGCAGGCGTCCTGCCAGCCATTTATATTTGATTGCCATAAAATTTTTCCTTTCTTTGGTGGAAACAGGCGTGTAATTAATTTTTTTATCAAAGAAAATTCTACCTTTTTCAAAAACAATCCACTTTTCCAGAGAAATTTATCGTTTTCACCAATAAGATTTCAGACAGAATCTCATCAGAAATTACAGAAAATACCATAAAATCAAAAGATTTTCCACCTTAAATCAAAGATCTTTCCACATAAAAATAAATTTGTATTCTTTTTAGATGATATCATATAAAATATGTATTGTAAACATATTACAAACCGTTTAAAACAGGCATAAATCACATTGAAACAGAAAAATACGGATGGTATAGTAAATGCACAAGCAAACAAAAGATTTCATATTGGGAGGTAAAAGGGTATGAAAAAAAGAATCTTAGCAATGTTGACAGCAACAATGATGGTACTTGGACTGGCAGCCTGCGGGGCCACCGATACAAAGGACGGAGCCGGAGATACATCAGCAGCCGGTAGTGGTTCGAGCGGAGATCTGATTAAGGTCGGAATCATTAACAATGATCCAAACGAGTCCGGATATCGTACCGCAAACGATAAAGACATGAAGAACATGTTTACAAAAGAAAACGGTTACGATGCATCATTTGCATACAGCTTAAAGAACGATGAACAGATTACAGCAGCACAGAAATTCATTCAGGATGGTGTGGATTACTTACTTCTTTCCGCAGCAGACACATCCGGATGGGATTCCGTATTAAAGGATGCACAGGATGCAGGAACACAGGTAATTCTTTTTGACCGTGTTATCGATGCAGATGAAAGCCTGTATGCAGCATCAATCGTATCTGATATGGATAAAGAAGGACAGACTGCATGTGACTGGTTAAAGGCACAGAATCTTGATGAGTATAACATCATTCACATTCAGGGTGTTATGGGATCTGCAGCACAGAAAGGAAGATCTGGAGCATTAACAGATACAGCAGCAGCTGAAGGATGGAACATTGTAAATGAGCAGACTGCAGAGTGGAATGCAGAAAAAGCACAGCAGATCGTACAGTCCGTTATCGACAGTGGAGAGAAATTCAACGTTATCTATGCAGAGAACGATGATATGGCAAAGGGTGCTGTTGCCGCTCTTGACAAAGCAAATATTTCTCACGGTGTTGGCAAAGACGTTATCGTTATGGGATTTGACTGCAACAAGTGGGCATTACAGGAACTGTTAGATCAGAACTGGAACTATGATGGACAGTGTAATCCATTCCAGGCTTCTTACATTGCCGATGTTATCCAGAAATTACAGAACAACGAGGAAATCACAGAGAAGACCATCATCATGGATGAGAAAGGTTTTGATGCAACAACCATCACAGAGGATGATGTAAATAAATACGGTATCTAAACAAAACAGGAAACATTTGGCGCGGCGCCGCGTATGAGGAAAACGCAGCGCCGCGTTTTCTAACCAAAAAAGCAAGGGGTGAATAAGCTGGTGAAAGAAAATGTTGTATTACAAATGAAAAATATCCACAAAAACTTTACAGGGGTAAAGGCATTGCAGGCGGTTGATTTCTCCCTGCGTGAAGGAGAAATTCACGCGCTGATGGGTGAAAACGGCGCGGGAAAATCTACATTGATTAAGGTGCTGACCGGCGTATATGAAAAAGATGAGGGAGAAATTTTCCTCAAAGGAAATGACAAAGCAGTGGCAATTCATTCGCCGCAGGATGCACAGAATCTTGGAATCAGTACCGTGTATCAGGAAATTACGCTTTGCCCGAATCTGTCGGTAGCAGAAAACATGTTTATCGGACGAACAAAAGGAAGAATGCAGAACTGGAAAAAAATGAACGCCGATGCAGACAGAATTCTGCAATCACTCGATATTCCGGCAAAAGCAACACAGCAGCTGGCAAACTGTTCCATTGCAATCCAGCAGATGGTAGCCATTGCCAGGGCTGTAGACATGGATTGTAAGGTGCTTATCCTTGACGAGCCGACGTCTTCTCTTGACGATAAAGAAGTGCAGAAGCTGTTTGGGTTAATGAAAGACTTAAGAGCCAGAGGTGTAGGAATCATCTTTGTTACACACTTTCTGGATCAGGTATATGAGGTATGTGACCGTATCACCGTGCTTCGGGACGGCAAACTGGTGGGAGAATACGAGATTGAAAAACTTCCACGTGTGCAGCTTGTAGCAAAGATGCTGGGCAAAGAGCTGGACGATGAGGCGCAGATCAAAGATGAGACGCAGGTATATCATGCGGATGAAAATGTTCCACCGGTATTTGAAGTGGAACAGTTGCAGAGTAACGCAGGCATCAAACCATTTGATTTCTATATAAGAAAAGGAGAAGTCAATGGATTTACCGGTCTGCTGGGATCTGGACGAAGTGAGTGTGTGCGTGCAATTTTTGGTGCGGACCGTATCATTGGTGGAAAGATCAAAAAGAACGGAAAAGAAATCAGAATTACAAAACCTATAGATGCTATGAAAAACGGAATTGCTTATCTGCCGGAAGACCGAAAGGTGGATGGTATCGTTGGAGACCTCTCCGTCCGCGATAATATCATTCTTGCAGCACAGGTGCTGCGCGGTTTCTTCCGTCCGTTCAGCAAAGCGCAGGCAAACAAATTTGCGGACGAATATATCAAGCTGCTGGAAATCAAGACGGCATCGGCGGATACACCGATTAAATCTCTCTCTGGTGGAAATCAGCAGAAAGTAATTCTTGCCCGCTGGCTTCTGACACATCCGGAATATCTGATCCTGGATGAGCCAACGCGAGGCATTGATATCGGAACAAAAATTGAAATTCAAAAGCTGGTGTTAAAGCTTGCATCCGAGGGTATGAGTGTGACCTTTATTTCTTCGGAAACAGATGAAATGCTGCGTACCTGCTCCCGTCTGATCGTTATGCGCGATCGCAGGAAAGTAGGCGAAATCTCAGGTGAAGACTTAACGCAGAGCAAGATTATGGATACCATTGCCGGAGGTGAAAAAAAGAATGGCTAAAACAAGAACATTACAAAAAAAGAACTTTATGGATATGTTCAGCGGAAAGCAGATTCTGATTCCGATCGTGGCCCTGGTGCTGCTGGCGGTATTTAATCTGATCGCCGATCCATCGTTCTATAAAATAACACTGGACGTAAACAGCGCCGGAAATCATGTATTATCCGGTTATCTGATCACAATTTTGGACTACGGCTCAGAACTTGCCATTCTGGCAATTGGTATGACGTTAGTTACAGCAGCTTCCGGAGGACAGGATATTTCTGTTGGTGCAGGTATCGCGATTGCCGGTTCGGTTATCCTTCGTGTACTTTGCGGCACAAATTCCCGTCCGGATCATCTGCAGGCTCCAATCATTGTAGCCTTTCTCGTAAGCTGCGTGGTAGCTATGCTCTTTGGTGCATTTAATGGTATCCTCGTTGCCGGATTTAAGATTCAGCCGATGGTAGCAACCCTGATTCTTTATACTGCAGGGCGTTCCATTGCAGCATGGATCAACAATAACGAACTTCCGGTAATCAGTGATCCGTCGTTTGGATACTTTGGTGGCTTTATTCCGGGAATTCCAATTCCGACTCCGTTTTTTATTGCGGTAGCATGTATGATCGTTATGGGACTGGTTATGAAATTTACAAGCCTTGGTTTGTATACGCAGGCAGTCGGTATTAATGAGAGTTCTTCACGATTAAACGGATTAAATCCGGCATTTATCAAGTTTTTGAGCTTTGTTATTTTAGGACTTTGTGTGGCAGTGGCAGCACTGATCAAAGTAAGTCGTATTTCCACAATTAACTATTCTGTTATTGCAAAAGATATTGAGATGGATGCGATCCTTGCAGTAGCACTTGGAGGAAATTCATTAAGCGGTGGCAAATTTAATCTGCCGGCATCTATTCTGGGTGCATATGTCATTCAGTTTTTAACCACAACACTGTATAAGTTCAACGTAAAATCCGAAGCAATCTCTGCTTATAAGGCAATTGTTGTTATTATCCTAGTTGTCATCAGTGCTCCGGTGGTACGGGAAAAATTTGCATCTTTTTCACAGAAGATGAAAGTAAGAAATGCAAAGGAGGTAGGCTAATATGAAATCAAAATCCTTAAAAAAGGTATCACTTTCCGATGCCAACCTGCTTTTGACAATCACCATCGTTGTATTTTTCCTGATGTATATCGGCGCGATGATTTTTGAGGGCGGCGGATTTTTAAAACCACAGACATTTTTTAATATTTTAAACGCCAATGGCGCATTGATCATTACAGCATGCGGACTTAGTCTGGTTATGATTACCGGAAGCATTGATATTTCAGTCGGCGGTGTCGTTGCACTTGTAAGTATGTGCTGCGCGGTATATCTGGATTTCAAGGGCGGAAATGTGTTTGTATCTCTCCTGATTGCACTTGCCATTGGTCTTGGATTTGGGCTGGTACAGGGATTTTTGGTAGCGTATCTGGATATTCAGCCATTTATCGTAACACTTGCAGGTATGTTCTTTGCAAGAGGTATGACTTCTATCGTACATACAGATCCGTTCAATGTACAAAATGAGGCATTTGTGAAATTGAAAGATACCCGTGTAATTGTTCCGGGAATGGGATCTGTCAACCGTATTGGCAAATATGTGAATGCATATGTGGAAATCGGTGTGATTGTGGCAATCCTGATCGTTGTGATTATGTTTGTCATGCTTCGCTGGACGAAGCTTGGCCGTTCGTTTTATGCGGTTGGAGGTAACCGCCAGAGTGCTCTTATGCTTGGAATTAACGTTAAAAAGACACGTTTTCTTGCGCATCTGCTGAGTGGGCTGCTCGCCGGTATTGCAGGCTATGTATATTTCCTGCATGTCGGTTCCGGTGCGGCAACACATGCAAGCGGGATGGAAATGAACGCGATTGCATCATCCATTATTGGTGGAACACTCCTGACCGGCGGTGTCGGAAACATCATTGGAACATTCTTCGGTGTACTCTCCCTCAGTACGATTCAGAATATTGTTTCCTCCGCCGGACTGGATCAGGCATGGTGGACAGGCATCACAATTGCAGCAATGCTTTGTCTGTTCCTGGTGATCCAAAGTGTCGTTCTTGCAAGAAAAAAGAGAAAATAGTTGAAAGGTGTATTGACAATTGTCGAATCAAGTGCTATGTTTTTTGTTAACGAAGAGTCATAGAGCAAATGCATAGAACAGAATACGATCACAATATACTTTTTTCCAGAGAGTTGTCGGGCGGTGCGAGACAACAGACAGATATGGTGACCATCCTCTGTGAGCTGTGGGCTGAATTCCGTCAGGACAGTAAGCTTCACCGGTATTCTACCGTTATCAGGAACCTTATTTCTGCAGAGGGGAGTCTGTTGAGATGAGAGTGAGCGGTCGTTTGATACGGCAAATAAAGTGGTAACGCGGAAGCATAAAATAAGCCTTCGTCTTTATATACTGTAACAGGTATATGGGACGGAGGCTTTTTAAATTCTTGTTCCTGTCTCTTTGCAAATATTTAAGAAGGGAGTCGCCAACAGGCGAAAAAACAATGAATGGTTTAGTAATTGTATTAATTGCAATTGTCGTACTGGGTGCCGGTTATCTGTTTTACGGACGCTGGCTTGCCAACAAATGGGGGCTTGATCCAAAGGCAAAAACCCCTGCTTACACACATGAGGATGGACAGGATTACGTTCCGTCTTCCAAAATGACGGTATTTGCTCATCAGTTTTCTTCGATCGCAGGTGCAGGACCTGTCACCGGACCGATTTTAGCATCGGTATTCGGCTGGGTTCCGGTACTGCTGTGGCTTTTAATCGGAGGTCTGTTCTTCGGAGCGGTACAGGATTTCGGAGCATTGTATGCATCTGTTAAGAATGAAGGAAAATCGATGGGAATGATCATCGAGAAATACATCGGAAGAACCGGACGGAAATTATTTATGCTGTTCTGCTGGTTGTTTACCCTTCTGGTTATGGCAGCTTTTACCGATATGGTTGCCGGAACATTTGTTGGAAAAGGTGTCGAGGGAATGACAAAGGCAACAAGCTATGCCAATTCCGCAGCGGCATCCATTTCCATGCTGTTTATCGTTGTTGCCATCATCTTTGGCCTGATTCAGAAAAAGGTCGGGAAAATGAAAGAGTGGGTTCGCGCAGTGGTTGCCATTGCCCTGTTGGTTGTCATGTTTATCATTGGTATGAAACTTCCAATGTATGCGACAAAGAGTACCTGGATCTATATTGTTATGGCATATCTGTTCCTTGCCTCTGTCATGCCGATGTGGCTGCTCATGGAGCCGCGTGATTACATGACCACTTTCATGCTGCTGGGCATGATCATTGGTGCGGTTGTCGGTGTCATTGCCGAGCATCCGACTATGAAGCTGAATGCATTTAGCGGATTTAATGTAGATGGCAGTTATCTGTTCCCTACCTTATTTGTAACGATTGCCTGTGGTGCGGTATCCGGATTCCACAGTCTGGTTTCTTCCGGAACATCATCAAAGACCATCAGTAATGAGAAAGATATGCCGATGGTCGGTTATGGTGCCATGGTGGTAGAGTCACTGCTCGGAGTCATTGCACTGGTTGTTGTTGGTGCGGTTGCCGTAAACGGAACAAAGCCGGAGGGTACTCCGTTTTCTATTTTCTCTGCTGGTGTTGCAGGATTTTTCGAAAAATTCGGTATTCCGGTACAGGTTGCTACCGTATTTATGACGATGTGTGTATCTGCACTGGCACTGACCTCTCTCGATTCTGTTGCACGGATCGGACGTATGTCGTTTCAGGAGCTGTTTTACGGGGATACTACTGACACTTCCAAGATGCCGGGCTGGCAGAAAGTTCTGACCAATAAATATTTTGCAACAATTATTACCTTATTCTTTGGTTATTTACTGACACTCGGCGGATACAACAATATCTGGCCGCTGTTTGGTTCTGCGAATCAGCTGCTTGCAGCACTTGTACTGATTGCACTTGCGGTATTCTTAAAGACAACCGGAAGAACCGGCTGGACACTTTACATACCGATGTTTGTTATGCTGGCAGTTACGTTTACCGCACTGATCCAGAAGACCATTGCACTGGTTTCCAATATTGCCGGTGGTCAGGCAACTTTTCTGGTAGACGGTCTGCAGTTTATCGTGGCTATTCTTCTGATGGTTCTCGGTGTGCTGGTTGCATTCAGCTGTCTGAAAAAACTGTTTACTGCAAAGAAGCAGGAAGCATAAGCTATTTGTTCTGTTTTCTCCATTCCCGAGGGGAAATACCATAAATGTTTTTAAATGCACGGGAAAAATGAAGCTGATTTTCGTATCCGACAGCAGAGCCGACATCTGCAATGGATAAGGAAGTCAGCTTTAATAATTCCGTAGCCTTTACCATGCGGTAGTTCATAAGAAATTCCTGTGGGGAGCGACCGGTCGAGTTGCGGAAGATTTTTCCGAAATAACTCCGGTTGATGCCACATACCGCAGCGATATCTTCAATCGAAATAGTATTCTGAAAGTTCTGTTCCATATAATTGATCGCTTCTTTTATGTAATAATCACTCATGCGCCCACTGGAGATCAGCGTTGCTGATTTTGCCGACTGCAGCAGATAATCCAAAAACAGATACAGATGCCCGATCAGATGGAAGGAGGATTCCTGCGGATGATTGACGATATAAAGCATTTCATCGGCAAGTTTTTTCCGTAATTCTTTGGAATGGGAATGATAAACGGGCGCGTCTTTGCATAAATCTGTGACACTTAAAGCCTCTTTTACACGTAAGCCGTCAAATTCGATCCACATATATTCCCATGGAAGCTGTTCATCGGCAATGTAAGTATTGATCTGCCCCGGGAAAATCATAAACCCCTGTCCGCTTTTTACAGAATAGGTCCGTGTTTCTCCTTTGGAATTGTCTGCCATGAGTGTTCCGGTTCCGGAAAGAATGTAGTGAAACAGGTAGTGGTTGCGTGTTGCAGGTCCGAAAGAATGACCGGGATCACACTGTTCGTATCCAAACTGATACATGCACAGATCAATAAAATTTTCATTTGGAAAAATATTAAAAAATGTATTACTCATAAAACACTCCATATATACCAAAATGCGATATTAGTATCTATTATAGCACAAAATATTGCATTTAGGTATAAAATTAAAAAAATATGGGTATTTAAGGACGCATAAAGGTATGTTATAATTAGATTATCAAAAAGGCAAGCGGATATATTTAAGAAAAGGAGAGAGGAATATGGCAAAAAGGAATATTTTCCGTGGTCTTGCGGCTGTGCTTGCACTTGGTATGTGTATGACAGGACTTGCTGGATGCGGAAGCGAAAAAAGGGCGGATGGAAAAACGGAGATTGAAGTGGTTTCCTACAAACCAGAAGCAGTTAAGGCATTTGAAAAAATTGAAAAGCGGTTCAATGAAACACATGATGACATTCATTTGACGATTTCATCTCCAAATGAAGCAATGACCATTTTAAAGACACGTTTTATCCGGGAGGATTATCCGGATATCATCGCAATCGGAGGAGACATCAACTATTCCAACTTTTTAGATGCAGATCTGTTTGAGGATATTTCCGATCTGGATGAAGTCCAGACCGTAAAACAGGCATATCTGGATATGGATAAGGAACTGGAGTTTATTCCAAAGGATGGCACGTATGCACTTCCATATGTGGCAAACGCGGCAGGAATTTTATATAACAAAGATCTGTTTGAGGAAAATGGCTGGAAAGTTCCGACCACCTGGCAGGAATTTACCACACTGTGTGATGAAATAAAACAGAGCGGAACACTTCCGCTGTATCTGGGATTTAAAGATACCTGGACCTGTCTGGCTCCGTGGAATGCGCTGGCAGTCGGACTTACCGATTCGGACACCTGCAATCAGGTAAATATGGGAAATACCACATTTGCCAGGACTTATGAACCGGTAGCAGAAAAGATGCGTGCGCTTTTGGATTACGCAGAAAAAAATCCGTATGCATATGGTTATAACGATGCCTGTACAGCATTTGCCCGTGGGGAATCTGCCATGTATCCGATCGGAAGCTATGCGATTCCGCAGATCAAATCGGTCAACCCGGACATGAATATCGGCTCTTTTACATTTCCTGCAAATGATGAGGAATCAGACAATGTATTAAATTCAGGAATTGATTTACAGTTTTCTGTGATGAAAGCATGCAAAAACAAAGAAGCAGCATATGAAGTTTTAAAATATCTGTATGACGATGAGACCATTCAGATTTATCTGGATGATCAGGGCGGAATCGCCTGCAAGGATGGGGATTTTGCAATTCCGGAAACACTCGAGGATATGCGTCCTTACATTGAAAATAACCGCATGGCAGATTATCAGGATCACCATTATCCGAGTGAGATGAGTGTGGATGCCATGATCCAGACGTTCCTGCTGGATACAAGCGATAATGCACAGGAAAAGTTTTTGAAAAAATTTGATTCCGGCTGGAAGCGCTATAACCGGGATCTGATTCGGAAAGTACAGGATTATCAGAAAGAACAGGAGGATGCACAATGAAAAAGAAAATGTCAAACAGGGACAAAACATTCTGGGCGGTTGTCATACCGGTTGTAATCTTATTTTTTGCATTCAATACACTTCCAATGATCAAAGGTGTGATTTACAGTTTTACCAATTATAAAGGATATGGAACTTACGATTATGTCGGATTCCGGAACTATGCAGATCTGTTTACGGATTCCCGCGTGGGAAAAAGCTATTTGTTTACGTTTAAATATGCACTGGCAGGAACGATACTGGTAAATGTGCTGAGTCTGATCATGGCAGTTGGATTAAACAGTGCAATCCGTTTTAAAAGTGCACTGCGCGGTATTTATTTTGTACCGAATATTTTAGGAGGACTTGTCATCGGCTATATTTTTAGTTTTATTTTTACTTACATTCTTCCAACTGTGGGAAATGTGTTCCATATTGGATTTTTACAGAACAGTATTCTTGCAAGTGAAAAATACGCATGGATTGGTGTGCTGATTGTTGGTGTATGGCAGGCAGTTGCCATGAATACCATTATTTATATTTCCGGTCTGCAGACCGTCCCGGAGGAAGTTTACGAGGCGAGTATGCTTGATGGAGCAAGTAAATGGAAACAGTTCTGGAAAGTAACATTTCCACTGGTTATGCCGTTTGTAACAATCAATCTGGTATTGAGCACAAAGAATTTTCTCATGGTATTCGACCAGATCATGTCTTTGACCAAGGGAGGTCCGGCACAGAGCACCGAATCGATCTCTTACCTGATTTATAAAAATGGTATGGATGGCGGACAGTTTGGATTCCAGAGTGCAAATGCAGTTATTTTCTTTATTGTGATTGTGGCAATTTCACTTTTCCAGATGACAGTCATGAATAAGAAGGAGGAGCAGTTATGATGAAAGAAAAACAGAAAACAAACCGGGTACTTACGATTGTTCTGATTTTGGGGACGGTTACCGTATTTTTTCCACTGTATATGGCAGCGATCATTGCGTTTAAGAAACCAAGTGAGATGACAAACGATGTGGCGGGTGCACTTTCTTTCCCGAAACAATGGAGTTTTGAAAACTTCCGTCAGGCAATGGAAGTGACCGATTTCTGGCGTTCTCTTGGAAACAGTTTACTGATCACTCTGGTAACGATCGTACTGGCAATTCTGATCCACTCGATTGCAGGCTATGTGATCGGGCGGGGCATGGCAAGAAGAAAAAGTTTCCGTTTTATCTATTTGTATATTGTCAGTGGTATGTTTGTTCCATTTTCCATCTTAATGATGCCTCTGGTAAAACAGACGGCACACATGGGACTTGGAAACCGTGCCGGTGTCATCGTGTTGTATCTGGTATTTTACATGCCAATGAATGTCCTGCTTTACAGTGGATATTTAAAAAATATTCCGGTAGCATTGGAGGAGGCTGCAGATATCGATGGCGCAAGCACCTGGACAACTTATTGGAAAGTCGTTTTTCCGATGATGAAACCAATGCATGCAACGGTTGCGATTCTGACTGCACTTGGAACGTGGAATGATGTAATGACACCACTTGTTATCATGTCCGGAACCGGACAGAATACGCTGCCGCTTGCACAGCTTAACTTCCAGACACAGTTTGGAACCAATTACAATCTGGCGTTTGCCTCCTATATTCTGGCACTGATCCCGATCCTGATCTTTTATATGATTTGTCAGAAACAGATTTTGAATGGTGTGGCAAACGGTGCAGTCAAAGGATAAAAAATAAAACGAGGTGGCTTCTATGGCAATTATATACAATCCAAATAAAAAAATCTTTACCCTGCATACGGCGCATACAACCTATCAGATGCAGGTTGATCCACTGGGATATCTGCTGCATCTGTACTACGGAGAAAAAACAAACAGTTCCATGGACTATGTCCTAACCTATGCAGACCGCGGATTTTCCGGAAATCCTTATGCAGCCGGTATGGACCGCACCTATTCGTTGGATGCGCTGCCACAGGAGTATCCGTCCCTTGGAACCGGGGATTATCGCAATATTGCGCTGAATATAAAAAATGCAAAAGGCGTGGAGGGCGTGAATCTGCTCTATAAGAGTTATGAAATCCGAAAAGGAAAATATGCCCTGCAGGGACTTCCGTCTGTTTATGCCGGGGAAGAAGAAGCACAGACACTGGAAATCGTTCTGGCAGATGAACAGGCACAAGTGGAGGTACATTTGCTGTATGGCGTGTTGGAAGAAGCAGATGTCATAACCCGAAGCGTTGTGATCAAAAATGTCGGAACAAATCAGGTGACGATTGAAAAAGCAGCGGCAGCCTGTCTTGATTTTGTAACGGGAACGTTTGATGTGCTGCGGTTTTATGGAAAACATGCGATGGAACGGAATCTGGAGCGCACTGCTTTGGGACATGGAACGATTGCATTTGGAAGCCGCAGAGGAACTTCCAGCCATCAGTACAATCCGGGCGTGATTCTTGCCGAGCAGGGGACAACCGAAAACGCAGGCAGTTGTTATGGCATGTTGTTTGTATACAGCGGAAATTTTTCCTGCGAAGCAGAAAAAGATCAGTTTGAGCAGACACGCCTGCTTATGGGATTGAACGAGGAACTGTTTTCCTACCCACTCGCAGCAGGAGAAACATTTACTGTTCCGGAAGTGATTTTGTCCTACTCGGCAAACGGATTATCCCAATTGTCGCAGCAGTATCACAACTGCATTCGCAATCATGTATGCAGAAGTAAATATACCCATATGCAGCGACCGGTTCTGATCAATAGCTGGGAAGCCGCTTACTTTGATTTTACCGGGGATACGATTGTAGATCTGGCGAAAGAGGCCGCTGCACTGGGAATTGATATGGTTGTGATGGACGATGGCTGGTTTGGAAAAAGAGACGATGACAATTCTTCGCTGGGAGACTGGCAGGTCAATGAACAAAAGCTTGGGGGATCGCTGGCACAGCTGATTGACCGCGTGCATGCGCAGGGCGTGAAATTTGGAATCTGGATTGAGCCGGAGATGGTCAATGAAGACAGTGATCTTTACCGGGCACATCCGGACTGGGCGATTCAGATTCCGGGAAGAAAGCCAATCCGGTCAAGAAATCAGCTTCTGCTTGATTTTTCCAGAAAAGAAGTGCGAGATCATGTATTTGATCAGATCTGTGCAGTGCTCGATCAGGGAAAGGTTGATTACGTTAAATGGGATATGAACCGCAGCATGGCAGATGTCTATGCTGGAAATCTTTCCTATGATTATGTACTTGGTGTTTATGATTTCCTCGAACGTCTGACGAACCGTTACCCGGATTTGCTGCTGGAAGGATGCAGCGGCGGAGGTGGCAGATTTGATGCAGGAATGCTCTATTATTCTCCGCAGATCTGGTGCAGTGACAATACGGATGCGATTAACCGCACAAGGATTCAGTACGGAACCTCCTTTTTTTATCCGGTTTCTGCTGTGGGGGCACATGTTTCCGCAGTGCCGAATCACCAGACAGGAAGATTGACAAGTCTGCATACCCGTGG
>ENA-OQKX01000006-OQKX01000006.1-human-gut-metagenome-genome-assembly--contig:-NODE-6-length-39848-cov-3.039501_pt1 | contig 39848 bp, 42 predicted proteins | sample MGYA00242654_ERZ504810 | MGnify/ENA primary metagenome ERZ504810 (study PRJEB26092, sample SAMD00036378) | human gut metagenome | host: Homo sapiens | study: EMG produced TPA metagenomics assembly of the... | reverse complement strand
GAACTCAAGCTTACATGGAAAACTGATAAAAATTGTGACGGATATTTTATTCAGTATTCCTATGATAAGTCATTTAAAAAAGGTGTCAAAACCGTCCGAGCATCAGGCGGCAAGACATCTACATATAAAAAACATTTGAAAAAGAAGAAAACATATTATTTTAGAATCCGTCCATATAAAATGGGAGTTCCTGCAATAAACTATGGAAAAATTATTAAGGTTCGTACATAATTTTGCAACGCTTCCAATACTTAGGAGCAATTTATGAAGAAAATTTTAGTCATTTTAACCGGAGGAACTATTGGAAGCAAAGTCGAGGGAAAAATTATCAATACCACTGCTGCTTCCTCTTATAGACTTCTTCAGTTATATAATGAGAAATATGCTGATGATACTGAATTTGAAGTAATTCAGCCGATTAATATTTTAAGTGAAAATCTTACTCCTGTAGAGTGGGGTGTTTTATGCAATTGCCTTTTTGAATTAGATTTTGAAAAATATCAGGGAATCATTATAACACATGGTTCTGATACACTTTCCTATACATCAGCTTTAATTGGAACAATGTTTGAAAATTGTTCTATTCCAATTGTACTTGTTGCAAGCAATCTTGCTTTGGGACTTCCTGGTAGCAATGGCATGAACAATTTTAGAAATGCTGTATGTTTTATTAAAGAATCTCACATGCATGGTGTGTTCACTATTTTTGAAAATAATAAGGGGGAAATGCCTGTTTATCTTTCTAACTCATATTGTAGAATCAGACCCATTTACGGACCAGTTTCGCAGTTTTACAGGCAAATATTTTGGCAAAATGATTGATGAAAGATTTTTTGCTAACGAGAGCTATCCTCATTTGTCAGAATCCCATAAATTAAATATATCATTTAAAAATGCACCTGATTTTAATAATATTTGCAATAATTCGGAGCACTGTAAAACTACAGACGCTCACTCTGCTTTATGGAGTGGGAACTTTAACAATGGGATATTATTAATTCGTCCTTATCCGGGTCTAAAATATGGCAACATTGATTTAAGTGCAAAGCCAAAAGCTGTCCTTCATTATATGTATCATTCAGCAACGGCATGTACAACTGACAGTTATTCTATTATTGATTTTGCAAAAAAATGTATAGATTTAGGAATAGATTTTTACTGTGCATCATTTAAAAGCAAAGATGCAGCCTTATACGACAGCAGTGCAAAAATTATAGATACCGGTGTAACTCCTCTTTACAATATTTCTTGCGAAGCTGCTTATGCGAAATTGATGATTTTATATAATTGCGGTTAGTTAAACAGATTCGCTATTAGTTGTATTGTGTATTAGATTAAATAATACATTTAATTTTTCCTATACCCGATTCTGTTATACTGGGTACAGGAAAAATTAAGTTGCTATCATCATTTTATAAAAAATACAGACCGAATATTAGAAATCCGGTATATGAACGATTTAGTTACTATCATCACTTTCCCTTAAATGCTCAATAAGATTAAATACTTCAGGATGTCTTTGTCTTAAATGTTCATCAAGAATATGCCTTCTTTTCTTGAATCGCTCTGCCATTTCCGGATGCTCATTTTTGATTCTCTCATGGATTTCTTTTCTATGTTCCTCAAATCTGGTAGCAATGCTCTTTTCATCTTTTCCTGAAATATTAACGATTTCCTTCAAATGTTCTTCTAAATGTTCTAACCATTCATCCTCGTCAAATGCATCCATGTGTGACCAGCTTCCGTGGAAAAGTTTTTCGATATCTCCCGTTTTCTTTAGCTGTTGAATCTGTAAAAACTATCTGTTTTTCTATTTGCTCCTCGCTTTCAGCTCCAAACGCCCATACGAATTCCTGTACTTTGTTATCCGCACGCTTTCTTGAAGCACTTCTTTCTTCATTTTCAATTCCACCCTCTAACGGATATGGTCTTGCGATTCCCATATCTTTTAATGCTATATGTATTGTTCTTCTTACCCTTCCCTCTTCAATCATATATCCAAGCCCAAGAGTTCTTATCTGCTCATTTACCTTTGCTATATGCTCGGTCATGTAAAATCGTATTCCTTTTTCCTTCAAGGATTTATATAACATTGCAAGTCTGTCTGCTGCTGTTATATCTATGCTTCCTATTCCGCTTGCATCTAAAATTACTGCCTTTGTATCAGGTTTTATACTGTCTTCTATATCACGCTGTAGCACTCCGATATTTGCAAAAAACAAATTACTGCTAAATCTGTAAATAATTACACCTTCTATGGCATGAATCTGATTTCCTCTTTCAAATCCCTAAAATGTCTATGTCCAGGCTGTATTCCAAGAAAACATCTTGATGGTTTTGAAGTTCTTATAATTCATTTCTAGTAAACGAAAGTAATTATTCCTAATTAAAACTCCTATTTATTGTTACCAAGTAATAGTACGCCTAAAATAGCTCCTACAAAATAAGAAATTCTGTTCTGCTCAATTTCCAAAGTCGTGCTGCAAGGTCAAACTCTGTTGCTCCCAAAAGTGCTGAAATAACAATTGCTGTTAAAATTGGTATTGGCAAATAACCTATAAACCCTGTTCCACAAATAAGCAACACTATCATTGAAAGTCCTGCAACAATTCCTGTAAGTTGAGTTTTTGCCTGATATTGTTCTCCCATTGCAGTACGTGAGACGGAACCATTAATTGGACAGCATCCTGTAAATGCCGCCATAAAATTTCCAACTGAAAAAAGCCAGGATTTCCTGATTATCATTTATACGATAATTATTTTTTTAGTGCGAAACTATTTTCTGCCAATAAGGTTTCTGCCATTATTACTACTGCTACAGATAAACTTATTGTTATTGTCTGCTGAATCGAAATAATAGAAAAATCCGGAATGCTCCACTTTGGGAGCCCCGGTTCCACGGCACTTAAAGTATTTATTCCCCAATCTCTTATTGGCATATTTAATGTTATTATTGTTCCCGCAAACATAAGCACTACTGCCATTGGAAACTTTGGTATTAATTTTTTTGAAACTAATAATATAACAAGAGCTATCACCCCATTATTACAGATGGAATATTTATGTGTTTTCGGCTGTCTTACATCAAATGTGATCTGATGTTCAAAATCCTTCCAGCCATTTGTCACAGCATTGTACATATGGACCGGATCCCAGATGATGTAAGCTAAAAAGCTGACTGTATATTCATGGAACGGTTCTGTATCGTGGATGCAGACACAGCCGGTCTCCTCATTGTATTCCCATTTATCTGTGGATACCACTTCCCCTGTGGAGCGGTCGATGACTTCCCACCAGCGTTTTCTGTCATCTCTTGTATTGACCTGCATCAGTTCATCCGAAATTCCTTTCATTAAAGGAATCTGGAGTTCGTTACCGGTTGCAGTGTAAAAATTAGTCATGATATAACTCTGCTGCACTTCATCCGGATTTGCTTTTGCCCACGCATTATCTTTTCTTGTGGTATAATAAGTTGCATATATTTTTGCGCCGGTTTTGGTCAGTTCCTCCGGGAACTCTGTACCGTCACAGTCACGGATCGCATCCGCTCCCCAGCGTTTCATTAACTCAATTGTCTCCGGAACCACATCCAGATTTGTAGGAATTGTGACACGTCCTGTATTTTTCTCACTCATTTTTCTTCCTCACTCTATTTCATCCATATATTACTTACTTTCTCTTTCTAGCAAAAGGGCAATTATAAATCCACAATGCCATATAAACAGATAATTCCAATAAGCATAATTCCTAAACCTGTCATTTTTCCTGTCATACCCCATCCAAAAACAGACAGGCTTATTCCGGCAATAAAAAGAGCTGCCATTAAAATTATTCTGCATTTTGTGTGCTTTTTCCAAAATTCCATTTTAATCTCCCTTCTCATCAACCCTTTAAACCACCAACAGTCATTCCCTGTGTCAGTTTATTCTGAACACATATATATAAAATTAATGTAGGAAGCATTACTATTACAAGTCCTGCGTACATAATTCCATACTGTGCTGCTGACTGCTGTGCCTGCATCAGATTTAATAATCCTACCGGTAACGTTTTCGGTCCCTTTGCCGAACTCATTAGTGTCATGGAAATGATATATTCATTCCAAAAAGAAAGAAAATTAAACAAGATTACTGTAATAATAGATGGTTTTGCCATTGGGAAAATAATTTTCCACATCGTTGTACTATAACCTGCTCCATCAATATATGCCGCCTCTTCATAATCATGTGCCAATGTTGAAAAATACCCTGACAACAGATAAATTGTAAACGGAAGTGCTGTCGCAGCATATACGATTGCAAGTATGACCAGATTATTTAAAAGAAAACTTTTTCCCAATTACTGATTTCAGCCAATTGTCTCCATCTCGCAGCATCAGAAAAATTGGAACAACAATATAATTCACGTTAATAAAAAGACCACCCATAAAAGCCGCATTTAAAGATTTGCTTCCTTTAAATTTAAAACGTGACAAACAGTAAGCTGCCGGCAGTGCAACAATTAAAAGAATTACAAGTGCCAAAGCTGTAACCAATACGGAGTTTAACATGTAATCTCCCATTTTTGCTGTATTCCAGGCATCAATAAAGTTCTGAAAATAAAAACCCTTCGGCAAAGTCCACGGATTTCCATAAAACTCTTTATTTTGCTTAATGGATGCCATAAACACCCATGCCACCGGAATAATAATACTGACTGCAAGCATTATTAAAACTAAATAGATAAAAAATTTATACAACCGTTCCGCAGAATTCGGATTCTTTTTCTCTCTCTATATTTTCTCTCCTTAAAACTCCAGTGGTTCACGCTCTGTAACTTTATTTACAAGTGCAGACAATGCAAACGAGAAAATAAATATTACAACACCTATTGCCATACTGTATCCATATAATCCGGCATCCTTCTGTCCATACATATAGCTTAGTGACACTTCAGAAGCTCCGTTTGGGCCACCTGAAGTCATAGCTTTTACAAAAAGAAATGCCATATTAATAGTAGAAATAATAAAAAATGTTAATGTTGTACGAATATTAGTCCAGATCAACGGAATTGTAATCTGAAAAAACTGAACGAGCCTGCCTGCACCATCTAATCCGGCACTTTCATACAGGCTTTTCGGCACACTCGCCATAGATGCCATGTACATGACCATATAGTAACCAATCGCCTGCCAGATCATTGCAATAATAAGACTGACGATCACAAGCGATTCACCTTTCCACAAAATCGGGTTCTCCATTTTATGAAACAGTCCGATAATACTGTTTAGCATTCCGTTCTCCGGCTTATAAATTGCAGAAAAAATACCTGCAATTACTACAACCGATAAAATATTGGGAATATAAAAAATAATACGGAAAAAATTCTGTCCCCTGATTTTTTCTCTTGACAGAATGCCTGCAAAAACAAGTGCAAATGCAAAGGTAACTATTGTAACAACAACAATAAGTAAAATCATGTTTTGCATGGATCTTATAAAATTAGTATCCGATATTAATGTTTTAAAATTTTTCAGGCCAACAAATGTTTCATTCGGTGAATATGCACCTTTTTCAAATAACGACATCCGGAATACATTTAAGGTAGGCAATATCATAAACACAAAAAATAAAATTACTGCTGGTGCTATGCATACCGCCAAAAAACCGCTTCGTCCTCTGGCTTTTTTCATACTTTCACGTTCCTTTCAAACAAACCGTACTATTTAAAATTCGGCGGACAAAAATCCTGTCCGCCGACTCATTTTTACCACTATAGCATTAAGGAAAACTAAAAACTCTTATTTCAAATTTGCCCGCATCTGGTCACTTGCCGAAATAATTCCATCAATCCACTCCTGCTCTGTCATATCTCCTGATACCAAAGAGTTTACAGGGTCAAAGAATACAGTACGTACTTCAATACCCGGAATTGCTTCAAATGATGCAAAATTGCCCATGGCTGCCTTTGCTCCATTATCATAGATAGAATAAAACATGACATTATCACCTTCTAATTTATCTGCAATTCCTAATACCGGCTGAATAGCTCCTGCTTTTGCAAAAATTTCACATGCTTTATCACTGTATAAATATGAGATAAATAATTTTGCTGCATCCTGATGTTCTGCACCAGAAGGAATCCATGCCTGTTCAAACCATGTATAACTATAACTGTCTCCTCCCGCTTTTACCGCCGGAAGAGCTGTCATACCCCACTTAAATCCATCTGCACGAGGAGCATCTGCCATTTCACCGACAATCCAGGTTCCATTTGGCATGAAAATTGCCTTATTATCAAGTACTAACTGCTGGTTCTGTGTAAAATCCTGATCATTTGCCTGTGCCGGTGTAATAGGATTTGTGTACTCAGCTAACTTTGCAACAATATCAAAACATGTCTGTGCTTCTGGTGTTTCCCAGATACCTTCTTCATAATTTGTAGCCTTATCAAAGAATTCAGGTCCGCCTGCGGCATACATTAATGCATAGAAAAATGCATCAAAATATCCTGTTGTCGGATATGTAAATAAATAAATTCCCTCTTCTTTTGCTTTATCTCCAAGTTCCCACATTTCATCCCAGGTTGTTGGAACATCCCATCCTTTTTCTTCTAAAAGACCTGCATTATAAAACAGACCACATGGGGAATAAAACATTGGTGCAAGATATGTCTTTCCATCACCATAAGGATTCGTCAATGATGTATCTGTAAATCCTCCTGCAATCTTCTCTGAAACAAGTTTATCTTCTCCCGGAACTTTCATAGATAAGACATCTGTAATGTCAGTAATCATATTTCCCTTAATAAACTGTTCCGTTAACGCAGCTTCACGTCCCGTGGCCAGATGAATAACATCCGGGTATTCGCCTCCCTGCATGGATGGTCCTATTACATCCTCCAATTTTTTATCTGTTGTAAGTTCTACCTGAATTCCGGTTTCTTCTGTAAATGCATCTGTCACTTCCTGCCACATTTGCGAACCATAACCTGTCTCAATCGCAGCTACACTGATTGTTGTTCCAGCATAAGCTGCATATGGATCATCTGATGTTGTCTGTCCAGTTTCTTCTGTCTTGCTGTTATCTGACGCAGAATTCTCCGTTCCTGAATCTGTACCGCACCCTGCAAATAAAGATGCTACCATTACCATACTCATCATTGTACATAAAATTTTTTTCTTCATAGTAACCTCCCATTTTTGTTATTTTTTACTATAAGTTCTTATGTTTCCTTCCCTACATTTGTTATTATATAGTACGCCATCTCTTTTTCCTATCCATATATTGCTCTATATTTTATAATTCTTGCTTTATTTTAAAAATCTTGTTATTTTGTTTTTTTTATTGTATACTAAGTACAACATCGTTCCATTTTGACCAGGAAATCATTGCAATTATAACATGAAAGGACTGTATTTTCCATGAGCAACCGCAAATTTAATCTGGATAATGAGGTACAGCCGGAAATCCATTTCCGCCTGCTTTCCATATCAGCATCCAAATTTGAAAATGACTGGACTTCGTTTCCCCACAGCCATCATTTTACGGAAATCTTCTTTATTAAAGACGGCACCGGACGCATGCTGATTGAAAATGAATCTCTTCCGGTCTCCTCAAACAGCCTTGTCGTGATCGGTGCACAGGTAACACACACAGAGTTTTCCGATCCGGAAAATCCACTGGATTATTATGTGCTCGGGGTGGAAGGATTAAAACTGAATACTGACAAAGAACCGGAATACATTCATGTCCCGGCTTTTGCAAACTCGCCTTTTATCCGCCAGTGTTTTGAAAATATCCTGCGGGAAATGCATAACAAACAGGACCGCTACGCAGAGATCTGCCAGCATTATCTGGATATTTTAATTTTATATTTCTGCCGGAAAGACCATGTATCCTATGAAGTGGTGGATGCGCAGAACAGCAGCCACGAATGCCACAAGGTAAAACGCTTTATCGAACACAATTACCAGAGCATGATCTCTCTGGATTCACTGGCCGAAAACTGCAGTCTCTCAAAATATTACCTTTCACACCGTTTTGCAGAGCTTTATGGAAAATCTCCGATCGCGTACCTGAATGAAGTGCGGCTGGCGTCTGCGCGTGACCTGCTGCTCACAACCAATCACAGCATCGAAGAGATTGCCGGATGTATCGGGTTTTCCTCTACCAGCTATTTTTCGCAGTCCTTCCAGAAAAAATTTCATGAATCGCCACAGCAGTTCCGCAAATCCCACCGTGTCAGGACATGACCATGTTTCATTTTTTACATAAAAAAATAATTTTAGTTATGGTATTCATGATTACTTTCAATAACAACGTATATGCTGCAGAATTAGATAATATGCAACATAACGACCAAGCATATGTGTTAAATTCATTTTCAGGAAATAACTTGGAAAGTATTTCAGTGAGATTTTAAAATCACAGAAAATCAAATTGAATTTGAACAGTTTGGAAGAAATTTTTTATTTCCTATACACAAATTAAATATGGATACAAGTGACGGGAAAAACATTCCAGATGCCAATTTTTATACAGGTATATCTTCTGCTATCTTAAAAACAAATATTTTATTTGCCTACAAATACAATTTTATTGTCCTGCCAGAAATTAATATCGTATTCCAGTTCAATATGCTTGGAGCGCCGCATTCTCCTTTGAGGAAACACAAACGCTCTTAAAACAAACCGGATATCCCCACGGAATAAGAGGTTTGCGATGTTCACTATGCTTCCATTCCTTTAAATAATCCATTATTTTTCTATACATCACTGCACCTCCATGAAATGTTTACTTTTGGCATATCAATTATTCATGTAAAAATCAACGTATTTTTCATTTGTTTTTACACTAAATTGCATGAATTATTTCTAAAATTATACATTATTTAACACGATTCCCCGTATTACGATCAAATAATTAAAAAAGAAACCGGGCATCCACGTTGTAAACATGAACTCCCGGTTCCACTTTTTTAGTTAAAATTTAAATACTGCTACTCCGTAAGGCGGCAGCTTATATCCGATCGAATAATCCTGTCCATCGCAAGGCTTCTTTTCCGCCTTGTAGGAAACCGGACGTTTTGTATCCTCTGTGTCGCTTCCGCCAAACTGCGGATCTGCACTGTTTAATACCAGCTTATAGGTATGTCTGCCCGGCACACCTACCCGATAATCGTCACGCTCTACTGGTGTGAAACTGATCACGAAGAGCAGGTTATTCTTTCCATCCTTACTCTTTCGCACAAAGCTGAAAATACTGCGTTCATAGTCGTTGGCATTCATCCACTCAAATCCTGCCCAGGTCGTATCCTGCTCGTACAGGCATGGATTCTTACGGTACAAATGAAGCAATGCCTTTACCCAATCCTGCATATGTTTGTGTTTCGGATCATCCAGCAGGAACCAGTCCAGTTCGCGCTTCTCGCTCCACTCACGCTCCTGCGCGAATTCCTGTCCCATAAACAGAAGTTTTTTGCCGGAATGTCCCATCATGAATGCATAGCCAGCCATAAGGTTTTTAAACTTATCCCCTTCGAGTCCGGGCATCTTGTTGAGCATGGAGCATTTCAGGTGTACGACCTCATCATGGGATAATACCAGAATGTACTTCTCACTCTCATTGTAACTCATGGCAAAGGTCATCTTGTTGTGATTGTCCTTTCGGAAATACGGGTCAAGCTTCATATAGTCAAGGAAATCATGCATCCAGCCCATGTTCCACTTGTAGCTGAAATTAAGTCCGTCATCCTCTACCGTACCCGTCACTTTCGGCCATGCCGTTGATTCCTCTGCAATCATCACAGAACCCGGATTTCTTCCGAGAATCAGCGTATTGATGTGCTTGAAAAACTCAATGGCTTCCAGATTTTTATTTCCACCATAAATATTCGGAACCCACTGTCCATCTTCCTTCCCGTAATCCAGATACAGCATGGATGCAACTGCATCCACACGAAGTCCGTCTACGTGATAATTCTCAATCCACATCAGCGCACTTCCGATCAGGAAGTTCTTGACCTCATTCTTTCCGTAATCAAAGATTTTGGTTCCCCAGTCCGGATGCTCTCCTTTGCGCGGGTCTGCATATTCATAAGTTGCAGTACCATCAAACTCTGCCAATCCATGTGCATCTTTTGGGAAATGTGCCGGCACCCAGTCAAGGATCACGCCAATCTTGTTCTTATGGCATTCGTTGACCAGATGTGCAAAATCCTCCGGTGTTCCATAACGGGAAGTCGGTGCATAATACCCCGTTACCTGATATCCCCAGGAACCATCGTATGGATACTCGGAAATTCCCATCAGCTCGATATGGGTATATCCCATGTCTTTCACATAAGGAATCAAGGTCTTTGCCAGATCCCGATAAGAATAAAATCCATCATCCTCACGCCCCGGATGCCGCATCCATGAACCCGGATGTACCTCATAAATTGCCATCGGCTGCTCATATACTTCCTCTTTGGAAAGTTTTTTTCTGGCATTCATCCATTCCGTATCGGACCAGAGAAAATTGGAAATATCTGTGACAATGGAAGCGGTCTCCGGACGCAGCTGTGCATAGTTTGCATAAGGATCTGCTTTGTACAGCTTTTTTCCGTCCTGTGCGATAATCAGGAACTTATACATACAGCCAATCTGGACACCCGGTACGAACAGTTCGTATACCCCCATCGTCTCCGGTGTCACACGTTTCATCTCATGGGACGTTTCATTCCAGCCGTTAAATTCCCCAATCACGTATACACGGTCCGCATGCGGTGCCCAGACATCGAAGCATACTCCCTCTTCTCCTTCAATTGTCATTTTGTGAGCACCCATTTTGCGATAAATATCATAATGTGTTGCCTGTCCAAACAGGTAACAATCCATCTCTGTAAAATTACTCATAAATACCCTCCCTGTCTTCTCTTATCTATCTTACTCGAAGTCCTTTTCCGTTAGTACAATTCTGTCATCATCCGTATAACGGCTGGCGGTCAGAATACTGATAGCTTTCTTTAACCCTCCATGTGCCTCCCGATGAATTGCTTCATCCACAATGTCTTTCACCTCTGTCAGGGTTGTAGCCTGATCCAGTCTCTGAATATTGCTGATCCGGTTATACAATGCCAGAACCGCCATATCATCAATTTTGTATCCAAGTTCCCTGGAATAAGAACGTGCAAACGTGACCAGCTCATCATTTGTAAAAATCGGAACGGAGATCTGTTCACTGAATTTTTTGGCAAATGTTTCATTCTGCGCAAATAATCTCTTGATGCCCTTGGATGTGTCTTCCAAAATAACGAAGAGACCACTCTCATCGGCATCCAGCAGATTGGATAATTCCGATACAGTTTTTTTCTCCATATCCCCCGCCTGCTCAATAATCAGGCATCCCCCTGACACCTTATCCAGCAGCCCGCTGACATTTTTCTGGTTTAATGCTTCCGCATGGATCTTTCCAATCTTTCCATCCAAAACCCCGGTCTCCTGCTGCAGGACTTTGATCATGCTGGTGGCAAGTGTTGTTTTTCCACTTCCCTGTCCGCCTTTAATTACGAGATTCCCCCTCGATGCAGTTTCCTTATTTTTCAGATGGGACGAAGCAACTGTCAACGCTTTGCAGAGCTGATCCTCCATGCCCTTCACCGGCATAAAATACGAAAAAATCGCTTTCTGTTCATCGGTCAGTTCTACAAGCGGGATATTCTGTTTTTCCTCTTTTCCCAGATCCACCGGTGTGTCTACCTGTGGGATATGTATGGTTTTTCCTTTCCAGGAAGAGCGATCTGTTTTTCTTCTTACAAAAGCAAACTCTTCTTCCCTCTCCTGTGCAAGTGTTGGTTTCTGTGGCAGATCCTCGATCGGAACCTCCTCAAAATCCTTTTTCTTTGTTTCTGTTTCTGTTTCCATTTCTTCTACACCACGATTCTCATTTAAGTTTTGGTCGTCTTCTGTCACATCGGATGTCTCTTCTGCCGGTTTCTGTGCGGCAGCTTCCGTCTTTTTTTTCTGCTGGGAACGTACCATTTCTTCTAAAGATACTCCCTCTGGCCAAAGTTCTTCGGCATCTGTATCCCTGGCAGGCTGTTCCTCTTTTTTGTTCTCTTCCTCTTCTTCCTTTCGTTCTTTTGGATCATCCGCTTCCGGCGGTGTTTCCCTTTCCAGCGTCTGTGGCGGTGTTTCCATCGTTTCCTCCACAATATCCGCCTTCTCTGCCAGTACCGCATCCAGTTTTGGCAATACTCCTGTCAGGCGGTCCATAATATCGCCTGCCTCCTGCAGTGCACGTGCTTTTGCGGATTCGAGTTTCCGCTTTCTGGCATCTTCTAGTGCAGCTTCCGCAGCCTTGCGCATTTTCTCCCACTCACTCAGCACTTCCTCAATTGTCATCTGGCCTGTGATCTGATGCTCAATCATGTTTTTCTCATTTGTCATCATGCTCATCTGACCATCGGAGTCTTCTCCCAACAACTCTTTGAAATTTGTCTTGAGTGAACCATCAATCTCCTCATCTGTCTCAATGTGCCGTGTATTCTGTTCCGGCTGTGCCTCAGGCTTTTCTTCCTCCATCTGCATTTTCAGATAAGGGACATCTTCCACCATACGGTTGATATTGTCCAGCGTATCCGTGACGGTTTCTTTTTCGGTTGCATCCATGATCTGCTGCATACCCTTTGCAATTTCCGCCTGAAGATTGACGGTATTAAACCGTTCTGTGTTTACTTCTACTTTTGGAATTGCGACCGGATCATGCACGGTCTCCCCGGCACGCGCCATCTCCTCCACATCAATGTGTGTCAAACCTGCTCTGTCATCTTTTGCCTGACAAAACGACCGATACTTTTCTTCCTGTGTTTTTGTCAATGGCTGATACAGCATTTTCAGTTCCAATGCACGCTCTACATATGGCCCGTCTCCAAACCAGAGAACCAGCTCATCACATGCATCAATACACTTCTCACTCATCCCTGCTTTGTGATACAGATAAGCAAGCTCATATGCCCACTCTTCCGTGTATTCCTGTTCCTTGAGTTCTTCAAGAATCGGTATCAGTTCTTCATAAGAAGCCCCCTGTGCCTTCTGTATATCATAGCGAAGCACATATTTAAGGGTGTCATGAGGCGCAATCTCCACAAACTCATCGTAATAATCCTGTGCCGCCTGAAAATCTTTCATCTTGACCGCCACTTCCGCAAGACGGTAAATAATCATTCTTCCGATCGGCGAGCGATCATATGCCATCAGCAAAACTTCCCGGCTCTCCTCATAACGCTGTACTTTTTCGTACACTTCCCCAGCTTTTACCAGACCATTTACATTTTTAACCTTATTCCAATTGATGGTATCTGCAATATCTGCTGCCTCATCGTATTTCTCTTCCGCATAGCGGGATTTCATCTGATCAAGCTTCAGATTATATTCGTATTTGTCCAATTGTTATCTCCTTAAAGTATCCCCAAACAGGTCTATCTGTCTATTTTCAAGTATACCATAGGCGGCAATTAGTGTCAAAAAATAATCCGAAAAAAAGAGCTGCACACAAACGCGTACAGCCCTTGAAATTACTGGTTTTTCTTTGTTTCGTCTTTCTTCCCGGAATCTTTTAAAGTTCTCTTTTTCTTTTGTTTTTCCCCGTAATATATGATCGCACCGGTTGCCTCATTCACACCGGCCGCCTCCACATATGCCTCCGTTACGGTTGTAAGATTTTTCTTTCGTATGCTGTGGTTTACCAGTCTGCGGATAATATAGTAAATCATCGCAAACACCGGAACTCCAAGCAGCATTCCCAGGAATCCAAACAGTCCGCCTCCGATCAGAATCGAAAACATTACCCAGAACGCGGATAATCCGGTGGAATCACCTAAAATCTTCGGTCCGATAATATTTCCATCCACCTGCTGCAGAACGATAATAAATATCAGCAGATACAACGCATGCAGCGGACTCTGGATCACAACCAGAAGAAGTGACGGAATCGCACCGATAAACGGTCCAAACACCGGAATGACATTGGTTACTCCAATGATAACCGCAACCAGTATCGTATCCGGAATATGCAGGATCAGACATCCAAAATAACAGATTACTCCGATGATGGCAGAATCTATAATCTTTCCAATGATGAAACCACCAAATACTTCATCTGCCTTGTGGAAAACTTCGATAATAATGTTTCCATGTTTCGGTTTAAAGATCGCATACACAATCTTTTTGCTCTGTCCCACCAGGCTTTCTTTAATGGATAAGACATAAACAACGACAATGATCCCAATGATGAAGTTTAATATGGATTTGACCATCGTGATTACGCCGGAAGTAATCTGCAGCAGATATTGCTGCATCTGTGGCAGCAGATCCTTCGTTGCCCAGTTTTCCACCTGATCCGTCAGTTTTGTCAGCATATCACTGATGGTATCTGTCACTCCATAGGCTCCGAGTTTTCCACTTTTCACCATATGGATCAGGCTCTCCACATTACCAGGCAGTGCTTCCACCAGCCCGGTAACACTTGATACCACCGAAGGAACAATTGCCGCAATCAAAAGTACCAGAATCACCAGAAGAAACAGGATTGCCCGGCAATGGACAATCCACGTGCCACTTTAGCCGCTGATTTTCTGATTTCATTTCTTTTTCAGAAACGGCAGCCAGTGCCGCTCCTGAAATTTCATACCGGTTAAGCAGATAAGCAAGTCCCAGTCCGATATAATCGGCTGCAATGCACCTGTAATCAGATGCCAGGTATCTGCAACCCCCTTGTACCGGAGCACCAGGAAGAAAATACGGTACAACAGGCAAAGGTGAGAAATACCATCAATCCGATTTTAATCAGAAGAACCGTCTGACGCATGCCATCCTCACTCTGTTTGATCTGTTCCATCTGTTTTTGTTTTTCCACGTCTGTCATACAAGATCTCCTATCCGCGGTAATAATTGATCAGGCAGCCTTTGAGAATAATATCTTTCTCATCCGGTGTCAGTTCTCCCATACGCAGGGTAAATGGCTTTAAAGCACCATCCTTTACCACATATGCCTCAAATTCTGTTTTTCCGTCTGCGATCGCCTCACGGATCTTTGGAACAAACAGGTAATCCAGATTGTGGAACGGAAGCTCTCCCTGATCAATAACAAACGGGATCATACCCCAGTTAATCAGGTTGGAACGGTATCTCTTGGTCGCATATTCATTTGCAATGTTTGCCCATCCGCCAAGTACCTTCTGGCAGGAAGCCGCCTGCTCACGCGCAGAACCGTCTCCCGGTTTTACTGCAAAAATCGTACTTCCAAAACCAACGTTTGAGCGGTTGACATCGGAGAACGTTGCACGGATGGTATCCATAACCGGATGAATCTCCGGAAGTGCATCTCCCGGACAGGTATCTGCCTCGACAGCCTTCTGTGCCTTCTGTACTTCCTTGGCACGTCCAACATATTCCGGATCCTTTCTGGAAAGTGCAAACTCTGCCAGTCCCAGTGGGTTGGAACGGAAAGAGGATGTCTCTCCGGAAGGAATCAGCTCGTCCGTTGTGGTCACCGGATCGTGAATCTCGGAAACAACTTTCAGCACAAGATTCTCCGGAAGCGGGCTCATAGCCGGCCAGTCCTTGATATTTGGTCCAAACTGGATCTCTACGTCCGGATCTGCCACACCCTTGCTGTCAAATACACGGTTTTCATAAATGGTCTTATCAAAGAAGTATTTCGGCTTGCTGTAGTTTACATCAATATCGGTAGCTGCGGTAAGGAATCCCTTATTTGCAGCGGTTGCAGCGATAGAACGCGCATCCATCAGTGCTACGGAAGCAACCTGTCCGTTCTGTACCTTAGAGCCCTCACGGTTCGGGAAGTTACGTGTAGAATGACGGATGGAAAATGCATTATTTGCAGGTGTATCTCCGGCACCAAAGCACGGTCCGCAGAATGCAGTCTTGACAATGGCACCTGTCTCCAACAGATTGGCAACGGCACCGTTCTTAACCAATTCCATATAAATCGGAGTGGAAGCCGGGTAAACACTCAGCGTAAACTCGTCCGCTCCAATGGAAGTGCCCTTTAAGATGTCTGCTGCATCGCAGATATTTTCAAATCCACCACCAGCACATCCGGCAATGATACCCTGATCTACATACAGTCTTCCGTTCTTTACTTTGCTCTTTAAGTCAAGGTCTACTTTTCCATCAAAACTTACCTGTGCACGCTTCTCACAGTCATCGAGAATATCCATCAGGTTTGCATTTAATTCCTCGATCGTGTATGTATTGCTTGGATGGAACGGCATGGCGATCATTGGCTTAATCTCGCTTAAATCAAGTTCGATAAAGCTGTCATAGTATGCAGTTTCTCCCGGATTCAGTTCCTCGAAATCTCCGGTTCTTCCGTGAATCTCATAGAATTCCTTCACCTGGTCATCGGTTCTCCAGATAGAAGACAGACAGGTTGTTTCTGTTGTCATAACATCAACACCGATACGGTAATCAACACTCAGATTGGACACGCCCGGTCCGACAAACTCCATCACTTTATTTTTACAAATCCGTTGGCAAATACTTCACCGATAATGGCAAGCGCGATATCCTGCGGTCCGACACCCTTCTGCGGGGTACCTGTCAGGTAAATGCCGACAACTCCCGGCATATCAATATCGTAGGTTTTATTCAAAAGCTGCTTTACAAGCTCCGGACCACCTTCTCCAATTGCCATGGTTCCCAGTGCCCCGTAACGGGTATGGGAGTCTGATCCAAGGATCATCTTTCCGCCGCCTGCAAGCATTTCCCTTGCGAACTGGTGAATAACTGCCTGATGAGGAGGAACATAGATTCCGCCGTATTTCTTTGCACATGTCAGTCCAAACATATGGTCATCTTCGTTGATGGTTCCACCGACTGCACACAGACTGTTGTGACAGTTAGTGAGTACATAAGGAATCGGGAACTTCTCAAGACCTGATGCCCTGGCGGTCTGGATGATGCCGACAAATGTAATATCGTGGGAAGTCAGCTTATCAAATTTGATCTGCAGTTTTTCCATGTTGCCGGATGTATTGTGACTCTTTAAAATTCCGTATGCAATGGTTTGTTTCTTTGCATCTTCCGGTGTAACAGTCTTTCCTGTCTTTGCTTGGACAGCAGATGCCGCTTCCGGTGAATTAATGACAACATCCCTGCCGTTGACCAGGTATGCGCCGTTCTCGTATAACTTCATAGTTTCCTCCTTGTTTTCGAAATCATAGTTAATGATAATTATATAATAAAATGTATTTTTATGCAACGACTGCAAACGTAATGGATGCCGCAAACAGATCGCCATCTACCAGGATTGCAAACTCACCGCCCATCAGCTGTGTAAGATTCTTTGCAATGGACAGTCCAAGACCGCTTCCCTCTGTCGTGCGGGATTCCTCTCCCCTCACAAAACGCTCCGTCAGGTCTTTCCTCGCCGCTCCCTGTTCCGGCAGCGGATTTTTCGAAATATTTTTGATACGGAAAACCGCATTGTTCTCCTCTACTTCCAGATCTACATAAACCCGGGTATTTTCGAGTGCATATTTTGCCGCATTGGTATACAGATTTTCAATTGCACGGTAGAGCTGCCGTCCGTCTGCCCGGATCATCACCGAATTGTGCGGCAGTTTCGTCACAATGGTCAGCCCCCGTGCCTCAAAACGTTCATTGAACTCACCACCCGTCTGGTACAGCAATTCTACCAGATCGATGGTCTGCATATCCAGCTGGATATTTCCGGAACTGATCTTTGATGCTTCGACCAGATCCTCCGTCAGCTGTTTCAGCCGCTGGGATTTTTCATCCAGAACCCGGATATAATTACGTGCATTTTCGTTTTCCAGGTTTTCACGTTTGAGCAGATCCACATAATTGACAATGGAAGTAAGCGGTGTTTTGATATCATGGGAAACATTCGTGATCAGGTCTGCCTTCATCCGTTCATTCCGGATCCGCTCCTGAATGGCTTCGCTCAGCCCTGCACGGATATTATTCACAGAAGCTGCAATGCCTCTTTCCTGTCCGTGAAACTGCTCCACATCCAGTGTTGTATCCAGTGCCCCTGCCGCAATTTTTTCAATTGCATGCTGGATCTCATATCTTTCGCGCGCCTTACGCGTACACAGTCTGGGATTCTGTCCGGAGATAAACACCCGTCTAAGGAAGCTTCCTGCCTGATAGATCAGACTGTATGTCAGAAGGGTATTGTTTTTGACCCGCCGGACAATGCTCATATAAAACAGCAGGAATACAACATCGACCAGATACCCGACTGTTCCGACCGCTACCATCAGCCCGGACAGTTCAAACTGGATGTCATGGAGATTTCTCCCCAAAAAAAGCACAAGATAAATGAATGCCACAAAAAACACCATCTGGATATCCGTATAAATTTTATCGATCCAGGTCAGGTAAATGGTTGCATCCTCCTCCGACCGGCGCCCTGCAACACCTGTCAGATAGGCAAGAAATACAAAGCTTCCGACCATGCCGATCACCATAAACAGGCTGAGAATCCTCAGCCCTCCGATATGTCTGCGCAGATTGTATCCGATCCCATAGATTCCGCAAAGCATCATAATCAGGAACATCTGATGCATGACAATGGCTGCGCCCTTTTTTCCGCTGGAGAATTCTTTCATAGACAGCTACGCCCCCGCTTCGATTTTATAGCCGACACCCCAGACCACTTTCAGATACCGCGGTTCTTTCGGATTGATTTCGATTTTTTCCCGGATATGCCGGATGTGGACAGCAACTGTATTGTCAGCGCCAATTGCTTCTTCATTCCAGATTTCCTCATAAATCTGACTGATGGAAAATACTTTTCCTTTATTTTTCATGAGAAGCAGAAGGATGTTGTATTCGATCGGAGTCAGTTTGACCTCTTCCCCATCTACCGTAACTTTTTTAATTCATCGTTAATAACCAGACCGCCGGCTTCATAAACGGCATCACCGGAAGGGGTGCTCGAAAGTGTGGTATAACGCCGCAGCTGTGACTTCACACGGGCAACCAGTTCCAGCGGATTAAACGGCTTGGTCACATAATCGTCCGCCCCCACGTTCAGCCCCAGAATCTTATCCGCATCTTCTGTCTTGGCAGACAGGATGATAATGGGAATGCTGCTTGTTTTACGTGCCTGGAATGTCGCACGGATTCCATCCAGTTTCGGCATCATCACATCGATCACCATCAGATCAATTTTCTTGTGCGAAGCATCTCCAGAGCCTGTTCCCCGTCATATGCTTTTACTACCTGGTATCCTTCCTGAATCAGGTAAATCTCAATTGCGTCTACAATTTCCTTGTCATCATCACACACCAGAATCGTCATGCGGATGTCCTCCTATCAGGTTCTTGATCTTGTTCTGAAAGCCGGCGGATTTTTCTTTTTCTTCTGCCGCTTCCTGTTCTTCCTGTTCATCTTTCCACTTAAAATAATCAGCATCCAGATTCACACGCAGTTGTTCTTCCAGCTGCTTTAACTCTTCATCGTCATCTTCTACTGTAACCGGTGCCGGAATCTCCGGCTTTGGCGACAGCTTCTTTGGTTTTTCCACCGGCTTTTCCACCGGCTTTTCTACTGGTTCTTCCGCAAGGTCTTCTACCGGTTCTTCCGGTACGGAAAGTCCAAGCTTATCCAGATATTCCTGGTTAATCTTAATATCGGTCTGCCGGTTTGCATAAATCGCTTTTTCTTCCCGCTTCTCCTGCTCGTACTCCGGTCTTCCTTCCATCTTTTCCTTCTCAATCTCGCGGTTTCGCTCCTCGATGATCTTTAAGTACTTTTCGGTATCAACCAGATCCTGCAGCTGTCCTTTGAGTTCGGACTTGTTGGTTCTTAATGTTTTTTCTTCTTTTTCCATCTGTTCTTTAATTTCCTGATAGATGGCACCGACCTTTTTTGTCTGCCTCCTGCATGATATCCTGCATACGGTTTAACGTTTCATCCATATACATGACAGATGCCGCATAAATGTCCTCTGCCTTACGGCTTGCATCCCAGATGATCTGATCTCCCTTTTTATGGAAATCGCGCTCTGCCTTGTCACGGCTTCGAATGGTCAGCTCGTATTCATCCATAATCTGATAAATACAGGTATTTAATTCTGCCAGCAGATCAATCACCTGCTGCTTATCTATGATAACTTTACTCGGCTCTTTCGGATACGGCTCACTCTTCGACAGCAAAACGTGAAGACTGCGCAGTACCTTTTCCGTATTGTCCTGTGCTCCCATGTGTCCTGATTCCTTCCATAATAGATAATTCCGTACTTTCTATTATAATCAATCCCCCTATAATACGCAATATTTTAGATTCTTAGGTTTTTCTAAATTTTATTACACAAAACTTTATTTTTTACAGACACAAGGTTATAATAATTTTTTGAAAATGAACCTGTTTAATAAAGGATATATACTATGAATATCGTCAAAACTTACGGAAATTATATTAAAAAATATGCCGGCACCCACCCGGCAGTTTCACGCAAAATGATTGACATCGGATTACATCTCGAACAGTTCCGGACTGAACATTTTGCAGAAAAAACAATGCCGAAAGCATATCAGAAGCTGAATACGCTCGGCGTAAAAAATACGCTTCATGCGCTGGAATACCCGGAATCCACGGTCTGGTGCAATCTGTTTGCACCCGTGGAAATTTTCCAGTGCTTCGGACTCAGTGCGCTTTCCATGGAATGTCTTTCCTCGTTTCTCTCAGGATTTACGTGTGAAGACTATTTTATCGACCGCGCAGAAAGCCGGGGAATTGCCTCCACGCTCTGTTCCTATCACAAAGATTTTATCGGTGCCGTAGACTCCGGAATTATTTCACCTGCCAGACTCGGTGTGACAACTTCCATGATTTGTGACGGCAATATTAACACATTCCGCTATGTCAGCCGGCACACGGATCTTGACACTTATGTGATCGATGTGCCGGACAGCTGTTCTCCGGAAGCCGTGGAATATGTGACCATGCAGCTGAAAGAACTGATTCAGAAACTGGAAGCACTGACCGGAAAACGTCTGTCCATGGATGACCTGTCGGAAACACTTGCCCGCGAAAACCAGTCGAAAGCTTATTACAAAGAGTTTTTTAAAACTGCAGGCAGAGCGCTATTATCCATCGACACTGACTCTGCAGATGTACATGCTTTTTGCCACCCACTTAAACATCGGAACACCGGAAACCCTTGACCTGTTCCGCAGTTTTGCCGAGGATATCAAACAATATCCGAAATATGACGGCACCCGGATTGTGTGGGTACATCTGCTTCCTTTTTATCAGGAAACACTCAAACACTATTTTAACCTGAACAGAGATTACCAGATCCAGTGTACCGAAATGAACCTGGATTACATGGACGAACTGGATACCACCCACCCACTGGAAGCACTTGCCACTAAAATGCTAAACAATCTCTATAACGGTCCATACGAAAAAAAAGCAAATATGGTCGTAAAACTGGCAAAAGAAATGCATGCCGATGGCGTAATTAACTTCTGCCACTGGGGCTGTAAGCAATCTGCCGGCGGAGTATTCCAGCTTCGCGAAACACTCAAGGCCGCGGATATTCCACTGCTCGTTCTGGATGGCGATGCCATGGACCGCCGGAACAGCCATGACGGACAGATCAAAACCCGTCTGGAAGCTTTTCTGGAAATTCTGGATAAAGAGAGGAATTCATCATGTTAGGTTATGTATGTAAATATACCCCCATGGAATTATTTGAAGCCATGGACACGGAAATCACACGTCTGGAACCATCCGTTACGGATTTTAACCACGCGGACACCCTGATGCACGCCAACATCTGTTCCTATACCAAGGCCGTGCTGGAAGATGTGATGGAACATGACTATGAGGGTGTCATTCTGACTACCTGCTGCGACAGCATCCGGCGTCTGTATGACACATTAAAAAGCCAGTTCCCGGATAAATTTTTCTTTTTGCTGGATATTCCCCGCAAATTTAATGATTTCGCAGTAGCACTCTATGAGCGCCAGTTAAAACAAATGCTCACGGAGTACGAGGCTTTCTCCGGAAAAACACTGGATCTGAAACGTTTTGTTTCCATGATGCAGAACAAAGCAGCTCTGAAAAAACAGGAAAACACCCGCATGTCTTCCAGTGCAGTGTCCGAAAAAGGAAACGGACAGAAACTCAATATCGGAATCATGGGTGCCCGATGCAACAATGAAATCCGTCAGCTGCTTGTCGACCGCGGTGCCAATCTGCTGTTTGATTTAACATGCACCGGACTTGCACGTGATTTTTCCATTACAGAGGATCAGGTCCTGCATTCTTATGCTGCCGCGCTGCTAAACCAGATTCCATGCATGCGCATGTTAAAAGCAGCGAACCGTGAACATTTTCTTGACGGTTTTACCGACCGCCTGGATGGAATTATATATCATACCGTCAAATTCTGTGACTCTTATTCTTATGAGTATGCGGATTTCCGCCAGCGGCTGGATCTGCCGATTCTGCTGGTAGAAACCGATTCCACCAGACAATGTGCCGGACAGGTCCGGACCCGTGTGGAAGCCTTTATGGAAGAATTGAAAGTGAAAAAAGGATTGTCCCTGACCGGGGAAAAACAAATGATAAAAAGAAAGGGTGATACAGTGTATACATTAGGAATTGACAGCGGCTCTACCTCTACAAACACCGTAATCTTAGACGAAAACAGACAGATCAAAGCATTTTCAGTTGTCCGCACCGGAGCCAAATCTTCCCAGAGTGCAGATGCCGCACTGGCAGACGTCTGAAAAAGGCCGGACTTAACCGGGAAGATATTTCCCTGATTGTATCCACCGGTTATGGTCGTGTTAGCATTCCATTTGCGGACAAAAATGTAACCGAAATCAGCTGCCACGGAAAAGGTGCGCATCTTCTCTTCCCGGACGTTCACACGATCCTCGATATCGGCGGTCAGGATAGCAAAGCCATCCGGCTGAATGACAATGGAGAAGTTGCCGATTTTGTCATGAATGATAAATGTGCCGCCGGAACCGGCCGCTTTCTGGAAATGATGGCGCGCTCCCTGGAAATCAGTATCGACGAACTTGGTCCGGTATCCCTGCAGTCCAAAGAAAATATTGAAATCAGCAGTATGTGCAGTGTTTTTGCTGAATCGGAAGTTATCTCCCTGATCGCACAGAACAAAGAGATTGCTGATATTGCACATGGAATTCACAAGGCAATTGCCGGGAAAGCAATGTCCCTCCTGAAACGTGTCGGTCTGAATCCGGGATATATGATGACGGGCGGTGTTGCCAAGAATCCGGGTGTCGTTGCCGTGCTGGAGGAGCAGCTTGGAGAAAAACTACATATCTATGAGGAACCGGAGATTGTCGGTGCACTGGGTGCGGCATTGTATGGGCTTGAGGAGATCCTATAAACCAGAAAATAATTTTACAACAACAATCGTGATACGATTTATTTTCCAATCGTATCGCAATTGTTGTTTTTCTGTTCATTTTTCTGTTACTGTTATAAATCATTTGACTTCTGTCCGAAAATACGATATTCTGTTTTTATTGGGTTTATAAAATTATATACCACAATTACTTATGCGATACATCGCCATTGTACCGCAATCACCACTCATGGAGAGCATTTCGCTCATAAATTTCCATTAGAACCACAATTTCATAGAACTGGTCGTAACAGCTCTGTTTTTTATACTTTCTATATTGTAAAAGCAGATGCTTATGATATATACTAAAGGAAAGGTAGGACACTACATGGGGAACACTGACATTTTGACAACTTCGTTGCCAGATGCCGACACAGAAAACACAACAGAACACAGCACGATTTTCGACGATGTATTCCGAACCATCGCGCAAAAAATGCCGCAGCTTCTCATCCCTCTGATCAACGAAGTTTTCCATACTTCTTACAGCGAGGAGGAACAGTTTGAACAATTGCGAAACGAACATTACGAAAAGTACGGAACCGTGATCACGGACTCCATTATCCGGATTGGTGGACATATATACCATCTGGAATGCCAGTCCTCTAAGGACAGGACAATGGTTATCCGGATGTTCGAGTACGACATTTCGATTGCACTTGAGCATGCTTCTTTGGGGGAACATGCAATTTGGGAGATTGCGTTTCCTCAATCGTGCGTGCTTTATATCCGCAATCACCGTTCGCTTCCGGATTATCATGAGGCAATCGTAACGTTTGCAGATGGTCAGAAAGTACGTTACCGCGTTCCGGTTTTGCAGGCGAAAAGATACACGGTGGATCGGATTTTTGAAAAACGGCTGCTGATTCTGCTTCCGTATCATATCTTACGGTATGAACATTTTTTGAAGCACAATGGAACAAATTCGAAAAAAGTGAAGCATCTGCTGGACGATTTCCGGGAGATCAACCGAAGGTTAGAGGACGCGTCCGAAAAAGAACAAAAGTCACATCTTTATATGGATATGATTGTTTTAATTGAGAAAATCGCAGATTATATTATCCCAGAGGATAATGCTATCAGGAAAGGATTGGGTGAGATTATGGGTGGTAAGATTTTGAAGTTACGGTCTGAAGAATTGCTGGAACAGGGCGAAGCCAAGGGTAGAATTGATGCAATTCAAAATATGATCAAATATAACGTTCCAAAAGAAAAAATTTTACTGGATTACACTTCAGATGAATACGAAGAGGCATTAAATTCTATGCCAGTAAAAGTATAAACACACACCAAAAGGGGCTCCGAAGAGTCCCTTTTGATGTGTAATGACCATATTTACTGTAACAGAGAAAGTACACCCTGATTAGACTGATTAGCCTGTGCGAGCATAGACTGTCCAGCCTGTGCAAGAATGTTGTTCTTGCTGTAGTTTACCATCTCTTTTGCCATATCTGTATCACGGATACGAGACTCAGCAGAAGATGTATTCTCGGAAATGTTATCCAGGTTGTCGATGGTATGCTCTAATCTGTTCTGTACAGCACCGAGTGCAGATCTCTGGGAAGAAACCTTAGAGATTGCATCGGAAATAGCATCGATTGCGTAGGTTGCTGCTGTACCGTTCTTGTCCGTTACGTTTAAGCCCTTGATTCCAAGGTTTGCAGAGTTCATGGTGTCAATGTCAACTGTGATCTTGTTTGTCATGTCAGCATCTGCACCTACGTGAAGGCTGAAGCTTAATGTGTTGGCAACTTTTGCAGTTCCTGTATGAATTTCAATTGTATTAGTTGCATTTGCAAGTGTCATTGCAGTATAGTTTTTATCAATACCCACTTTTGCCTGATTCTGAGTATCACCAATCTGGTTTGCTTTCAATAATTCAGCTGCTGCAAGACTATATGCTTTTTCTTTAGTGATTACATTTTTGTTGTTATCATCAACTCCATCATTATCCTTATCTGCAATAAGGGACAGTTCCGTTGTACCCACTTTAACAGTTCCAGATGTTACCTTTGTACTAAATTCAGTTGCATCCGCATAATCTGCCTTTGCTGTGATTCCGGCACCAGTATCCGCTGGTACAATTCCGTCTTTATACCATCCAGCTGCATTTCCATCTGCCTTTGTACCAGTTGTAACTGCTGCTTTTGCAGCCACCCATTTATAAGTATCTCCATTTACCACAACATCCTGGTGCTTTGTATCAATATCAGCAGTTGTCAACATGTCCTTTAATTCTTTTGTAGATGCTCCAATGGAAAACGTCTGGCCTCCGATTGAAACTTTATCTCCAGCCTTCAATGCATCCATTTTAAATGTAGCGGTTCCGTCACCATTATCAGTCAAAGTTCCCTTTAATCCGGCATCATGTGCTTTCATATTGACAGTCTTCTCACCATCATCACCCTTTAACAGGTAAATCTCATTGAATTTGGTTGTCTCTGCAACACGGTCGATCTCTGTATTTAACTGGTCAATCTCATCCTGAATAGCTTTACGGTCTGTATCCTTGGAATTTGTACCGTTTGCTGCCTGAACTGCAAGCTCATTCATACGCTGTAACATGCTGTGAACTTCTGTTAAAGCACCTTCAGCGGTCTGTACAGAAGATACACCGTCCTGTGCGTTGGAAGAAGCCTTGTCCAGTCCGCGGATCTGCTTTCTCATCTTCTCGGAAATGGTAAGTCCTGCTGCGTCATCTGCTGCACGGTTGATCTTGTAACCGGAAGATAACTTCTCGGTTGACTTAGACTGTGCGCCGGATGTGATACCAAGCATTCTGTTTGCGTTTGCTGCCTGCATGTTGTGTTGTACTACCATACTCATAATAGAATCCTCCTTGAACTCCCACTTTGTGGGGTATTATGTTTTTTCCTCTGGAAATCCTTTTCCTAAGGTGTTCTTATTGCGTCACTTTGCAGTAACGCGTCACAAGCATCTTTTGATGCTTTGCGACCTTGTATCAAATAAGCGAAGCGTCCCGGGTGTGCCCCGCCTATTACCAGAATTTAAAACAGATCAGGAGTTAGATTTATCTTTCAAACTCCCTGCATCACCATTTCGCCGTTCGCCTTGCGAACTCTCATCGGCGGAATGCTATTGCCGCCGAATTTAATGAGGGGGCATTTCCAGTTTCTTTGCCTCTGCCTTCATCCGCTCGTTCCACAGGATTCTCTTAATCTCCTGCTGTGCCTCTTTGGAAATACCTGGCTCTGCATAATAGGTTTCCTTCTTACGTGCCGGATTTTCTTCCGTGGTGCTTCTGGCAATATTGAGTTCCCTCGGGGCATCAATGAGCAGCCTTGCGTGATTTCCCGAACCACCGACATAGACCACACGGATGTCATCCCCGATATTTACGTATTGTCCCTGTTTCAATGAAAGTTTCAGCATTTTTACCTCCATGTACGCAAAACCTTTTTGCTACGTTTTGTATCTTTTATATCGTCTATTCGCTACGCTTTGTTAACCTCTGTTTTTTATAATTGCTACATTTTGTTACTTTTTATCTAATTTCTCCATTCTCGTTCGTTTAAAAACCGTTTATTTTTGTGCATATTTTACATTTTTATGCAACATTCTGTAACTATATGACTATTTTTCCACTTCCCACAATAAATTAACTTCTGTTTTATCAATAGCTACTATCTGTAACATTTCATGATATGTGAAAAAATAGACTAATTTTAAGAAAAGGTGGTATTTTATTATGAGTGAAAAAAAACTTCCTCAGAAATTGAAAGAACTGAGAAAGGTAAATAATTACACGCAGGATTATGTAGCCGCGGTACTTGGTATTGTCCGCCAGACATACAGCCATTATGAAACTGGCAGACGGACACCGGATGCCGAAGCTTTATACAAATTGGCGGGTCTATACAATATTTCGATTGACGATCTCATGCATCTGACCGTTGATATTGACCGTGAAGTTTCCTATGATGCACCGGTTCCTTCCCAGTCCAGCGAAGACTTATCTGAATTTCTTGAATTTTTTAATGATCCCGCGAATAAAAAAAAGTATATGTTTCATACGAATCTGGAAAAAGAATTGCTTTTTTATTTTAACAAGATATCCGAAGAGGATAAGAAAGAAATTATTGAATTTACAAAAATTAAGGCCCGCAAGCCTTTATAACAGAAAAATTGCTTCTCCAGATACTGTTTTTCATGGTATCTAAAGAAGCAATTTTTAATACTATGGAAATTACAATTTCACTACATGCACTTTATTCCGGCTTCCGCAAGCCTCTTGTATTTTTTTCCACAAGCTTGCGCGTCACCATCATCTGATGTCCACAGCCAGTGCATTTCAGGCGGAAATCCGCGCCCACGCGCAAAATCTCCCATTCATGGCTGCCACACGGATGTGGCTTTTTTAATTTCACAATATCTCCCACTTCATACTGATACTGATTCATAGCTGGTCTCCTTCTTTTTCTCATCTTATAGACAATTGTAAAACCCGCGGTGGCAGGAGCCGCAATTGTCTATTATTTTTTCCGGCTAACACTCGATCTGTGAAAAGACATTTCCAAGTCCATCCTGGATAAGAAGATCCGCCCGCGCATCCATTGGAGTTGCACTCTTATTGATCAAAACAAGCTTATTTCCCCTGTAATAATCAATCAGGCCGGCTGCCGGATATACGGCAAGCGAAGTTCCTCCCACAATCAGCATATCCGCATGGCTGATATAAAATACCGCATCCTGCAGTGTTTTCTGGTTCAGCCCTTCCTCATAAAGCACTACGTCAGGCTTCACCGGACCACCACAGACAGGACAGACCGGAACTCCTTCCGAGTGGAGAATATCTTCCGCGCTGACAAACTGTCCACAGCGTTCGCAGTAATTGCGCAATACGCTTCCGTGCAATTCCATGACGTTTTTACTTCCGGCTTTTTGATGCAGGCCATCGATATTCTGGGTCACGACCCCTTTCAGTTTTCCTGCTTTTTCCAGCTCTGCCAGCTTGAAATGAGTGATATTTGGCTGTGCATCCAGACAGAGCATTTTGTTCCGGTAAAACCGGTAGAACTCTTCCGGATTCTGCCGGTAAAAACTATGGCTTAAAATAGTCTCCGGCGGATACTTATACTGTTGATTATACAAACCGTCCACACTACGAAAATCCGGGATTCCGCTCTCGGTCGATACCCCTGCTCCACCAAAAAATACAATGTTGCCCGATTCCTCCACCCATTGCAAAAACTGTTCCGTTGCTTCCATTTTTTCTCCTTTCTCCGCGAACAGGGAAAAAAGAGGCTGTCACTGTGTGACAACCCCTGTCTGATTTCCTGTGCTATATGGCAAATTGATATTTTTAATATTCTTATAATAAGGATGCCAGTTGCTGCTATACAGCCTCTGTATTATAAAATACATCTTTCTTCATCTCTCCGGCAATTTGCTTTGCATTCTCCAGATCATCCAATATCTGGTATGCCGGTGTTGTTGCGTCTTTTAAATTCTCCCGGAGTTCTTCCAGTCTCTGCGCATCCTGTTGCTGCTGCTCACACTGCTGCTGGATATGGTTCGCCTGATTTGCCATCTCATCCATGGAACTTGAAATCTCTTCGCTGACAGCTGCCAGGGAACTGATGGAATCGGAAATCTTTCCCACACTCTTCTGGTTCGCATCATTGATCTCCCATGCAGAATTAATCTTCTCGCTCATATCCCCAAGTGCCTCCACCGCGGTGTTTGCACTGTCTGAACTCTTTGCGGATGCTTCTTTGATACGCTCCACGAACTCACTCATGTTGGCTGTCATGTTCTGGGTCTGTTCTGCAAGTTTACGGATCTCTTCCGCAACTACTGCAAATCCTTTTCCGGCTTCTCCTGCACGGGCTGCCTCGATGGATGCATTCAGTGCCAGCAGATTGGTCTGGCTGGAAATGGAATTGATCCCTTCAATGACTTCATTCATATTACTGATAATGTCAAAAAGCTTCTCCATATTCTGTTTCATGGTACTTGATTCACTGATCGTCTTATCGGACAGATCGCGGATAGCCGTCAGCTCCTGCTGTCCCTCTTCGATGTTTTTGTAAATCGCTGCAGATTCTTCCGATGCAGACAATATCGTATTGGTCAGTTCCTCATGCTGGTTGGAAACCTCCCCTGCCACACGCGAACTTTCTGACGCAGACTTCGTAGCGTCCTCCGATGCCTGTGCGATCTCCTGTGAAACAGATTCCATCTTGGAATTATAATCTTTTAAGGCATCCACAACCTCTGCGATCTGTAACGATGCGGATGCATTCTTTGCCAGGATCTGACCGAACTGGCTGCGTCCGTTCACCAGACGGGTATACAGTTGCTGTATCTCCGGATCTTTTGAATAATCTACATTTTTCAATTCCAGAACGGCCTGCAGACCGGCTCTGTCTGTCTTTTTTCCAAATGCCATATTATATACTTCCTCTCTGTTGTAACATACAAATCTCTGTATCTTATGCCTTTTATTCTGAACTAAAATATGTTTAAAGTCAACATATTTCTATCATAATTCAGATATTTTTTGACACTTTTGCTGCTACACACAGGTTGCCATGCGAACAATAACACTATTCTTACAACTTCAGGTTTTCCACACAAGAAATACACTTGCCACAATTCCGGCAGTGGTTGCAAAAAGGGCTCCCGGAAGTGTATATCTTGTCTTTTTTACTTTTACCGACATAAAATAAACCGACATGGTATAAAAAATGGTCTCTGTGCTGCTGAGCATAACCGATGCCGCACGTCCCAGCATCGAATCTGCACCATGTGTTTTGTAGATATCCAGTAAAAGTCCCGTTGCTGCAGAGGAAGAAAACATTTTTACCACAGCAACCGGGATCAGCTCGGTCGGAAATCCTGTCGCCGCCATTAATTTTCCAAGCCACCCGGAAATAAAATCCAAAAAACCCGAAGCCCGCAAAATACCTACTGCTGCCATCAGTCCGATTAGCGTCGGCATAATCTCCACTGCTGTGCGGATTCCGCTTTTTGCCCCTTCCAGGAAATCCTCATATACATGCTGCCGGTGCATCAGGCCATTTCCCACAATGAGCAATACCAGAATCGGAATGACTGCCTCGGATAAGTACAGAATCAAATTCATTTTTCCACCCTCCCAAATGCCTGCCGGAGCTTGATGAAAATGACAGCTGCCAACGTGGAAATACTAGTGGCAATGATGGCCGGTCCTACAATTGCAGCCGGACTTACGGCTCCATACTGGCTGCGATATGCAATGATATTCACAGGTATCAGCTGCAGGGAAGAAATATTAATGATAAGAAAATCACACATCGCGTCTGTCGCCTGATTTGACATTTTCTGCAGCCGCTTTAACTCTTTCATGGCAGAAATCCCTGCCGGGGTTGCCGCCCAGCCCAGCCCCAGAAAATTGGACACCATATTCGTTGCCATATATCTGGCTGCTGTGGAATTTTCCGGAAACTGACGGAACAAAAAACGTAGTATCGGTCCCATTGCAGATGACCGCACGGTTTACCATACCCCCCTTTTTCCGCAATCTTCATAAGTCCTACCCAGAATGCCATGGCACCTGTCATTGTCAGGCAAAGGCTTACCGCTTCCTTTGCCGAAGCAAGTGCCTGGTCGGTCACTGCTCCAAGATTTCCAGTCATTGCAGCATACACCACCCCGACAAGAATCATTCCACCCCATAAATAGTTCATCCGCGCCTCCTGTTTGCGTTCTTAAATCATTGTATGGGCTTTGCTTTTTTCATATTCCTTTTGCAATTACCGGATAAACCCAAAAGGGAAGGCATAGCCCAGGCTTTCCCTGCATAAATTTTCTTAAGTTTTCTTACAGGAGTTTCTGGTATGAAACATCTTTTGAAAAAACACCGGATGCTTTCCGTGGGTATTTTTCTGGCTGCGGTGCTCTCCATTATTTATGCAGCCATCCTCTCCCCTGCCGGAAAAAGTACCGGTTCTTTTTCTGAATTTTGTACCACGCTTTTTCGCGAAGAGATGAAATCCAACACCATGAATCTGCACTTTACGCTAAAAGATCCAAAAGCTGCCGGCATTGACTCTTATGAGATCACGCTTGGCAGTCTGTCCGGTGACAGCCCTCATAACCAGGCCAGACAGCTCAAAAAACTTTCGGAAGAACTCAAAAAATATTCTCACCGCTCTCTCAAAGGAAAAGACCGCTTGACCTGCCGGCTGCTTTCCGATTATATTTCACGCCAGCAGAACCTTGCTGCCTATCCCTATTACGATGAACCTCTGACCCCTTCCGGTGGTGTCACCTCACAGCTGCCTGTGCTTCTGGCAGAGTATACTTTCCGCAATACCAGAGATATTAAAGATTATCTCGGACTGTTGTCGCAGATGGATACTTATTTTTTAGGGATTTTAGATTATGAACAAAAGAAAGCCGATGCAGGACTTTTCATGTCCGATGAAGCCTGCTTAAAAGTCATTGAAGGGTGTGAAGTTTTCACCGAACATCCCGATGACAATTTTCTGATCGATACGTTTTCCAATCGGTTAAATGCCATGGATGGGCTTACGGATACCCAAAAAAATGCTTATTTGAAGCAACATTCCAAAGTTCTGAGTGATCATGTCATTCCGGCTTACAGCCAGATGATCAAAGGACTTACCATGCTGCTGGGACGGGGACATAACAACTGGGGGCTTTGTAACTTCCCGGAAGGAAAAGCCTATTACGAGGCGGTCGTGTCTGCAGATACGGGCTGTGATGACAGCGTGGAAGATCTGTTTTCCCAGATTGCCAAAGCCCGGCGGGAAGATCTCACGTTCTGTCAGAATCTTTTGGAAAAAAATCCGAAACTTGCTTCCCAGTCTCCGAAACCCGATGCTGCCTTGAAAGAGGAAAATGCCATGCTTTCCCGGCTGCAAAAAGAAATCCTTACTGACTTCCCTGCACCACCACAGACAGACGTGGAAATCTGCCACGTTGATCCGGCACTCAGTGAGTACTTGGCTCCCGCCTTTTATATCACGGCTCCGATTGATGATATTTCACACAACCGGATCTACATAAACGATGCTAAAAATGATACGGATATCTATTACTTTACAACGCTTGCGCATGAAGGATATCCCGGTCATCTGTACCAGACCATCTGCACCTCCTCCTATGGTGCTCCGGAAGTCCTCTCCCTCCTCAACTATCCGGGTTACACCGAAGGCTGGGCAACCTACACGGAAATGCAGTCTTTCTATTATGCCGGACTTGATCCGGATCTCGCCTCCCTGTTACAGCACAACCAGGCCGCAACACTCAGTCTCTATGCCACTGCGGATATCGGGATTCATTATTTTGGATGGGAAAAAGAAAAAAACGCCGCATTCTGGAGCGAATACGGCGTAGATGATACTGCCACGGTAAAAAGAATCACGGATCTGATCCTCGAAGAACCGGGAAACTACCTAAAATATTATGTTGGCTATCTGAAATTCCGCCAGATGCGTGAACAGCTTGCGCTCGAAAACAAAAGCTTTTCGGTGTCTGCATTTCACGAAGCAATCCTTCGCACCGGTCCTTCGCCTTTTTCCGTTCTCGAAGAAACCGTGCGGGATCAGTTAAAATAAAGTCCATTGATCTTTTTTATTTTAACAGTGCCTGATAGATATCGCGCTTGCTGACCCCACGGTCTTTTGCGACACGTTTCATGGCTTCCTTGCGGTCAATCCCCTGGGACTCGTAATGCGCCATGTGTTCCTCCAGGGAAAGTGCTTCCCATCCGGCCTGTTCCTCCTTTTTCATCTCTTCGCGGGAACGGCCGGCAATGATGAGGACATATTCCCCACGCGGCTCATTGACTTCGTAATAGGATAAACTGTCCGTAAGCGTCATCTGCAGCTTTTCTTCATGCCGCTTGGTCAGTTCCCGGCAGATGGTAAGCCTGCGGTCTCCGCCGAGGGTATCCGAAAGTTCCTGTAAAGTGCGCACAAGGTGGTGTGGTGCTTCGTAGATAATAATCGTACGTGTCTCGGTCTTTAATTCTTCAAGCACCGCCTGATGCTCCTTTTTATCCTTGGGAAGAAACGCCTCAAATGCAAACCGGCGTGTCGGAAGTCCCGACATGGTCAGTGCGGTGATACAGGCGGCTGCGCCCGGCAGCGAAGTGACCGGAATGCCTTCTTCATAGCAGATGCGCACAATATCCTCCCCGGGATCGGAAATGCCCGGTGTCCCTGCATCTGTAATTAATGCAATGTTTTTACCCTCACGCATTTTTGCGACAAGCTGGTAGGCCTTATCGATTTTGTTGTATTCGTGATAGCTGGTCATGGGGGTTTTTATATCAAAATGATTCAGAAGTTTTATGCTGTTGCGGGTATCCTCCGCAGCGATTAAGTCCACTTCCCGAAGGGTTCTTAGTACTCGAAGGGTGATGTCTTCGAGGTTTCCTATGGGGGTGCGCATAAGTATAGTTTTCCGTTTTGTTTCATAATTTGCCTCTTTTCTCGCTTGACCGCGGGGAGTTGTTTTCCACTTGGCCGTGGGGGAGTTGTTTCGCTTGACCGCGGGGGTTATTCCGCTTGACCGCGGGGGTTTGTTTAAGTTTGGAAACTTTGAAAACCGCAAAGGGGCCGCAAAGCCGCGCCCCCTCTGCACACCCCTTGGGCTTTTTTTAAGTAGTGCAAGGGATTCGCTGTTCTTATTTGTTGACTTGTGTCTGTATGCTTCGGTATTCAGCGCACTACGCTGTGCCGATGTTGTTTTATTTCTTCACTTTCTCTGTGGTTCACTTCTGGCAAGGTGCCCGTATGCTTCGATATTCAATGTGCTACGCTATGCCGATATTATTTCATTTCTTCACTTTCTCAGTGATTCACTTCTGGCAAAGTGTCTGTATTCTTCGATATTCAATGCGCTACGCGTTGCGATCTCTCGCTTTGAATCTCAGGCGAGGGGAGGCAGGCTGCTGGTGGTGACGTTAGCGGAGCCCCCGTCAGCGAGGTGAGGATAGCTGCTGCCACCGAGCGCACTGTTTGAGCGAAGCGAGTTTGCGCGAATGGCAGCAAACCGGCGCCGCAGCCGAGCAGGGGGCGCAGCGTGTCACCACCAGCAGCCTGCCTCCCCTCGCCGTCCCTTCACCAACCGAAGTACCACAGCCACCACTACCTCCCAGCCATCCAGCGCAGCGCCGATGGCCCAAAACCTCCCGAGCAGCCACCCAATCTCTCACAACCACCCAAACAACCAACCATGCAGCCACCCTAAGCCACAACATCACAACATTCACACCATCCGATACAACTCCAAAACATCCTCCGTATAAACCCCAGGCCGCTCATAAACCACCAGCGGCCGCTCAACCCGGATCCTGGAATTCCCGCCCTTACAAGCCTCGATCAACACCATATTCGGCTCCTTATCAATAAAAGGATACACCAGCTGCATCCTCTTAGGCTCCAGCTTATACTTCGTCAAAGTCGCCATCAGCTCCACAAGCCGAAACGGCCTGTGCACCAGAAAAAAACGCCCCCGATCCTTCAGGACCCGGGCAGCCTGACAAGCCACATCATCAAACGAACACAAAATCTCATGCCTCGCGATCGCCTTCGGAAGATGCGGATTCGTCAACCCATGCTGCCCGATCATATACGGCGGATTACACGTCACCACATCAAAAGAAGCCGCCCCAAAAATCCCGGCAGCCTCCCTGATATCACCCTCAACGATCCGAACCCTGTCCTCAAGACCATTATACCTCACACTACGGTCAGCCATCTCCGCACACTCATGCTGGATCTCCAGCCCCGTGAAATGCTCCCCATCCGTACGATCAGAAAGCAAGATCGGAATGATCCCCGTACCGGTCCCCATATCCAGCGCAACCTCACCCCTCTTCACCCGGGCAAAGCCAGACAACAGAACCGCATCCATCCCAAAGCAAAACTTCTTCGGATCCTGGATCACAAACAACCCATTCTGAAGATCATCCACACGCTCACCGCAATAAACCAGATCACTTCTCATTCGGCTTCGAATCTCCCTTTTTAACCTCTTTCTCCTCGTGGTCAGCAGAACCACCCTTACCCTTTTTTCTCTTAGGGCGGAACCTCAGATCACGGACCGGAAACTCCTGGATCTCCTTCTCGTCATTCACCTCAACCACGATCTTAACCATCTGCCTGAGAACATTCACACTCTGGACCGTACCCGAAACACCCTGCGGCGTCGTTACCATATCACCGATACCCGGAAGATTCCGGTTCAGCTCCTCATAAGTCTCCTGCTCATTCTTCAGACAGCACATCAGACGACCACAGACACCAGAAATCTTCGTCTGGTTCAGAGAAAGATTCTGCTCCTTCGCCATCTTGATGGAAACCGGCGCAAACTCCGAAAGATACGTATGACAGCAAAGCGTCCTTCCACAGATACCAATACCGCCAAGGATCTTCGTCTCATCACGGACACCGATCTGACGAAGCTCGATCCTGGTCTTAAACACAGACGCCAGATCCTTAACCAGCTGCCGGAAATCAATACGGCCATCCGCTGTAAAATAAAACAGCACCTTGTTATTATCAAAGGTATACTCCGCATCGATCAGCTTCATATCAAGCCCATGCTCACGGATCTTCTTCTTACAGATCTTAAAAGCCTCTTTCTCCTTCTGGCGGTTCTCAGCCTCATGATCCTCGTCCTCCTTCGTTGCAACACGGAGAACCTCCTTCAGCGGATGGACCACCTCGTCCTCCTTCACGCTGCGCGGCTCCAGGACAACACGGCCATACTCCACACCACGGGCAGTCTCCACGATCACATGATCGCCGACCTTCACCTTATAATTCTTAGGATTAAAATAATAAATCTTACCAACGTTACGAAATCTGACTCCAACTACCTTTTCCATTCTATTTCTCCCTAATTGTCAGGAACAGGAGCTCCAGGGCAAGTTCGAGATTAACATTGGCACGGAGACGCACCTTCGTCTTCTCCAGTGCCTCAAGGATTTTTTCGATATTCTCATAAGAACGCTCGCTGGCCTGCTCTCTGATAAAATTAATCTCCTGTTTAAAAACCAGGTTGTCAATTTCCCTTGTTGCCTTAAACATCAGAACATCGCGGAACCAGAACTGGAAAATATCCAGATAATCATTGATATTATTCTTATCAGCAGTCAAAGTCTTGATCGCCTCTGTCAGCTCATAAACCTCCATGGAATTGGCATATTTCAAAATCTTCAGGGCATTGGCAGTCATATCCGCAAACTCCTGAGAAGTCGCAGCCTCCTTCGCCTTGCCGATACTGCCCTGCGCATAAGACGCATCGATCTCAGCCTGATAATCCGGCACCTGAAGATGCTCCATCAGATATTCCTTCACAAGACTGTCATCCACCACCTTCAGATCCAGACGCACACATCTGGAACGGATCGTAGGAAGAAGACTGTCGATATTGCTTGTCAGCAGCATGATCACCGCATATTCCGGCGGTTCCTCGATAGTTTTCAAAATGGCATTCTGCGCCTGCACCGTCATCATCTCCGCATCCGGAATGATATAGATCTTATACGGACTGCAGTACGGCTTGATATCCACATCACGCACAACCTGGTCACGCACCTCGTCAATGCTGATGCTTCCAGGCTTCTCATGAGTTACTGTAATGATATCCGGATGATTCTTGCCGATCACCTTCTTACAGGAATCACAAGTCATACACGGTTCAGACTCTCCCGATTCGCACTGCAGCGCTGCCGCAAAAGTCCCCGCAAGAGCTTCTGCCGGATCCCGGTTCCCTGTAAAAACTATAAGAGTGGGATACCGTTCCCTGTCTCTATCGCATTCTTCAAATGCCTGATTATATCGTCATGGCCGATGATGTCATGAAATCCTGCCATAAGAATCACCTCTTTCTGCCTTTTGTGCCCTCCGTTATACCCGGCGGACATCTTTCAACTAATTATAACATAATCTTCTGTATAAAAAAACTATTTTTCCTTATTGTACAGATTTTATATAATTTACGATCTCCTTCACACATTCATCCAGATTATGATTCTCAAAACGCTTCCATATACCTGCTTTAAGAATATTTTCCTCGGAAAAATCATTCTGGTCTGCAAGAAAACGCCTGCACATCTCCTCGTACTTCGGCACCTCCTGGGTCTTCTCCCTGGCAAGCGCACGCTCCAGACGCTCTCCGTCTTCCACCTCTATATAAATAGGCCACATCACTTCATTGCCGTAATACTCCCGGAGCCTCACAAAAGACTCCAGTGTACCGATCCCCAGATAGCTGTCATTACCCACAGACACCTGCCCGTCATCCGCAGTAAAATATGTCCACGGCCCGTAAACCGTCTGATAAGTACGCGCCTCGATCAGCTTCCCGTTTCTTCGGAACTCCTTCAGTTTATTCTCATCTGCAAAAAAATATTCTCTTCCGTTCTCCTCTCCATCCCGGATCGGACGGGTAGTATAGATCACAAGCCGCTTAAGCCCCAGCTCCTGATTCCCCTCCAGCTGTCTGTAAATCTGTCCTTACCGGAAGAGCTTTTTCCCATAATGTAAAAAATCTTTCCCATATGTCTCCTCTGCTGCATATGCGTTACTATACACGCTCTGATCCGTAATACACAGAGCCGTCTGCTGCCACGCACCTCACATCTCATTTCTCACAACACACACCGTCTCACTGGTCTGGTCGCTCAGGCCCTGGACCTCAAAGCCCTGTTCCAGGTATCTTCTCACATTTTTTACGAAATGTCCAGAAATCTGTTCCCCCGGAACGATCAGCGGGATCCCCGGCGGATAAAGATACGCAAACTCCCCGGACGTACGTCCGATACACTCATCCAGCGGACACCGCTCACTCTCCGCATCCATAGCCTGGGAGATCCGCATGATCTGCTTCATTTTTCCGTTTTTCAAAGGCTCCTTCTCCACAGCCTCTTCTCTGTATTTTAACGATTCACGGCGGTCGATCTCTTCAATAGCATCACAAAGCCGCTCAAAGCCCTCCGCAGTATCACCTACAGCCGCCAGCGCCAGCACATAATTCTCCGCCTCCATCTCCATTTCCAGATGAAACTCCCTCCGGAGGATCTGATGCAGCTCCCGGCCGTTCAGCGAACTGTTCACAGTAGAAAGCAATATCTTGGATCTGTCAAAATCAAAAACCCTCTGGCACTCACAGGCCTGCGGCGTTACCAGCCGGATATACTTACACTCGGAAAGACGCCTGCGTGCTTTTTCCAGATTCTCCGTAAACACACGGAACATCTCATCCCCCTCACGCTCCAGCTTATCCATGCACGCATCAATGCTGCTCATGAGAATATAAGAAGGACTGCTGCTCTGATAGATTCCCAGAAAACGCTTCAGTTTTTCCTGGCTCACACGATCACTGCACAGGTGGATCACCCCCGTTTGGGTCAGACAGGGCAGCGTCTTATGCACACTGTTGATCACCACATCCGCACCAAGCTGCGCCGCAGACACCGGAAAATAATCCGAAAACCGAAAATGCGCCCCGTGAGCCTCATCCACGATCAGCGGCACACCATAGCGATGCGCGATCTCCGCGATCCTAGCCACATCCGACACGATGCCGTCATAAGTCGGTGAAGTGATCAGCACCGCCTGGATCTCCGGATTTTCCGCCAGATACATTTCCACACGGCCGGGTGAAATCCCTCCGTTTATCCCCAATTTCGGATCCTCTTGTGGATAAATATACGTGGCACTCAGCTCCCGCAGATAAATCGCATGGTAAACCGCCTTATGGCAGTTCCTTGCCACCAGGATCTGTCCCCCCTTATCCACAGCCGCAGACACCGCCGCCAGGATCGCCCCGGAGCTTCCATTAATACTGTAAAAACTCTCCGGCACACCATAAAGCCGTGCAACATCCTCCTGGGCCCTTTTCAAAATATCCTCAGCATGATGCAGGTTATCAAACCCGTCAATCTCCGTAATATCCATCTCCACCGGAAAATCCCCCTCCACAGCCAGCGGATTTCTCTTATGCCCCGGCATATGAAACGGATAAAAATCACTCTTACCGTACGCTTCCAGTTTCTTGTATAATCTGTCTTCCATAGTTCGTCCTTTCAAAAAATCCACCTCTGTTACTTTCCTCATATCAATATCACAGTTAGTTTCATTATACCTGAAACGAATTTTTCTGTCACTGACGATTATCCATATTTCAGATTTTTGCATCTAAGTCAGATGTATACCGTGGTAAATTTTCGCAGTAAACAGGTTGACCAAAATATCATCTCGCACATATAATAATTTCAGAATCAAAAAAACACTTTTGTGTTTTTTGTAAAGGACGGCGTTTAGCGACGGTCGTTCTATTTTTTTTGCCTAAAAAACAAGTAGGGGCTATCACCAGACGTATATTCCCCTCCTATCTTTACTCTACATCTCAGCTAAAATCGATCCTCAGATCCTCATACGATCCCCACCTTGA